>Ga0256827_10003366_pt1 | contig 10148 bp, 6 predicted proteins | sample CV84metaG_FD_185977 | JGI IMG/M metagenome (GOLD analysis project Ga0256827, IMG submission 185977) | Hydrothermal vent microbial communities from East Pacific Rise, Pacific Ocean - CV84 | ecosystem: Environmental > Aquatic > Marine > Hydrothermal vents | place: Pacific Ocean: East Pacific Rise...
CTAAGTTTCTTACGTCCTTTTGCACGTCTTCTTGCTAAAACTTTTCTACCACTTACAGAGGCCATTCTTTCTCTAAACCCATGCTTATTTCTTCTCTTTCTGTTAGAAGGCTGAAATGTACGTTTCATCGCTATATAATTTTTTATTAATTTTTTAAATCGGACTGCAAAAATATACTAAATATTTTGTTTTACAAAACGGTTTCTCAGTTTTTATAAATTAAATAATAAATATATTTCTATCGTATTCAATTTTTGTTAAAAACAAGCCTTGAGCAGGAGCCGATTTACCTGCTTTACTCCTATTTTTTGATTCAATTATTTTTTCTAAATCGGTTATTTTTATTTTACCTATATTTATGTCGAGCAGTGTACCAACTATTGAACGTACCATATTACGAAGAAACCTATCTGCTGTAATTTCAAAAACTGTAATATCGTTTTCAATAAACCATTTAGCATTTATTATTTTACAATTATTTGTTTTTGTATCGGTATGTAATTTACTAAACGATGTAAAATCAGTATAATTAAATAAAATTTCAGATGCTTTATTTAATAAACTAATATCTATTTTATCTTTAATAAAAGTTGTTACTTCTGTTAAAAACGGACTTTTTGTATTAGTAATATAGTATTTATATGTACGTGATTTAGCATCGAAACGTGCATTAAAATCTAATTTTACTTTTTTTATATCAAATACTACAATATCATTTGGAAGTAAATTATTTAGTCCAAAAATAGTTTTTTTATCGATATTTATTGAACTATCGAAATGTGCTACAAAAAACCTTGAATGAACGCCTGTATCTGTCCTCCCTGCTCCTACTACTCTAATTTCTTGTTGTAACTTAACCGAGAGTGCTTTTTCTAAAGTTTCTTGTACAGTAACAGCATTTGGTTGTATTTGCCAACCATGAAAATTTGTGCCTTTGTACGCCAACTCAATATAATATCTTTTTATAGTCATTTATATATTTCAATAAATCTCTGCAATAAACTGCTCTAATTCAGTTACCGATGGTGCTTTGCCATGCCAATTATGGTTATTTTCAATTGATTTCACCCCTTTTCCCATAATAGTATTTGCAATAATTACTTTAGGTTTATTTTTTATAGTTTTTGCCGTATTCACAGTATCAATTATCGTCTCAATATCATGACCATCACACTCAAAAACTTTCCAACCAAAAGCTTTCCATTTATCAGCAAGCGGTTCTAGTTGCATTACATTTTCCGTAGCACCATCAATTTGTAATTTATTACGGTCAACAAAAGTTATCAGGTTATCTAATTTATGATGCGATGCACTCATCGCAGCCTCCCAAATACTTCCTTCTTGCAACTCACCATCGCCATTAATGCAATAAATATAATTATTTTTTTTATCTATTTTACTAGCTAAAGCCAAACCAACTGCAACCGATAAGCCCTGACCTAACGAGCCTGCAGAAAGTTCAATACCTGGCAAGCCATGGTCTTTTCCAGGGTGTCCCTGTAAACGAGAGCCAAATTTACGAAGTGTTTGCAATTCTTCAACTGGGAAATATCCTGCATGAGCAAGGGTTGTATAATAAACTGGAGCAATATGCCCTATTGATAAAATTAGTCTATCACGTTCCTCCCAACTAGGATTTTTAGGTTTATGTTTTAAAATACTAAAGTATAAAGCTGTGAAAATATCGGCTGAACTTAACGAACCTCCTGTATGACCACTTCCTGCTTCACTAATACTTTTGAGTATATCTATTCTAATTTTTTTTGCAATATTTTTTAATTCAGAAACCGAGTTCATAACTTATAATTTAATAATCTTTTTAGTTATAATACTATTCTCTGTAATTATTTTAACAAAATAAATTCCTTGTCTAAATCCAGACAAATCAACAATATTGTTTCCTTTATCTAATTGTTGCGAAAAATATATTTTACCATTCGTATCAAAAATATTAATTTCAGAACTTTCATTTAAGGAAATATTAACTTTGTTATAAGTAGGGTTTGGATATATCGCAACATTGTAATTATTTATATTATTAATTACATTTTGCAAATGACTATTTTCTTCGCCAGGTGTACCGCCATTTATATACGATGCTTGCCAATTCTCACCATAATCGTTATTATAATTTTCATTAATTAACTCTAGTGTTGAACCATTTCCGTCGGCATCTGTTGGCCAAGGTAAAACATCGTCATACAAAACAGAATCTACAAGTACTGTATCGGCATTATACAATCTTAACAACTCACCTGCACCACTAAGCCCAAAATTAAACTTAGCCAAATAATTATCTACATTAGGGTAAGTAGAAGTAAATAGTACTTCGTTTGAACAAACAACCAAATACGCAGCTTCATCTATTATGGTATTTAAAGGAAAAGTATAAATATGATTGTCATCATTATCTTTAAAAATCCAATTTGATAAATCAACTTCACCGTCAGATCTATTATAAATTTCAATCCAATCGTCTGAAGCAAAGTTATTATCCTGATTATAACTAATTTCATTAAAAACAATTGGATATTCATCGTAACTTAATGGTTCGAAAAGTGCAACTACTGTAGTATCATCATTTGGGTATATTTCTATTTGCTGTGATGTTTCAGTTGAATTTTGCCACCCAACAAACTGATAACCAGGCACCGGTATTGCTTCTATTGTTATTTTCATATTTTCATAATATTTTCCTGTCCAAGGAAATTCATCAGATAAATTTATAGTATTTAAATTAAATTTACCTGAATTACTTGGAAACACATCTAACTCTAGTTTATACATATTTTCAAGCGAAAATTGTGATTTAATATGGTTTCTTACGTTCTCTGGACGTACAAATAAATAATCTCTTATTGTATTAAACGATTGTTTCCACGAATTTTCAGTACTCCCCCCCCATTTTTCAATTTGTTTTGGTATTTCGTTTTCTATTGTTTCTTCAAGATAATCAACTAGTTCTATATATTTTTCCGCCTTAAAATACTTATTTATCATGTCGGCATAACGAGTTATAAAATAGTATTTATAATCGTCGTTTTTAAGTATATTTCTAATAATTCTAGTTCTTGCTCCTTCCCATGGTCTACCACTCCAAGTACTTGTTGACCATTCCAAAGTATTCCAATTAGAATCGCCATAACTACTATAAGGAAAACCAATACCATGATCAGTATCCCACAAAACCCATCTATATTTTCCATTTGACACATCAGGTCTCCAAAAACTTATATTATTTGAAAGCCAATCGAAATTACCTATATAAGTTTCAAATATCCAATAGTCTGTAAAATCATCCAAATCAAATCTATTTGCAACATAATCAAAGTTACTTTGAATAGATAAATCATTGGCTTCACAATACTGGTGAGTAGCAGAAAAATCGCTCCATTCCCCATCAGTAACATGTATATTACCAGAATAGCCAAAAGCATATTCTATTATATGCTTAGGCAAATCAGCATCATACCCATAATTATCTTCAATAAAATACTTATCAATTCGTTCTCGCATGTTAAAAATACCCCAATATTCGCCATTTAAATATACATTTACAGCTTTATAAGCCGAGGCTTTAAACTTTAAACCAGATTTTATTGCCATTGTTGAATTAATAGCATCTCGCATATGAGCTCTTCCTGAGGACTGTGTGGCTGTTCCATCATTTCCAGCGGCTCTAAATATTAAGCGTTTAAAATGAGAAATATCTTTACTTTCAAACAACTTTTTATTAACAGAATTGTTACCATACATAGACCTAAAAAATAATTTAAAACTTTTTTGAGCCGCACCATTATCACCATGTAACTGACTTCCTGCATTAATTGAAAAAACGGAAGTTCCATCTTTATCAATTAACTCAGTGTGCACAGGCGTATCAAACGATTGAAAAATGCTTGTATTGTTTGATGTTACAAATAATACTGGTATCGTTGATTCTTCATTAAAAATATATGTTTTTGTTGCGATTGAACTAGGTATAAAATTAGATTTAAATGCTTTTGCTCTTAAAATTAAATTTGAATTTACAGTTATTGATGAAGAGTATAGAAACGAACTTGTTGTCGGCTCAGTACCATCAATTGTATAATATATATCTGCACCAGAAACAGATTCATTTATTGATACTATTTGTAACGAGGTATAAAACCCTGTATTCACTGTAATTGTAGGCTTTGGCAATATATCTAATAAACCAGTAGCTGTATTTGATGAATTTGGAGTAGCAGTTGTAAAATAATTTAAATTTGTACTTCCATCAGGCTGACAACCATAAGTATTATTATAATTTTGCTCATCAAAATTTAACAAATCAATTAAACCTACACTGAGCTCATATATAGAAAAATGCTCTCCTGATGATGATAACTTAAAATTTAAATGATATTTACCTTGTTGTGGTTGCTGGTCTGCCCATAAAACAACAAAGCCTCCTGCCATAATAACAACTGAAGAATCGAGTCTAAATTTTAAAGGATCATTTATATCGTCAGAAAAATACAAACCTTCTAATTCAATATTTTCTGTTCCATAATTATATATTTCTATCCAATCATCATACTCACCAAACTCATCAGCATAATTAGTACCGTTATTTGCACATATTTCATTTACTTTTAATGTATATGATATATTTATTGAGTTATTGCTTTTATTTAAGTAAAAACCCGTTGTATCTACACCCGTAATAGTATTAAACCCTTCTTCATATACCATTGAATTATTTTGCGAAAATGCAATTACAGACACAATAATAAAGAATAATACAAATATGTTTTTCATTATTTAATTAATTTATTAAAAGACACTTTATAGAAATAATAGTTGCCTACACTTTGCAAAGATAATTAAAAAAACTTTTTAAATACATGTTTGTAGTTTTGCTCTTCTGCTCCAAATCCTTTATAAAACCTTTTTACCCCTTCAACATCAGAGCCTTCAAAATCTAATATTTTATTATAATTGCAATTATTTTCGATAAAACTATTGAGTAAATAGAACATTGCACGTAACTCTTTACCTTTATTGCTAGAAGTTGCAGCCAGATATATATAACGATTAAACGATTTTAATATAAATACCGAAGCTAAAAGTTCGTTTTCTTTTATTACCGAATAAACCTCTCCTATTTCAGATTTGAAAGAATAATCTAAAATATTTTTCAAAACATTTATTGTTTTATCTGGTACTTTCTCTGTTAAATTTGATACAAAAAAGTTAATAAAAACATCACTATCTTTATTTACTGAAATTACAAAATCTTCCTTCTTAGCTTTATTAATATTACGCTTTGTATTCTTACTAAAGCCACTTAAAATTACATCAAAAGAATTATTTAAATTTAATACTAAATTAGTTTTATCAATAAATTTTAAATTATTTATTCTATTATCAAAATTTATATTTAAAGCAAAATACAGAAAACTATTTCTCAAAAAAGTAGTAAATTCATTTATTACATTAGCATCAGGTCTATCAATATAAATAATACCTAGTTGTTGAGAAAAATTTGGTTGAGTTATATACTTAATACCATACTTCTTTTTATAAGGTAAAGGCATTACAATATGGTAATCATCATATATAAGTGCATCCCAATTATCGCAAACAATATCTAGATAACAACTTGTTGAATATACAAATCCGTTAACAGAATTAGCAATAAGCGTATCCCACTTTTCTCTATTTATATTTTTATTTTCTACGTACTTTAACATTCTCGATAAAATTACTAACTTTGTTTTTAGTAAAGCAACTTTTTTATATAAAAAGTGTCTATAATAATAAAAAATATGAGAAACTCTTTATTAATACTAATAACTATTATATCGATAAACATTTTTTCGCAAACAATAAGAATTAACGAAATAAGTGCAATAAATTCTACTATTATTACTGATAATAATGGTGAATATGACGATTTTATAGAATTATATAATTACGGAACAAGTGCTGTTAGCCTAACAGGTATGTACTTAACTGATAATTTTTCATTACCAAATCTTTTTTTAATTGATACAAACATCTCATTAAACCCTGGTGAATATATTTTGTTTTGGGCTGATAATGAAGCTACGCAAGGTAAATTACATACAAATTTCAAACTATCGGGTTCTGGCGAACAGGTTGGATTATATAGTTCTACAACAACTGTAATTGACTCTATTACTTATGGCAATCAATTTGAGGATATAAGTTATGGACGCTACCCAAATGGTAGTACAACAAATATTTTTTTTCCAACTCCTTCTCCAAACGCTGAAAACACAAATGGTTATTCAGGCGTAGCTACAGAGCCATCTTTTTCATTATCAGGAGGTAACTATCAAGGAACACAAACAATTTCTTTAATTCCAAATACTAATAACGATACAATTTATTATACTCTTAATGGCGATGATCCAACAAAAAACTCAACAATATATACTTCACCAATAACAATAACGCAAACTACTGTTATAAGAGCCGTTTCAGGAAATACAAATTTAATGTTAAGTCGCCCTGTAAGTAATATATATTTTATTAATGAAACACATAACTTACCTGTTTTTTCAATAATTACAGACTCATTAAACATGTGGGGAACTATTGGAATATACTCACACCCTTGGGGTACAGGCGATACTTGGCAACGCTTTTGCCAAGCTCATTACTTTAAAAATGGGGATTTAGAGTTTGCTTCAAATGCGGGAATAAGAATACAAGGAGGAAATTCGGTAGGTATGGCAAAAAAAGCATTTAGGTTATTTTACGAAAATAAATACGGACAGAATAAATTACATTATCCTTTGTTCGAAAATTCGCCTGTTAGCTCATTTGAGAACTTAGTACTACGTTCTGGTTACGATGACGATATTACAACTTATGGAGGCACACTAATTAGAGATCCTTTTGCAAACGATATGTACAGATATTCTGGAGGCTGGGCATCGCGTGGAAATTGGGCAATACTTACCATTAACAACAGATATTGGGGTGTATACAATATTAGAGAGAGTATTAATGAATTTTCGATTAGCAACCATACAGGATATACAGATTTTGATTTAATAAGATACACAAAAACAGGTCCTGAACTTAAATATGGAACAATGACCGAGTGGAATAATCTTACCAACTTTATAAATTCTGCTGATTGGACAGACAATGCAAATTTTTATCAAATATCAAACATAATTGATATGGATGATTTTATTAATTTATTAGCTTATGTTCATATTACTCAAAATAGAGGATGGACATGGGGCAGCTTTGCTTTTAAAGAAAACTCGCCACAAGGTCGTTGGCGTTGGACTATTTGGGATATGGATAGAGCTTTAGATGTTTTAAATTGGAATGGCTTTACAGAATATGCATATACTAATGCCGAAAAATGGCCAAATTTTATGCCGAAAAAAATGTTAAATAATACATTATTTAAACACAGATTAATAAACAGATGTGCCGATTTAATGAATACATTATTTTTACCTGATACTGCAATAGCAAAATTGGACTCGACAAAAGCAATTGTTTACAACGAAATGCCAAACGAATTAGCTAGATGGAATTCAAACAAAACAATGGCTGCATGGGAAAATGATATAAATAAAATTAATACTTTTTTAACTAACAGACCAAATACTGTAAGAAATCAAATATTATCGTATTTCTCATTACCTGCAACAAATACAATAAATTTGTCGGTTGTAGGAAACGGAAAATTACATTTAAGCACAATAAATATTCCTTCAAACCCTTGGAGTGGCATTTATTTTGAAAATGTTCCTGTTGAAATTACAGCAATACCCGACCCTGGTTATGTTTTTACTGGTTGGAGCGATACAAATTTACCTAACCAAGAACAAGTTACGCTTAACTTTTCAGGAACATATGATTTAATCGCATACTTTGAAGAGGATATAAGTTTTATTTACGATACATTAGTAATTAATGAAATAATGTACAATGCGTCAACATCATTAAATAGCGATGATTGGATTGAACTATACAATCCCAATAATTTTAATGTTGATATTTCTAATTGGGTGTTTAAAGATGCTAACAACTCTCACGAATTTTTAATTCCTTCGGGAAGTAGCGTTGCTTCAGGGCAATATATACTTTTAACAAAAGCATTAACTCCGTTTACCTCTACATATAGTAATATTACTGCCGATAAATATGGAGATTTTGGTGAAGGTACAAATGGTTTTGGATTATCAAATTCAGGCGAACTTATTAGACTTTACAGTAACTATGGAACACTTATAGATTCGGTTGTTTACGATGAAATAGCACCTTGGCCAACTCAAGCAAATGGTTTTGGTCCAAGCCTCGAACTTATAAGCCCTGCAATAGATAACACTCTGGCCGAAAGTTGGAGGTCATCGTATATTGATGGTGGTACACCAGGTAAAATAAATGGGACTACAAGTATAATAGAATTATCAGACAATATAATAAACATTATAAGTGTATATCCTAATCCATCAAACGGAACTATAAATATTGATTATAATTTGCATAAAAAACAATATGTTAACATAGAATTATACAATATAAAGGCTTCGAAAATTGAAACTTGGGAAAATTCTTTCCAAAACAAAGGACACCATACCATAACAAATAAAACAAATTTAGAAAATGGTATGTATTTTCTTAAAATTAATATTGATGATAAAGTTTATACTCACAAAATAATTATTGAATAATGAAAATTTTAGGATTAATTATAATTAGCTTATTTATTAGTAAGGTATTTATTGCTCAAACTATTTTACCAACAACTTTTGATTCCGACACTTTTTTAGATGTTTCAGATTCGCCGTATTTGGTTACAAGTAACCCTATTATTAATTCTGGAGTAACTGTTCAGTTTGAGAAAGGATGTACAATAATGTTTGACCAAGGCAAAGCTTTTAATGTTTCAGGAACACTAAAACTTATCGGCGAAGAGAATGACTCAATAACGCTAATAACCAATACCGGTGCTACGTATTGGGGTCCAATAACAACCAACTCAGGAAATCTTATTTTTGATTACACTGTATTACAAAATCCTAGAAAGATAATCTCAGCAAGTCATGGAGTTGTAAATATTAATAACTCTAGAATTTCGGCTGTAATCGGAACTATTGGCGAAGATGGTATTGCTATACATTATGCAGACACAGTAATTATTACAAACTCAACTCTTGAAAGCAACCCTGATGGCGGTAAAATTGATGCAATTGATGCTGATGGTATTGGTTACGGAAATATAAGTAATAATATTATCAGACATTGGCCTGATGATGGAGTAGATATTGGTTCAAGTTCTCACAATGTAAGTATAAACAATAATATTATTTACGATGTTGATTTTGGTATATCAGTGGGCGAATCATCAACGGTTTATGCCGAAAGAAATATAATTCATGATTCTTATGCAGGAATACAAAGCCATGATGGAGCCACACTTACAGCAGACCACAATACCATTTTTAGAACAGTGAGATCGTTACAACCACATCATGGAACTTCTTCAAATAGTGGAGGTACTCTAATTGTTACAAATACTATTATGAATAGTGCTTCTTACTTAGATTATTCTACTCAATCAAATTCGGTATTAACAATGTCGTATTGCCTTTCAAACAAAGACACTCTTCCTGGTAATAATAATTTATTTGATGATGCACTATTTGTTGACACTTTAACCAATAACTTTCATTTAACAGAAAACTCTCCTGCTATTGACAGTGGAGACCCTAACTATTCAGGTTCTTTTAATGGTTTATTTACCGATATTGGTGCCTACGAATACGATTCTGCTAATTCAATAATAAATATTATTAGCAACAAAAATAAAAGTTTTGGTATTTACCCTAACCCTGCTACAAACAATTTGCATTTAATATTTAACGAAAAAACTTCGAAAAATGCTCAAATTATTGATGTAACTGGTAGAATACAAAAAAGTATTAAAATTGACAATTCAAATTCAACTATCAATATATCAGATATCAAAAGCGGAATATATTTTATTAGAGTTGGGGTAGATACTATTAAATTTATTAAGAAATAGATCCAATACTCAATCCATTTAGCTTTTCGTGAATTTATACGGATTTATTTTTTTTTTTTAAAGTTTAAATTTTTAATCATAGCCATGTTACGGTTAT
>Ga0256827_10003368_pt1 | contig 10145 bp, 8 predicted proteins | sample CV84metaG_FD_185977 | JGI IMG/M metagenome (GOLD analysis project Ga0256827, IMG submission 185977) | Hydrothermal vent microbial communities from East Pacific Rise, Pacific Ocean - CV84 | ecosystem: Environmental > Aquatic > Marine > Hydrothermal vents | place: Pacific Ocean: East Pacific Rise...
AAAGTCAGCTTGTGCTGTTGTTAATAATGCTGCAACTGCAACACTTGTTGTAATTAATTTTTTCATAATTATGAATCCTTTTAATAAATTTTTATGATTAATACTAACAGTAATCATATAATACATTACTTAAATAAGAATACTAAAACATAATTACAACAAATAGATATATATTTGTGTAATAAAATATATTTTATTAATTTTTTTATAATTAGAGGATATATAATAGATAAGTTGAAATGTAAAAAGAGAAGGTAGGTAAGGAGATTTATCTCCTTACCTGTGTAAGATGTTTTTTAGTCGTTGATTGTTTTTGCAGAGTCATTTGCATTTTCAGAGATAGTTTTTACAGAATTTGCAGAGTCTGTAGAAACAGATTTGACTGAATCACTAGCATTCGTTGTTGTTGATTCTACAGAGGCACGTGTATCTGTAGAGACAGTTTTAGCTGTATCGTTCACATTGGTTGCTACTGTATCTACAGAATCTTTTGTATCCGTAGAAACTGTTTTTACAGAATCAGAAGAGTCATTAGATATAGTTTTTACAGAAGATGAGGAATCATTAGAGACAGTTTTAGCTGTATCGTTAGCATTGGTTGCCACTGTGTTTACAGAGTCTTTTGCATCAGTAGATACCGTTTTCACAGATGTTGATGCATCATTAGAAACAGCAATAGCAGAATCTTTCATCTCCTTAGAAGCGATAGTTGCAGAATCTTTCAAATCTTTAGTTGTATTTGTCATGGCATCTTTTGTATCTGTGGATACAGAAACAACTGTATCTCTAGTATCCGTTGAAGCAGCAACTTCAGCAGTTTTAAGGTCATCAGATACTTTTACTGAAGTATCTTTAGCATCACTACTAACATTAGTCACTGTTCGTTCTGCAGATTTGGATGTTTCAACAGCGCCATCTTTCATACTTACCACAGAATCTTTAGCATCTTTACTCATGCTAATTGCTGCTTCTTTCATATCTTTAAACATATCTCCAAAGTCAAAGTCAGCTTGTGCTGTTGTTAATAATGCTGCAACTGCAACACTTGTTGTAATTAATTTTTTCATAATTATGAATCCTTTTAATAAATTTTTATGATTGATATTAACAGTAATCATATAATACATTACTTAAAATAAATATAATAATATTATTTTTTATATAGATGTAGTATAAATTTACATCATATAATAATATTGATTTATATTAATATTTAATAATGATAAAATAATAATATATTAAATTACTAATAACTATATTATAGAGAATTTGATACAATACATAATATTAAAATTAATAATATTCTTCAGTATTTTTGATGAAATGAAAAGGGATAAAAAATGAAAAAAGTGTTAGTGGGTTGTGCAGTAGTAATGAATTTAGTTTATGGTGAGCCTTATACTCAGGCAGACAGAATTTTAGATATGCAAAAAATGGCACAAGCAATGCAAGATATTCAGGCTGGATTTTTTTATAATAATCTAGATATTGTAAAGGCTGGTGCAGAAGATTTGAAAAAAACCATTGTTAGAGTAGGCCCAACTCAAGCTGAACTTTCTAGTAAAGATATTTATGAAAAGTGGATGAATAATAATACAGCTATGACACATCGTATTCAAAAAAATATTGAAAAAAGATCAGAGATTATTATTAAACGTTTTGAGAATGGTGATCCGGTGCAAGCACTTCAAGAGTATAGTAAAATTACACGTGAATGTATGAAATGTCATATTAGTTTAAGAAAGTGGTAGGAATTAAAATGAAAAAAGCGATAATTGTAGCATTATTACTCAATATGATAGTACATGCAGGTGATATTGCTCTTACAGGTACTGTTGTATCTGATGGACAAAAAATGATAGGTAGCCGATTTATGGGCTATGTAAAAAAGGTTTATGTTCGTATTGGTGATAGAGTTAAGCGTGAGGATAATCTTTATGAGATGGAGTCAGCAGAATTCGACATGATGAAAACACAAGCTGATTTGATGCTAGAACAATCAAAAATAGTTGTTGAGTATTGGCGTGAAAAGTTACGTCAAGTAAATGTGAGAAGAGCTAGAACTAAAAATAAAAAAATTAATGAAATTGATATTGCAGATATGGTAGATTTAGATGCTCAAGCAGCCAATATCGAAACAATGTTGGAATCTATGCAAATTATGGTTAAAGAAGCAAATATCAAAGCAAAACAGATGGCTAGTACCTATAATTATATTAAAATGAAAGCACCTTCTGATGGTGTAGTTGTACAGAGAAATATCAAAGTAGGTGATATGATTATGCCTGGTATGCTTACTATAATGATAGTAGATACTGAAAATTTGGAGATAGAAGTTTCTATTTCTGAAAGTATTATCTCTAGAGTAAAAGTGGGTAAAAGAGTACCGATAGAAATACCATCTATTAACTATAAGACAAAAGGGATTATTCATGCCATTGTACCAGATGCTAATCCTATGACCCATAAAATTAAAATGCGTATACGTTTTGATAGAGGATCAGATAATATTTTCCCCGGCATGTATGCAAAAGTAGTTATTAAAGACTAGTATATATTTTCTTTGGTGATGTATGTGTGGACATACATCGCTTTTCTAAAAGATTTCATCTTCCTCTCCCTCAAACATATTTTAAAATTTTTATAATAAGTGTTATAATCTCCTTATAAAATATAGGAGACTACTATGGCAAGTGTATTGTTACCATTGGCAAAAGGTTTTGAAGAGGTTGAAGCAGTCGCACTCATTGATGTGATGCGTAGAGGTGGTATAGAGGTTAGGGTGGCTTTTATAGAAGATGAGTTACATCATGGACGTGTAGTAGTGGGAGCTAATGGTATTGGTGTGCAGGCAGATACTTCACTTAAAAATATCATATCTGCTGACTTTGATATGATGGTACTTCCCGGTGGTTGGGGAGGTACTTATGCTCTGGCAGAAAATGCACGCATATTGGAGTTGGTTAAAGAGTTTAAAGAGAGTAAAATTATAGGGGCTATGTGTGCAGCTCCTTTTGTACTGAAAAAAGCAGGTGTACTTGGTAGTGATTATACTTGTTATCCTGGCGCTAAAGATGAGATTGACCATCCTGGATATAGGGAAGATATGAAAGTAGTGACTGATGGTAATGTGATGACTTCAAGGGGTCCTGGGACAGCTGTATGTTTTGGACTGGCTATTGTGGAACGTCTTGTAGGTAAAGAGAGTATGCAAGCTGTGAAAGATGGGATGCTACTAGACTACTGTTAATATGAAAGAAAAAATCAAACAAATTCAAAAAAGAATGGAGCATGATCCTAAGTTTAAAGAGGCTGTGACTCGTATAAAACCTAAAAAAAACTTTTGGGGGATTACCGGAATTATACTTTTTTTCTTTATTCCTGAGTTGGTTGTTTATCTATGGCAAAGTGAACTCGTTTCATGGGCTCACTTACATAGTATTACCGAACCTATAGCCTCACAACGCTGGATATTTGGAAAGTTAGAAGAGATGTTTAAATCTGGGGTGAGTTGGTTCAATCTTATGTTAGGTAGTTTATTTCTTTTATGGGTACTTAAGTCGAAATAATTTTAAACCCAAATTCACCAAACCTTTGCTATATTAGAAACCTAATATTCGCAAAGGTCAATCATGTCAGAAGAACCAAAATCTAAACCTCAATTTACCCATTTACATTTACATACAGAGTACTCACTTTTAGATGGAGCTAACAAGATAAAAGCACTAGCAGCCAAGATAAAAGAACAGGGTATGACTTCAGTAGCCATGACTGACCATGGTAATATGTTTGGGACGATTGACTTTTATAACACGATGCGTAAAGAGGGTATCAAGCCTATCATCGGGATGGAAGCGTATGTGCATAACCAAGAGGAACTAGGAGACAAGTCAGTACGTCAACGTTTTCACCTCTGTTTGTATGCTAAAAATGATGTAGGATATAAGAACTTGATGTACCTCTCTTCTCAAGCATATATCAATGGGTTTTACTACTATCCTCGTATTAACTGGAAGTTACTTAAAGAGAACTCAGAAGGGATTATCTGTTCTTCTGCATGCTTACAAGGGGAAGTGAACTGGAATCTTAATCTCTCAGAACGAAACATCAAATTTGGTGCGAAAGGCTATGATGAAGCCAAACGTGTAGCACTTAAATATAAAGATGTTTTTGGCGATGACTTTTACTTAGAGCTTATGCGTCATGGGATTGGGGATCAGCATCGTATTGATAAACAAATCATCAAACTTTCTCAAGAGACAGGCATTAAGATAGTGGCTACCAATGATACACACTATACGGTACAAAAAGATGCTGATGCACATGAAGCGTTTATGTGTATCGCGATGAACAAACTCTATGATGACCCTAACCGTCTTCGCCACTCAGTACATGAGTTTTATGTGAAGTCGCCAGAGCAGATGGCAGAGCTTTTTGCAGATATTCCTGAAGCTTTAGAAGCCACTCAAGAGATAGCAGATAAATGTAACTTAGAGATAAAGTTAGGAGACCCAACACCTCCTAACTTTAAATTTGCTAGAACGAGAGCAGCAGAGTCGGGCATAGAATTACCTCACCCTGATATCGAGTATTCTCTTGAAAACGATATTGTACTTTTTGTAGAAGAGTCTAAACGAGGGTTAGAAAAACGTCTTAAGATAGTCCCCCCTGAGAAACATCAAGAGTATAGAGATAGACTACAAGTAGAGATGGATATCATCAACTCTATGAAGTTTCCTGGGTATATGCTCATCGTTTGGGATTTTGTGGATGCAGCTAAGCAGATGGGTATACCTGTAGGACCTGGGCGTGGGTCTGCTGCGGGTTCACTCGTAGCCTTTTCACTAGAGATTACCGACATTGACCCTATGCCTTATGGACTACTTTTTGAGAGGTTTTTGAACCCTGAACGTATATCGATGCCAGATATCGATATGGACTTCTGTCAAGCACGTAGACAAGAGATACTAGACTATGTTGTAGATAAGTATGGACGTGTGAACGTGGCACAGATTATCACTTTTGGTAAGCTTCTTGCAAAGGGGGTCATCCGTGATGTGGCACGTGTGCTTGATATGCCTTACTCTAAGGCAGATGCGATGGCAAAACTTATCCCTGATGAACTGGGTATTGATCTTAAAGGTTCTTATGAGAAAGAACCAAAGATAAAAGAGTTATTGGATAGTGACCCTCAGGCGAAGCGTACCTGGGAGTATGCATTGGCACTTGAGGGACTAAACCGTAATGCTGGTACACATGCTGCGGGTGTGGTTATCTCCAATGAACCTCTATGGCAAAAGACACCACTGTTTAAACCTACAGGGCTAGATACACTGGCAACACAGTACTCTGGTAAGTATGTTGAAGATGTGGATCTCATAAAGTTTGACTTCCTTGGACTTAAAACACTCACCGTCATCGAAGAAGCACTGCAACTTGTAGAACGTCGTTATGGGAAACGTATTAACTTTGTTGAAGAGAACATCGAAGACCCTAAAGTGTATGAGTACATAGGTACGGGTGAGACATTAGGGCTATTCCAGATAGAATCTGCAGGGATGCAGGACTTGGCTAAAAAGCTCAAGCCAAATGGTTTTGAAGATGTGATTGCGATGCTCGCACTCTACCGTCCAGGACCTATGGAGTCAGGGATGCTAGATGACTTTGTTGAGCGTAAACATGGTAGACAAAAAATTACTTATGCATTCCCAGAGTTAGAGCCAATCCTCAAACCTACCTATGGGGTGATTGTCTACCAAGAACAGGTTATGCAGATTGTACAGACCATCGGTGGGTTTAGCCTTGGTGGGGCAGACTTGGTAAGACGTGCGATGGGTAAAAAGATTAAAGAAGAGATGGACAAACTTCAAGGTGAGTTTGCTGATGGTGCAGTAAAAAAAGGTTTTGACCGACAAAAAGCCTTTGAGTTGTTTGACCTCATTGTAAAGTTTGCAGGGTATGGTTTTAACAAATCACACTCAGCAGCGTATGCAATGATTACATTTTATACCTCGTATTTGAAGTATTACTATCCTACAGAGTTTATGGCAGCAATTCTTACACTGGAAAAAAACAATACCGATAAAGTGGTACGTTATGTCGATGAGGTAAAGCATATGGGTATGAAACTTCTTCCTCCTGACATTAACAAATCAGGATTAGTATTTGAAGCACGTAATATCGATGGTGAAGAAGTAGTTATGTTTGGTATGGGTGCATTGAAAGGTGCAGGGGATATTGCTATCAATACGATGTTAGAAGCTAGAGAAGATGGTGAGTTTAAAGATTTGTCTGACTTTGTTTCTCGTATAGATTCAAGTAAGGTAAACAAAAGAGTGATAGAAACGTTAGCAAAAGCGGGAGCATTTGATAGCTTTGGGTACTCACGTAAGGCTATTTTGTCTCAAATAGATGATATTATTGATATGGCAAAAAAAGCTGGAGAAGCAAAAAAACAGGCTGTAAATTCTCTATGGGGTGACGATGAAGAGATGATGTCTGTGACACTAGAACTTACAGATATGCAAGAATTTGAACCTATGGAAATCTTGGAGATGGAAAAAGAGTCCTTAGGTTTCTACGTATCCGGTCATCCATTAGACAAATACCGTGAACAACTAGACGGCATAAACTACACTCTAAGCTCAGAGATAGACGATATTGCTGATGGTTCCCAAGCGATGTTTATAGGGAAGATAGAGAACATCACGGAGAAGATATCTAAGAAGGGTAATAAGTTTGGTATAGCAAATATTATGGACTTACATGGAAACATAGAACTCATGCTTTTTGAAAACCGTCTTAAAGAACTAGAAGAGGACTTTGATCTTACTAAACCTATAGCCTTTAAAGTGAAAATTACCAAAGATGGTGACTTCACCCGGATGAATATATTGAAGATATCCAATATAAAAGATGCTAAAAAGGCTAAAGTGAAAGTAGAGAAAGAGGTTAAACATGTACCTGAGCCAGAGCAGCCACCACTTATACTAGCACTTAACCTCATGCCAGATGCGAAGACAGTAGAAGAGCTTATGTGCTTAGTAGAACGTCATCCAGGGAAACGTCCATTAGAACTACATATTAAATCTAAACTTGCAGATGTGATTATAGAGTCTAAGATGAAAGTGAGTGAGTTGATACTAGAAGAGGCTAAAGAGATAGGTATTTATTTGGAAGAGGGTTTGAGCATTGAATAATCAAAATGAACAAGAAGATGTAAAAGCATTAAAACTTTTAGAAAAAGCAGTTTATAAAGCACAGAGTGCATTAGAAAAATATAAACATTTCCAACCTTTTTTGATGTTACTAACTGACTCACATGAAGTAGAAGTGTATGAAAATGAAGTAGAAGACACCATAGAAAGTTATACGCTTTTGGAAAATCTCTTAATTGAACGTGTAAAAAAGGGTGATGTTGATATTATGATATTAGTTGTAGATACTGTAATCCCTGAGAAGTTTGTAGATAATATATCTATAGGTATACGATTACATTTAGAAGAAAAAAGTCAACGTGATAAAAAAATAGGTGCAAGATATATATATGTACCTTATGAACTTTGTCAAATTAAGGGAGAAGATATGTATGTCAGACTACATCATCCTGTGCCAGTTGGATTTCCTGCAGAATATATTTGTTAAAAATTTTCCTCTCTTTTGGAGTAGAAGAGAGGAAGTATATTTAATGAGATAATATAAATGTTGAATCGGGAGACTATGTATTGATAATCCATTCTATAGTATTACATTTTATAGTGTGAAGGAAGTTTATCTCAAAAAACATACCTTTATACATATGTTGGGTTATATCTTGTCTATTTCTTCTCAGTTTCACCTCCTTCATTTGATATATTTTGATCCTCTACTATTGCCTCTAAAGCTTGATAAATCGCTGCTTCATTTTCTGCTGCTGTATCAAGAGCAATTTGAGTTACTGTAAATTCACTATCTACTTGTGGCGAATTTGCGTGAAGTCCTAATGTAGCAACCGTCATTGCTACAATGAATGTCATGATAATTTTCATTCTTTTCCTTTAAAACGAGCTTCTCGCCCATAGTTCTTGTAACGAACTAGTTATTCGCACAGTCAAATTGTAAGTTAAGACTATTACCTCAATATTACTTGTGTAGTATAGAAACAAATAGATAATATAAAATATGATAGTACAGCATTTAAATCCTCTTAAACAGAAGTAGTGATATTATCTTTTTACTAAATATATTAAATTTAAGGAATAATCATGTCATTACCAAAAATTATATGGTCAAAAATTGATGAAGCACCAGCACTTGCTACGTATTCATTGTTACCAATTGTAAATGCATTTACTCAAGCAGCGGGAGTTACGGTTGAAACTTCTGATATTTCACTTGCAGGTAGAGTACTAGCAGCTATGGGTTTAGCAGAAGATCACTTAGCGGAATTAGGAAAAGTAGTTCTTCAAGCAGATGGAAATATTATTAAACTTCCAAATGTTTCTGCATCTATAGGGCAACTTAAAGAGTGTATTACTGAGCTTCAAGGGCAAGGTTTTGATATTCCTGATTTCCCTGAAAATCCAGAGACTGATGAGGAAAAAGCAACTAGAGCCAAATATAATACTTGTCTTGGTTCAGCCGTTAACCCAGTACTTAGAGAAGGAAATTCTGATAGACGTGCTGCTAAAGCGGTTAAGAAATTTGCACAAAATAACCCACACAGACTAAAGGCATTCCCAGAAAATGCAAAATCATATGTTGCTCATATGGCTGGTGATGGAGATTTTTATGGAAATGAAAAATCAGTTACTATGGATAAAGCACAAAAAGTGACTATTGCTCTTAACGGAAAAGAGTTAGCAACTATTGACGCACTGGACAAAGAAGTTTTAGATGGTACATTTATGTCTGTTGCAAAACTAAAAACTTTTATTGCTCAAACGATTGAAGATGCAAAAACAAATAACGTTTTATGGTCAATTCACCTTAAAGCAACTATGATGAAAATATCTGACCCAATTATGTTTGGTCATGCATTTACAGTATTTTTCCAAGATGTATTTACAAAATATGCTGATACATTTACAGAGCTGGGTATTAAACCAAATCAAGGTATGTCTGACTTAGAAAATAAAATTGCTGGTCACGCGCTAGAAGCTGAAATCAAAGCAGCATTCCAAGCTGTTGTTGAGTCTGATAATCCAGAAATTGCAATGGTTGATTCAGATAAGGGAACAACAAACTTCAATGCTTCTAACGATGTTATCATCGATGCTTCTATGCCTGTTGTGGTAAGAGAAGGTGGTAAACAGTGGAATAGAAATGGTGGTGCAGTTGAGTGTGTAGCTGTCATCCCTGATTCTACTTATGGTTTATTTCATGAAGAGATGTTAGCTGACTGTGTTAAAAATGGTCAATATGATGTTACAACAATGGGTTCAATGGCTAACGTTGGTCTCATGGCTCAAAAAGCAGAAGAGTATGGTTCTCACCCAACAACATTTGAACTTGAAGAAGCTGGTACGGTCACAGTAACTGCTGAAGATGGTACAGAGTTAATGTCATTTGAATGTGAGAAAGGTGATATCTGGAGAATGTCTAGAGCAAAAGATATCCCAATCAAAGACTGGGTAAGACTAGCAGTTGAAAGAGGTCAAATTGAGCAAGTTCCTGTAATTTTCTGGTTAGATGAAAACAGAGCTCACGATGCCGAAATGATCAAAAAAGCAAAAACTTACTTAGCTGATTTAAATACTGATGGTCTTGATATTCAATTTATGGACATCACTGCTGCTACTAGATTTACAAATGCTAGAGTAAGAAAAGGTGAAAATACAATCGCTGTTACTGGTAACGTTCTTAGAGATCACCTTACAGATATGTACCCAATCTTAGAGCTTGGAACATCTGCAAAAATGCTTTCTATCGTACCTTTACTTGCAGGTGGTGGCCTTTACGAAACTGGTGCTGGTGGATCTGCTCCAAAACACGTTGACCAATTCTTGGCTGAGGGTCACTTAAGATGGGATTCCCTTGGCGAGTTCTTGGCACTTGCCGAGTCATTAAGATTTATTGGTAACAAACACAACGACGAAAAACTCGCAGCCCTTACAGCTGCACTTGATGTTGCAAACGATGGTTACCTTGATAATAACAAAGCACCT
>Ga0256827_10003369_pt1 | contig 10145 bp, 8 predicted proteins | sample CV84metaG_FD_185977 | JGI IMG/M metagenome (GOLD analysis project Ga0256827, IMG submission 185977) | Hydrothermal vent microbial communities from East Pacific Rise, Pacific Ocean - CV84 | ecosystem: Environmental > Aquatic > Marine > Hydrothermal vents | place: Pacific Ocean: East Pacific Rise...
CTATCCTTTGTTTAAGCCATTCTTACCAAAGGAGACTTATCGCTATGCCGCTACTGGAGGTGGAAATATGGTTTTAGATATTGTGCTTTATTTCTTTATATTTCATTTTGTATTAAACGAACAAAATCTAGATTTAGGATTTGTAGTTATTTCTTCACATATTGCCGCTTTTCTTATTGTATTCCCTATTACTTTTACTAATGGTTTCTTATTGGCTAAATATATTACCTTCACGCAATCATCTTTACATGGGAAGAAACAATTGTATCGCTATGGGTTAACAGTGGCAGGTTCTATTTTACTAAACTATGTTTTATTAAAAATATTTGTTGATTACCTACATATTTTCCCCACTCCATCAAAGATGCTAACCACGGCTGTAGTAGTTATTTACAGCTATATTGCTCAAAAATATTTCACTTTCAAAACAGGAAAAAACCAACTAAAAGGTTCAATGTAGGGAATTAATGAAATGAATAACCAATAGAAACAGCAAATCCCCAGTCAGTATTTGCAGCATTTTCAGAGGCCGGTTTACTATCATAATTGGTATAAACCTTGCCACCTATATAAAAATTATAGAACAGCTCTAATTTCAAATCAATACTCGTATCCAAACGCCATCTACCATTAAATTTCAGATTAGGATAAGCAGATACATTACTTGTTAATGTAACCTCAGGACGCGTATATTTATATATATTATAACTCACAGAAAACAAAGCTTCTGAGTTGTTAATCACATCGCCTTCAAGAGGAAACTCCCTATTTAAAATACCTCCAATCTGCCAAAACAAATGATGATTATTAGTATAAACAATGTCATTTTGTAAGTTTACTCCTAAATACATACGGAGATTAAGACCTAACTCAGAATTTGAATTTATACCTATATTTCCAACCCATAGCCACCTTCCCTTAATCAATCTTTTAAAATTATATGCAAAATCAACCTTATCATTTACTATTACAGAATCTTGATCATTCTCCTGAGCTGAAATAAATGAATTCCACGCTATGCTCGATAGCAATTTAGGTTTTCGGTAATCAATATTACCTGAAGAATTAATTCTAGCCATATCAGTTGCTTTAGCATAATCTAAACCAAAATCAAAATTACCAGATACCCTTTTCCAGAAAGTTGATTTAATAGGAAAAAGCTCAATAATTTCAAGCACTTTAACATACTCTTTATTAACCCCATAACCTATTTTAACATAGCCAAATGCCTCCGCAGTATCAATACTTCCAAATATCAATTTTCCATGTTTCGTTCTCATTTGAAGTAGTTTTCGTGATTTATAAGTCCGAATCTTTTCTGCTTCAACCGGAATTGTACCCATACCATCCATCTTAAAATAAAGAATCCCATCAGTAACTTTCTTTATCTCACCAGTCATCACATTTCCATTAATATGAATCAAAGTATCCGTTTTCTGAGCTATGGAAACATAGCTAGAAAACGTTAAAAATAACAGAAACATAAAAAGTTTTTTGCGAAAACTCATCTTAAGGTTTTTTATTAGTGAGCAAAGATATAAAGAATACAATGTCCACTAGATAAAGAATATTTTTTAATCAATTAATCAACTTTTTTGTAACTTTGTCAATCACTAAATTTATTAATCTAACACTAAACTAAAATGGAAATTCAAGAAAATCAAAATCAAGGATTTAACTTTGGAAAATTCATAGAAGATTCAAAAAATGCTTTATTAAAACCCAAAGCATATTTCGAATCAATGCCTACTTCAGGAGGCTTTATTGAACCTATAATTAAAGTATTAATCTATGGAGTTATTATAGGAATTTTCGCCTTTTTATGGGGCGTTGCTGGTCTTCGATTAGCAGGAGGCCCTGCATGGTTAGGTGGTGGTGTTGGTATAGTAGCTTTTTTCGGATCCATTACGGGTTCTCTCTTCATGCTGTTTGTTGGCGGTTTAATTTTACTAATTATCTCTGCCATTTTTGGTGGCAATACAAACTATGAAGCCAATATTCGTGTAGTAGCATCACTTATGGTTCTTAATGTAATACAAGAGGCCTTCAATTTATTCGATGGTATTAACTTATATCTTGGAGCCATTGTAAGTATTGCATTCTCTTTATATGGCTTTTGGATGACCTATCATGCGTTGGTTCACACGCTAAAAGCAAAAGAGAATAGTTCTCGAATATTTTTGATTATTATGTCAGTTCTAGTAGTAATATTTACTTTTGGAGGAATTGCTGCAAAAAAAGTTGCCAAGAGTATTTCAGCTAATTATGGTTTAGATAATCTTGAAAATATGACTAAAGCAGAACGAGAAGCTGCTGTATATAAGTCAATTGAAAAGGTGACAAATGGAAAAGTCAAGGCAGAAGAATTGCAAAAAAAACAAGATAAATTATCAATGATTGAAATGGCTGATGGCACTCAGATTGCGAATCCAGATGTTGCTACAATTGAGAGCTCATTTGATAAAATTAATATGGATAATGATTTTATTATTCTAAATACTTCAGCAGGTTTTATACAAGCAGCCATTAATGAAAATGGTAATTTCACTGTTGAGTATAACGACGGAATAAATCAATATGAAGCCACAGAAGCCTTAGATAAAGGAGTTACAATGAAAATATTTATAAAGTACCAAAAAAAAGATGAAGGATTTAAGGAATACTGTGAATGGCAAGATTTTGAATAATTAAATTGAAATTGAAAAAGTCGGGTTTTATACTCGACTTTTTTTTTATAGTTCGTACAACAGTTCTGCGATTTCCTCAAAATCATTACCAAAAGCAATAATTCCTTCCTGATGTCCACCCATAATGATGACTCCTTTATTTGTCTTCATTTTCAATATGCATAACTGAATTTCGTAAGCCATCTCAGGGGTACCATATGTAATCTTATTGGAAGTTGTATGAAGGTGATTTATCCATTTTTTCCATAAATCCAAATTATGAATGTGAACAATCTTCGATATATTGCTATTCGCTTTATAAAGTGCTGCATGACTTAATGCTTCAGAGGAAGCTTCTGTCTGACCACTACATCTCAAGGAGTTGGAATCGAAATCAAAATTACTCACTATGGAATAATTTGATTTTTCTAATTCAGGATAATTTCCTGTAGCACTTCCTGAAATAAGAAACTGATTATCTTGCAAGCGAAGGCTTATATTCCCAAAACCTATTCCATCGCTATAAGCTCCTATCCAATTTTTTTTATAAAATTTATTGCGCCAAAAATTGATTTCTTCGAATAGTTTTTCGTCTATATCGATTTCTCTTTTCTCCCAATCCGATTTATACTTTATATATCCTTCGTCCATTCTGATATTCTTATTTGAAATCTAAGGTATTTACTAATCATACAGAAACCCTTTATATTAATAATATTCCTTCCTCAGTAATCCATCCACTAATTAAGCGCGCCGGCGTAACATCAAATCCATAATTAACTGCAGGGCTGTTATCAGGAGTCAATTGGACTTCAACAATTTCATTATTATACCATCCTTCAATATGTGTAAGCTCTCTCCCACTGCGTTCCTCTATTTCAATTTGTTTTACGCCATCTTTCGTACTCATATCTCGCGTTGTTGAAGGAAAAGCCACATAAAAAGGAACATTATTATCTTTTGCAGCCAAGGCCTTTAGATAAGTTCCAATCTTATTTGCAGCATCACCATTTGCAGCCACACGGTCGGCTCCTACAATTACCATATCCACCATCCCATGCTGCATCAGATGACCTCCCACATTATCAGCAATCACTGTATGCGGAATACCTTGTTCGGACAATTCCCAAGCGGTCAATCGAGCCCCTTGATTCCGTGGTCTTGTTTCGTCCACATATACATGCACATCAATTCCTTTAGCTTGCGCTTCATATATTGGACTTATAGCTGAACCATAATCAACAAAAGCCAACCAACCCGCATTGCAATGCGTGAGAATATTAACACATTCTCCCTTTTTGTTTCTACTAATTTCTTCTATTAAACTCACCCCATTTTTACCTATTTGACGACATTGTTCGGCATCATTATCAGCAATTTGTTGAGCAAGTTCTAACGCTTTTTCTAATCGTAAATCTTGATTTATGGATTTTAATTCATTTAGCATAAGATTGACTGCATAAGCCAAATTTACCGCAGTAGGTCGTGTAGCTTTTAACTTCATTGCAGCTTTCTCTAATTCGTCTATTTCAACAGATTCTAATGCTGCCAAATACATTCCAAATCCGGCTGACGCACCAATTAACCCAGCTCCCCTTAAATGCATATCCTCAATGGCAATACACATTTCTTGGAGATTCTTTAGCTCCTCTATTTCAAAACTAAATGGCAATTTACGCTGATCAATAATTTTAACTACTTCATTATTTGACGATAACCAAATTGTTCGATATTGTTTTCCTTTTACTTGCATAGCACAAAACTAATTCATTTTCCACTGTATAAAACATTTTAACCAAGTAAATAGACAAAAAATCCAATAATCTTATTATATGAATTTTTATTTAAGTATTTGATAACCTAATTTTTTTTCATAGATTTGCAGTTTATGACAAACCTTATTATTAAAGTATTTAGGAAGATTCCAAAACATAGCTATCTGCTCTTCGGGATATTTCTATTTGTATTCGTATTTCCTATGTTGAGTTCATTTGGAAAAGGGGGCTTATTAATTAGCATCTCCTATTCTATTATGTTATTATCGGTAGGTGCAATTATTGAATCGAAAAAAAGGTGGATGTACATTTTGATTTTTATCGCAGTCATTCTACAATGGATAGTTCATATGTTGTCGTATAAGGAATTTCCTTTTTTGAATTATATATCCTTTGCTTTCACTTTAGGGGTTTTCATTATAGCCACTTTTTTAATGATTCATCAAATTATAAGATCAAAAAGGGTGGATAGTAAATTAATTATTGAAACAATTATTGGTTATTTACTTATTGGAGTGATATTTACACTAATAAATGTACTTATTATTTCTTTAAATATAGAAGCCATTGGCTTTACAACTGACAAGCCTAATCTTACTGAAATAATTTACTATAGTTTTATCACAGTAACAACCATAGGATTTGGTGATATATCACCAGTTAGTCCAGTAGCACGTAGCTTTGCTATACTATTTGGTTTGATTGGTCAGCTTTACCTTACTATTATCATTGCCTTTATTATTGGTAAATTCCTAAATAAAAAAGACTAATATCTATGAAACATAAAATACTTTTATTTGCCTTTTTGCTTACAAGCTTCCTTGCTTCTGCGCAAGAGAAATGGGAATTCAGTAATACAACGCCCTATGAAACAGTAAAATCACACTTTTATTTCTTAGATAGAACTCATTACAACATAGCATTAGCCACTTTCACCTTAGGTGATACAAAGCTCAGCAAATCAAATCAAGAATCATATGTTGTTAAACTAAAGAGCATCCTAAAAAAGTTAAAAGTTAAACCTGAGGAGGTTCTCAATAGGCGAAAAGGAATAATTCATAAGAATAAATATCAACTATCACCCAAAGAACCTTTAATTTATCTTGAACGCATAAATCGTAAGTGGGTTTATTCCAAAGAAACCGTAAAAGCTATTCCCAAACTATATCAGAAATACATAATTGGAATAAATGATATTCCTAAGAAAAAAGAGCGGAAGCGGAATAAAATAATAAATCATATCATAGAAACAGATACAAGTGGTATTGAATTTAATCTTGCAACACCTGCAAATACAATTACCAGTCATCTGATTTTTCTTAGCGACACCTTATTCAAACCTGAGCTTGCAGCAAAAACCATTAATTTTGCAGCAGAAGACACAGCAAATGCCGAAGAGTTGGCCATCATGCTTAAGCAAATATACTTGGGTGCTGAACATCAAATATTTGTATTTGAAGACCTTTCAAATGATACAAACTACCAAGACTCTACAACAGGAGCCTATATATACCATCCAAATGCAAATTTCCCCGAATTATATTTAGAAAAAGTTGGCGATAATTGGTTATACTCTCGTAATACTTCGAAACTAATACGCAGTGTGCATGAAGATATGTACCAAGGTGATGCTGAAGAAGTTTTTAAGTTTTCCGACAAATTCAAACGATGGGCTGGCGTAAACAATAATCAGCTAGTAGGCAAGGTTCTGAAAAAATGGCAAGTAATAATGATTATTTATTTCGTATCGATATTCATACTACTATATATATTCAATCGTTCTATTACAAAGTTTATCTTTCGCAAGATTCTTGGAAAAAGTCCATTTCACAAAATCAGCTTCACTCTTTTCAGCACTATTACGTATATCATTCTATTTACCATTATCCGCAATTACGCACCTGCATTTGAATTATCAATTGAATACAACCATATTTTAATAAAGGTTATACATTTAGCACTTATCTTTTATTACACATTATTAGCCATTTATCTAGTTAATTTACTAAAGATTTTCTTTACTATAGGCCACTCAAATGACAGTCAGTTTGGGATTGTACTATTTGCCAGTTTAATTATAAAAACAATGATATTTACAGCAAGCATGCTGTTTGTTATTGATGCTTTAGACTTTAATCTCTTTAATTTTCTAGCAGGACTATCCATTGGAGGTTTCGCACTAGCCCTTGGAGCTCAAGATACGATAAAGAATTTTCTTGGATCACTAATGATTTTTGCTGATAAATCGTTCCGTGTTGGAGACTGGATAAGCAATGGAGAAGTAGATGGCACAGTAGAAGAAATAGGTTTACGCTCAACAAAAATTAGAACATTTCATAATTCTATTGTAACCGTTCCAAACAGTTTGCTTTCCGATAATAATATTGATAACCTAGGTCGAAGGGTTTATAGACGTTATAAAACTACCATGGTTGTTAAGTATGAGACACCTAGTTCTAAAATAGAAGAATTCACTAATAGAATCAGCCAACTTATTGAAACTCAAAAAGAGACAAGAAAAGATTTTTTTATGGTTCATATGAGTGACTTTAGTAGCTATGGGGTTGAAATTCTGATTTACACTTTTTTCGAAGTTACAGATTGGAAACAAGAAATGAAAGCAAAACATAACTTAATTAAGTCAATATTAGATGTCAAAGATGAATTAGGAATAGAATTTTCTATTCCTATTATTGCAAAATCAGATAAATAATAATTTAATAACAATATATGAAGTATCTTTTACTAATAATTCTTTTATTAAACATAATTGGTCTTAAGCACATTAAGGCCTCTGATGGGGATAGTACGAAAGTACGAAAAAACATTATTCGTTGGAATCCTACACCAATGGTACTCGTAGGGCCAAAGAGCCTTGTTCTTGGATATGAGCGGGTAATCAAAAAAGGACAATCCATATCCCTTAATATAGGATATATGGAAAAAGCTCCTATGGTAGATCAAGAAGGAGTTCCCCTGCAGATTTTTGACCAAAGTACCAGAGGAGGTTTAGATATTTCTCTTGATTACCGTTTCTATTTTTCAAAACGAAATAAATATCCTGCACCTGATGGATTATATTGGGGGCCCTATGCTGCTTATTATGGTTTGTGGCAAGATGCATCATTAAAAATTATAGATAAAGGAAGCATCAAGAATACAGTTTATTATAAAGGCGAATTTCAAATGTATAGTTTCGGCTTGCAACTTGGATACCAGTTTATTATTAAAAAACGTTTTTCAATTGACCTTATTCTATTAGGACCATCCTATTCATATTATGATTTGAATTTAAATTTGAAATTTGAAACAGACATTGATATAAATGATCCTTTTTACCAAGATTTAATGGACTATCTCAAAGAAAACAGTCCACTAATTTCTGAATTTGTTAAGAACAAATCATTCAGTGCTAACGGTAGATTAAAACTAAACTATATGGGTTTTCGTTACGCAATTCAATTTGGATACCATTTTTAATTACTTTTGTAAATAACAAACATTGAAACATAAAACATTTAAACTATGAATAAAAAACTACGATTAGGAGGCTTATTATTAATTAGTATGCTTATATTAAGCAGTTGTAATGATGATAAAAAACAAGGACCTCCACCTCCACAAAAAATTACAGTTGTTAAAGTGATTAAACATAATGTTCCTATATATTCCTCCTATCTTGGACAAGTATATGGACAAAAAGATATTCCTATTCGAGCTCGTGTAGAAGGCTTTTTAGAGAGTATTGAATTTAAGGAAGGTTCAAGAGTAAAAAAAGGGCAACTACTTTATACCATTGATCCTCAATCATTAGCTGCAGCAAGCAACGCCCAAAAGAGCCAAGTAACCGCAGCCCAAACAGCTCTATCAAAAGCACGTTCTGACTTAGACAGAATAAAACCATTGGCTGAGGCAAATGCCGTAAGTAAAAGTGATTTAGATGCAGCTCAAGCTGCCTATGATGCTGCAGTTGCAGATCTTAATGCTGCCAAATCGAATCTAAAATCTTCAAATATTGATTTAAGTTATACACAAGTTAAATCACCTATTGATGGTATCATTGGAAAAACAATGGCTCGTGTTGGAGAATTTGTTGGAAAAGATCCCAACCCTGTTATCCTAAATACGGTATCTAAAACCGACACAATTATTGTAAAGTTTTCTGTTACCGAAGCCGAATACATCAAATTTGCCAAAAGACATATTCAGAAAGAAAAGAATGGAGAAATAGCTAAAGGAGAAAAAGCCAAAGTTGAGCTTCAATTAGCTGACGAAACAACATACGACCATACAGGCCAAATTGATTTTGTTGATCGAAATATTGATGAAAGTACAGGATCTATTTTAGTTCAAGCTAGCTTTCCAAATCCTGATGGTCTTTTACGTCCTGGACTTTATTCAAAAATTAAAATAATGACGGATGTATTAAAAGATGCTATTATAATCCCTCAACGCTGTATTGTTGAATTGCAAGGACAAAATTCTGTTTTTGTGGTTAACGATAGTAATCAAGTAGAGCTAAGACCAATTACCCTTGGTTATAAATCAGGTGATTTAGCAGCCGTTACAGAAGGCTTGAAAGTAAATGAACGAATCGTAATTGACGCACTTCAGAAAGTTCAAAACGGAATGGTAATCGTTCCAGTCGATACCACTTTTGTAAGTAAAGTATTTAACTTAAAAGAATAATAGCATGGCAGAACAAAAAGGAAACTTTTTCGTACATAGACCCATTGTGGCAATGGTAATTGCTATTATTATTGTAATAGTGGGAACTATCAGTTTAGTAGATTTACCTATTGAACAATATCCAAACCTCACCCCTCCGATTGTACAAGTAAAAGCTTCGTACACTGGAGCAAGTGCACTTAATGTTGAAGAATCAGTTGCAACACCTCTAGAACAAGAGATTAATGGTGTTGATAATATGATTTATATGAAATCGACCAACGCCAACGATGGTACAATGAATATTCAGATTTCGTTTGCCGTAGGAACTGATCCTGATATGAATACGGTATTAGCGCAAAACCGAGTTTCAGCTGCTACCGCAAAACTTCCACCAGAAGTTACAAAACTTGGTGTTACAACAAAGAAATCCTTACCCAGTACTTTAATGCTAATAACATTAACATCTGAAGGAAATGTTTACGACCAAGATTTCTTAGGCAATTATGCTTTGATAAATATTCGCGATAAACTTGCCCGTGTTAAAGGTATTGGAGAAGTTACCATACTTGGAGCATCAGATTACTCTATGCGTATCTGGATAAAACCAGATCGTTTAGCAAAAATGGGCTTAACTGTCACAGAGATTTTAAATGCCATTAATTCTCAGAACACTATTGTACCTGGAGGAAAGTTTGGTGCTGAACCAGCCCCTGTTGGAACAGAATTTACTTATACAGTACGTATGCCTGAGCGATTTAACTCTCCTGAAACATTTGGGGAAATTGTAGTTCGCACACTCGAAAATGGATCACAAGTTAAACTTAAAGATGTTGCAACAATTAATTTAGGTGTTGAAACATATAATGCATTCACCCGATTCAATAAAGAAACTTGTTCTATTATAGCGCTTTACCAAGCACCTGGTGCTAATGCGGTTGAACTTAAGACAGAAGTACTTAAAGAAATGGAGGTCTTGAAAAATGACTTCCCTGATAAAATGAAATATACAGTATCAATAGATACTGTAGCACCA
>Ga0256827_10003370_pt1 | contig 10142 bp, 5 predicted proteins | sample CV84metaG_FD_185977 | JGI IMG/M metagenome (GOLD analysis project Ga0256827, IMG submission 185977) | Hydrothermal vent microbial communities from East Pacific Rise, Pacific Ocean - CV84 | ecosystem: Environmental > Aquatic > Marine > Hydrothermal vents | place: Pacific Ocean: East Pacific Rise...
CCTGCTAAGAAAATTATAACACATAAATATTATTTTAACTATTAAACTATAAAAATATATTAAGATTAATTTAATAGTAGAACTCTTTTAATTGTTTTATATTAATAATTATTAGAGTTTAAATATAGAGTATTTTATTTTATTAGTTCTTATACAGAAAGTTCCAATTTTAGGTATTTTGCTTCATAAAGGTCTCAATATTTTCAACAATACCTTCTAAAAGTTTTTTTCTAGCTTCTATACTTGCCCATGCAATATGAGGTGTAATTATTAATCTTTCAGAATGTTCTATATGTAAAAGAGGATTACTCTTTTCTATGGGTTCTTTTGTAAGTACATCTAATCCAGCATAAATTTCTCGTTTGTTGAGCTCTTCTGCTAGGTCATCTTCGTTGATGATTCCACCACGACCAAGGTTAAGTAGTATGGCTTTATCTTTCAGAAGAGTAAGGTTTGATTTATTGATAAGGTTTAAAGTATTGTCATTTAGAGGACAATGAATGGAGATAATATCACAAAGTCTGAATAGCTCATCTAGGTCACAGTGATGATAGTCGTTTATCTTATTTTCTCCAGAGGTAGAGAAGTACTCTATGTTTGCACCAAATGCTTCAGCCACTTTCGCAACCTCTTTACCTATGTTTCCTAGACCAATGATTCCCCATTTTTTACCAGATATTTCGTAAAAAGGGTGGCTAAGGTTTGTAAAGAGGTTGGAGTCACTCCATGTTCCATTTTTTGCTATTTTGTTATAGCATGAGAGTTTTTCTATCAGAGAGAGAGCCATGGTAAAAGTATGCTGTACAACAGAGCCTGTAGAGTAGCCAGATACATTTTTAACGGTAATCCCTAACTCTTCTGCAGCTTTTAAGTCTACATTGTTCATACCAGTAGCAGCGATGCAGATAAGTTCTAGTTTGGGTGCATTTTGCATTATCTCTTTAGTAATCACAACTTTGTTTGTGATTACTATCTGAGCAGACTCTATGCGTTTTGAAGTTTCTGCTGAAGAGGTTGTTGAGAACGTGGTGAGTTCACCAAGTTCTCGTAGAGGACTCAAGTTTAAGTCATTACCAAGTGTTTTATTATCTAATAATACTATATTCATTGATGTGTACTCCTCCAAGATTGAAAAAGTATAACATAAAAAGTAATATATATCAACTATTTTTCATGAATGAGTATCTCTCCGTTGTAACGTACCAGTTTTTTCTCTTTGAGGGATAACTCAATTGCCTGAAATAAAAACTTGACTTTAAGCTCAGAGTTTTCATACTCAAGGGTTAAATCTTTTGAACTAAGGGTTACTCCTTCATAAGGTCTAAGTACAAATTTATCGTTGTTAGACTCTTTTTCCCATCTCTCTTTGGCACGGTTTATAAATGAATCTATTTGAATATCGGCTATATTTTTAGACTCTTTTTCTATATGAATAATATCTTTATCTGTCTTTATGGTATAGATCCGTGTCTCATTTGAATCATTTGGAGAGACTTCCATTACTGGTGGGCAGTATTGTGGCATACCCATATTCATCATAGGGCTGAAGAAAGAAAAAGATTGCAACCAATCATACCCTTTGATATTCATACTGTTTGTATCATTGTATTGTCGGTTTGTATGAATAAAAATAGACCTATTATAGGCTACTTCAGTCTCTTCTAACTTGGTATCTCTTATATGCTGTTCCCATACCCATTGGTCAATCAACTTGAACCCAAGTTCTTTTGTAGCATAATGAGGAAATGAGGTATCGTAAGGTCTAACTTCACAATCATTTTGTTTTTCATCTTTTAGTTTGTAGGTTGCAACTATTTCAGGTATCACAGGCATAAGTGCATCTATTCCATGCTTCCTAAATAGGTACTCTATTTTACTTGATATTTGGTATTTGACTGTGATGTTGCTATCTTCTGAAAGTGGCATAGAAGAGCCTAGAAGTGTTTGTAGTTTTGCTACTTGGCTTACTTTAGAAACCTCTTTAGCAGAAACAACAGGGCTTTGAGAGAAGACCACAAAGAGTGGAATAGTTATAAATATCCACTTATAAGAGCTGTTTGTAGTAACTATAAAGTAAAGAGCTGTAACAAAGAGCCAAACACCAGCCAAGGCAATGAAGTAACGGTTCTCTGTAAATCCATATTGGTCTATACGCAGGTAGATACTCATGGCTAAGACAAAGGTTTGTAGAAGTATGGCTACCCAGATAACTTTTTTGTATTTGTTGTTTTTTTCATTCCATAAAGGTGTCCAGAACATAAGGGTTAAAATAGCAACAGCAGAGAAGATAAGAATCAGTTTTGCCATAATACCAGTGGGCCACTCTCCAAGGTAGATAATTTTTGCTGTATAGGCAAATAAAATAAGAAAATAACCTATAACCAAAGGGGTCAAGATGTATTTTGTAAAGATGTTTTCTACTTTTGTGTAGGGTCTAGCGACTATAGAGAGTGGCTCTTTAGGTATTTGGGCTAAGAAGTAGTGAATAGAAAAAAGAGCAAAAATAAGTAGGGTAAACTGCTCTTCTATTCTATGTCCTCTAATGGTTATATCAAAAAGTTTTTGCAGAGCATACTTCGCACCTTCCAGTCCTAAAAAGAGTATAACCGAGAAGATAGCCGTGGCAAGAAGTGCAAACAAAATCTGCTGTGTCCACTCCCAAAAGTCTCTGTTTTTAACAGAACGAAAAAGAAAAGGTGCTGCTATGGAAAAGAGAAACAAAGCTCCTGCCCATAAGAAGTGCCTTTGAAAAAACTCTGAGTTTGCACCTTGTATCTGTTCGGGAAGCATAAAAAAGTAGTAAGCAACCAAAATAGCAATACCGATAAGAGAGAGTATCCACTTTTTAGATAAAAGTCGCAGAGCAAAAAAGAGAGGCATGGCTAAGGTCATTAGAAAGGCTATTTTATTTGCAACATTATAGTTGGGGTATTTTTCCATAGGGCCATGACCTGTAATTGAAAAAACAAATAAAATAATGGTAAAAAGATAAGCAGAAAGCATAACCAGAGGGAAGCGTTTGAGGGTGTTTAGAAAGTTGATGGATAGAGTATCGAGGAAGCTTAACATAGATAAACCCTTTTTGTTTTATTGTAGCTAAAAATTGTGAAGAGAGATGTGGCTTTTTTGTGAATAGAGATACATTATATATTGTTTTATGAATAAGTTATAATAATTATAATATTAAGTTATTTACAATAAAATAGTGAAAAAATAACACACTTTTTATTCTATTATATTAAATCATGTTTCTTAATATAATAAAATAGTTTTTAATATATAAAAATATATACTCACTAAAAAAATAGAAAACTCTCGCCCCCCCCCTAAAAATAGGCTATCTTTTAGCATAAAACTAATAATTCTTTTCTCTAAAGTTAAAAAAATGTGCTACCATCTTTACGCTTACCCATAAAAATTAATTATAAATAACATATTTTAATTGTTTTTTAGAAGTGGCAAATCAGAAAAAATTAAGGAAAAACATGGAAACAGGAAAGTTAATTAGACTATCTCTTGTAAGTAGTCTGCTTGTTGTGTTGAGTGGTTGTGGCGACAATTCATCAAAAGTACAAGAGCCTAACATTACAAATGAGAACAATAGAGCCGACAGTAAGTCAGCTGTTATTATGCTCAAAGGAGATAGCCAAGTCAATATTATACAAGGTTCTAGCTTTGAAGAGCTTGGAGCAACTGCTCGTACAGCTAGTGGAAAGCCTCTTGATGTGCGTATTTCAGGAAAAGTTGATACGTCAACAGAGGGAAGTTATACCCTAGTTTATAGTGCAACCGATAGCAGTGGAGAGGTGAGTACCACCACTCGTGTGGTACAGGTACTCTCAGCCACTGATGAGGATGTTCGTAACTACTACCTTACACCAATTGAGAAAAAGAGCATTGGTATTGCTAATGTTGATTTAATCTCAGGAGAGGTTGGGTTGAGTCAAAGTGATATTGCTGGTCGAGGCTCTTTGTCACTTAGCCGACTCTATAGCTCTTATGATGACCAAGGAAAAGTAGCAGGAAGTTTTAAACTCAACTATGGAAGTAGCATCGATACTCCGTTAGCAGAGAACATTAAGTCTCAAAAGTATGCGACCATTGAGTCAGCGTGTATTGAAGGTTGGCGTGATATTGAGGGGAGTGCTTTCTTAGGAAAACTAGAGAATGCTCAGCCTATTTTTAACGAAGTGACAAGCTTGTGTGATATTTATGATGATGGAGAGATTTTAGCTTCTCTCATGACCAAACATGAACGAAGTGGAAAGAGTAATCACCTCCATACGCTTACACGACCCGATGGAAGCACTTATGTATTCTTTAAAAAGAACAACCAGTGGGAGACCATCTCTAAAGCACCTTTTAAACTAGAAGAGACCCCAACAGGATTTAAACTCATTAACCTCAGTGATGGCATAGAGGAGTACAACCATGAGGGAAGACTACTTTCTCTTAGCAACGAAGGGCAGGTTACAACACTCAACTATAGCCCAAGAGGGGAACTCCTAAGCATTGTTGACCCATTTGGAAAAAGTGTAACGCTTAGCTACTCCGAAGAGGGTCTGTTAACCGAAGCGACCTCTTACGATGAGACCAAGGTGAAATACAGCTACAACAACCAAAAGCAACTTACCCAAGTCACTTATGAAGATGGTACGACCAAGAGTTACAGCTACAACAGCAATGGAGACCTAGAGTCTATCACCGATACCAATGGTGTGGTCAGCAAAAGCATCGAGTATGATGCCGAGGGAAAAGCGATAGCCACAGCAGGGGTAAATGGTCTAAACCCTATGAGTTTGGTCTACACTGATGAGAAAACAGTTGTCAAAGCTCAAACAGGTGTAACAGATTATTACTTTATGATTAAAAATAGCCGTTTCTTAAGCACCAAAAGAGTAACCGATGAAGGTATAGAGACCACCACTTACGATAGCCACGGTTACCCAAAACTTACTACCAACCGATTTGGTGTGGTCACCAAAACCACGTATGATGAAGAGGGACTACTGGTCACAAAAACCACCGATGCTGATACCCCTGACCAAAGAATAGAGCTAACAAGCTACGATGTACGTTTCAGAAAACCAACCAAAGTGGTCAAAGATGGATTGGTAACCTTTTATGATTATGATGAGAATGGAAAAACCATACAACAAGTAGTAGCAACAGTGGTGATGCCAAACAGCGAAAAAGTTTCAGCTAAAACCCTATCAACCTACTCAAAAGCGACACTAAAGAGTGAAGCAACCCAAGAACAGGTGACACGCTTTAACTATAACGACAAAGGGCAAGTTCTTGAAAGTACTCAACCCAATGGTGGGAAAAGCCTTAATGCGTATGATGCAGAGGGGAACTTAATAAAAAGTACCGATGCTTTAGGGTACAGCACGGAGACATTGGCATTTGACAAAGCAGGGCGACCACTCAAAACCAAAGACTATAACGATAAAATATCAACAACAACATATGACAATATGGGAAGAGTGCTAAAAAGTACTCAAGATGGAGAGACCACCACCCATGAGTATGATAGCAGTGGACGAAATATTAAAACCACCTATCCTGATGGCAGAGTTGAAGAGAAAAAATATGACCAAAATGGAAATGTAGTAGAGTCTTGGAACAACCAAGGTGATAGAACCAAAAGTTACTATGACGATAGAAACAACCTTATTAAAACCGAAACCTACAAAGATGGCGAACTCACCAACAAGAGTGAAACAGAGTATGATAGCAAAAATAGAGTTATTGCCAATATTGATGCGTTAGGAAATAGAACCACCTACACCTATAACGCTAAAGGTCAACAGACAGAGAGTAGAGATGCACTAGGAAGAGTAACCAAATCGGTTTACAATGCAAAAGGTCAACTCGCTCAAACCATTAACCCAGATGGCAAAGCAACCACCTACACCTACAACGCAGAAGGTCAACAAACCAAAGTAGAAACACCAAATGGTGCAACCTTTACCTTTAGTTATGATTCACTACAAAGAGTAACAGCCAAAGGAAACCCAGACAGAGGAACGACAACTTACAGCTACGATGTGAGTGGAAACATCTTGACAGAGACCAATGCCAAAGGTGAAGTAAAAACCTATACCTATGATATAGCCAACAGAAAAATAAGTACAAGTTATTCCACCGATGCAAGTTTAAATGAGAGCTATGAGTATGACCAAGGAGCAAATGCAAAAGGTAAACTCACAAAGATTACCGACAGTTCAGGCTCAACCGAGTTTGCTTTTGATAAAGATGGTAATATGGTAACAAAAACAGAAACCATTGGTAATCAACAATTCATCACAAGCTACTCTTATGATGAACATGATAGAATGACCTCAATGAGCTACCCAAGTGGTAAAAAGATTGGGTATGTCTATGATGATAAAGGAGAGTTGGTGTCTTTAAACATTGATGGTGTTCCATTTATAAGCGACATTAAAACCAATGATAACGGACTACTCTCTTACACTTATGCAGATGGTACAAAACATACAAGAACCTATGATGAAAACGGAAGAGTAAAAGAACTCTTTTATCCGAACTACACAGAAAAAGTAAACTACAACAAAGTCTCAAACATTACAAACATACAATCAGATGCAATGAGCAGAGCCTTTGGATATGACAACTTAGATAGACTCACAAGCTATGAGCAAAACGCTACTGACTTTCAAAACTTTGCGTATGATGCGAATGGAAATAGACTCTCTCAAAGTCAAGAAGAAAACAGTTCTAAAACATTTGATTATTTGGCGAACTCCAATATCTTGAACACTATTCAAGAAACAAAGGGTACAGATACCAAAGAGATAAGTTATGAGTATGATGCAACTGGAAATATCATCAAAGATGATAAACACACCTATAGCTATGACGGAAGAAATAGACTAACAGCCATAGACAATAATGTTACTTACCAATATAACTATGATAACAAAAGAGTAAGTAAAACAGTTAATGGTGTTAAGACTTATTTCATTTATGATGGATATAAACTTATAGGTGAGTATGAACTCAATATTAATGATGAGCGTCGTCAAGAGATGGTTTATTTGAACTCTACACCAATTGCTACGGTTACGTCTACAGGAACTTACAGAATTTATGCTGACCATTTAGATACAAGTAGAAGAGTTGCTACTAATGATGAAGAGGCTAAGGTTCTTTGGGAGTGGGAGAGTAAACCGTTTGGTGAATCACTTGCTAATGAAGATGTTGATGGAGACAATAAAAAGTTTACACTTAATTTAAGATTCCCTGGGCAGTACTTTGATGCTGAAACTGGAACTCATTACAATATAAATCGGGATTATAATCCTGTTACTGGTCGGTATGTTCAGAGTGACCCTATTGGGTTTGATGGTGGATTGAATAGTTATGCTTATGTTGGTGGGAAGCCGATAAATTTAGTTGATTTATTTGGAGAAGTTGAAGGTTATATTAACTGGCAATATTTTATTATTCAAGGAGGTACTGTGAATGAACAATGGAGGATATGGAATGACCTTTTGAAGGTCGTTTCTACTACACGAGGAAATCAAATGTTAAATAAATTAGAGGAAAGGATGTATTTTTCAAGGGATGCTTGGCTATGGTTGAGTGAAGACTTCATAATAAATCTTGATATACCTACAGGTAAGCCACCAGCATATGTTCCATATCTTGGTGCAAATGAAATGTATATAAATCCAGATTTTCATCCTTTAACTCATACAACATGGGGAAAGAGAAGGTCAGAGACATTTAGGATAATTGCCCATGAACTTGGTCACGCATCTTTTGGTGATGATGATGATGATTACATGGGACAAACTGCAATGAGAAATGTAATATTAAATGAAAATCCTGTTGCAACGGAAGTAGGATTTCCTGCAAGAACCAGATACTACTATTAAAGGAAAAAAATGAGAATAAGTAAAAATATAAAAAAAGCTATAGTGATTAGTTTTAGCTTTTTTTTGTTATTAGGATGTATTAATAAAGAAACAAAAGTTAAAGGAGATATCCTTGTCAAAGTAAACTATCTTTCTTTTACAATTAGTACTTATTCGCCAGTTACAACTTCTACTATTGAAACTATGTCTATGAAAAGTATTTATTTAACAGATAAAGAAGTTGAAAATATATATAGTCTCTTAAAAAAAGTATCACCTGCACCAATCTTTACGGATGCAACTGTAAGGTTAAAAATAGCTATCCCCAATAAAAAAGATATTTATATTGAGGAAACTGGTGTTGTTCTGAATGGAGAAGAGGTAGAAAAAATTAATATTGAAGGGTTAAAGAAATTGGAAAAAATATTTAATATTGATTTAAATTCGAAAATGGCTTCAAAGTTGAAAATAAAGGAATAAAGGGGTACGTTGATAACGATAACCTTCCCCCTCATACCCACGTTCTCCGTGGGTAGTTGGGTATAGGGGACAGGTGAACATAATCACATCCCCTAATAAAACAAAAAAACCTCAAAAACGAATGGTTGTGGTGACAATTCAAAAAATAAGAGGCTAAACTAAAAAGGGAGAGAAAAACTCCCTTTGATTCTTTATAAACTTTATATAAATCTTAAAACTAATCAGAAAAAATTCTCTTTAATTCATTTTCAGCAGGTAGACTTTGGGCTATCTCTTTTGGAAGTTGTGAGTAGCTGTAGGTTACCACACCCATAGGTTTGTTTACAATTTCAAGAGCATACTTTACCGTTATCTCACTTTTACTTTTACAAAGCAATATACCAATACTAGGATTATCGTCAGGATACTTGACTGTGCTATCTAAGAGATGCAGATACCAGTTGAGTTGTTGGCTATACTCTGGTTTAAACTCATTTATTTTTAGCTCAATGGCAATCATGGACTTTAATTTTCTATGGTAAAAAAGTAAATTAACAAAATACTCTTTGTCATCAAGTTCTAGTCTAAACTGTTTTCCCATAAAAGAGAAGTCACTCCCAAACTGTCCAAGCATCTTGGTAATGTTATTGACTATGGCATTTTCAAGCTCTTGTTCTGTATGATGGTCAGATAGATTTAAAAAAGACAAATCATACTCATCTTTAAACTGCATGGTATAGTTTGTTACTTCTGTAGAGCTGAGAGTCTTGTCAAAATTGTGCTGAAAATCTTTGTGTTGAGCATATAAATCAATTTGGATTTTTTCTTCTAAAATGCTCCTGCTCCATGCATTTTCTTTTGTTTTTAGTAGATAAAAATCTCTTTGGGCTTTATCTTTAACTTTACTAAGAATCATAACTGTATGACCCCAATGTAATTTGGCAACAGCTTGTTGCCAAATTAGATTTTCTTCTGTCTCCTCATAAACAAAACGCATTAATCTTAGGTTTCTTTCTGAAAAACCTTTTACTCCAATAAATTCTGCTTGTAAATCTTTGGAAAGTTGTTTGATAACAGATGTACCCCATCCTATTTTGGTCTTTTTGGAAATGGTTTTTCCTATGTCCAAGTAGGCTAAAATCATCTCAGAATTTACAGCTGAGTAACTTCTGTATTGAGCTTGAAGAATTCGCTCTTTTAAGAGTTTTAATGTTTCGAGATAATCTTCTATTTGTATACGGTTTTTCATTTTAGCCTCTTTTATTTGGTGAAATTATATCAAATAAGTTATTCGTTTTATAGCTACAAAATCTACACTGTTTTTGTTTACTTTTATTCTATCTAAACTATCCCAAAATTGTGAATAAAAATCTGCTATAATATTTCTATGAAAATACTACACATCTACCCAACTTCAAGAGCCATTCGTAATGTACGCTTTGCACAAAAAGAGCATAACACTTTGCTACCTTCACTTATTCGTATAGATGACTTTGAACGTAGGGCTATTTTACTGCCAGAACTTGCTATGGTTGACCCTTTACAACGGACACTTTTTCTGCAAGAGGCGAGTAACTTTAAAGCCTTTAATACCTTAAAGATAAACCGTGAACTGGTAAGGTTTTTTACCAAGAGTGATGCCATTTTTAAGTTTTTTGAAGAGCTTTCTCATGAGAAGGTGAGTTTTGAAGCTTTGGTTGAGGGTGATGCTTATGTAGAGTTCTCGGAACATATTGACATACTTGAAGAGCTGTTAAGAAATTATAAAAACTTACTACTTTCAAAGGGTTTAACAGACCG
>Ga0256827_10003371_pt1 | contig 10141 bp, 11 predicted proteins | sample CV84metaG_FD_185977 | JGI IMG/M metagenome (GOLD analysis project Ga0256827, IMG submission 185977) | Hydrothermal vent microbial communities from East Pacific Rise, Pacific Ocean - CV84 | ecosystem: Environmental > Aquatic > Marine > Hydrothermal vents | place: Pacific Ocean: East Pacific Rise...
ATTCTCTATGAGCAATTCTAATAGAAAGGAACATCCATGCCAAAAATGAAAAGCGTTAAAGGTGCTGTAAAGCGTTTTAAAGTTAAGAAATCTGGTCAAATCAAAAGAGGGACTGCGTTTAGAAGTCATATTTTGACAAAAGTAGATGGTGGACACCACAGAGCTAACAGAAGCCCTAAAGTTGTATCTCCAGCAGATTCTAAAAAAATCAAAGAGATGATTAACTAATTTTAGTTAATTTTCAATCAAGCTATAACTCCTAATCAAATTAGGACAAGTTCATCTATTAAAAGATGACACCAATACTAAAAAATAGTACTTAGGTAAAGGAAAAATATGAGAGTAAAAACAGGTACGGTAAGAACCCGTCGTCACAAAAAATTATTAAAACAAGCTAGAGGATTCTACTCTGGAAGAAGAAAACACTTTAGAAAAGCTAAAGAGCAGTTAGAGCGTTCATTAGTTTATGCTTATAGAGACAGAAGACAGAAAAAAAGAGACTTTAGAAGACTTTGGATTGTTAGAATCAATGCTGCTTCAAGACTTAATGGTATGAACTACTCAACATTCATGCATGGTCTTAAAGTTGCAAATATTGAGCTTGATAGAAAAATCTTAGCTGATATGGCAATGAATGCACCAGAAGCATTTACAAAAGTAGCAGAAGCTTCTAAATCTGCACTCTCTGCGTAAGTAGAAAATATTTTATATTAATGGGGAGCGTTTGCTCCTCTCTTTCAATAATTTTTAAATAAATCTAAACTTTACAATCTATTTACTTCTATAGAAATTCAAGCTATACTACCTTATGAAAACACAAAAACGACTTTTAGGCATTGATATTTTTAGAGGCTGGGCTATTCTTTTAATGATTAGTTTTCATATCTCTTATGATTTACAACTTTTTCATATTATTGATTTACATATACAGAGCAACACTTTTTTTAAATGGTTTCGTTTTTTAATTGTAACAATGTTTCTATTAACTGTGGGAATGAGCCTTAAACTTGCACATAGAGATAAAATAAACTGGTCTAAACTCAAAAAAAGAGCCATCTTTCTTGGTATATCTTCTCTTATTGTTACAATCGCATCATATTTTATTTTTCCACATACTTGGATATATTTTGGTATTCTTCATTTCATTTTGCTCTCCTCTTTTATCGTTCTACCTCTTTTAAACTACCCCTTTACAGCATTAACTATTGCCATAACTACATTTATAGCATTTCATCTAAATATACTAAATATGCATTGGCTCTTTAATATGGTTGCTGTTCCATTACATCTACCACCTACGATTAGTGTAGATATTGTTCGACTCTTTCCATGGGTATCATTTGTTCTTATTGGAATGGCAATGGTAACACTAAATTGGCATAGAAAAGTTTTTGATAACAGTTTCTTTAATAGAGAAAATAGAATAAATAACTTTTTTACATTTATAGGTAAACATGCTTTGATTATCTATATGATACATCAACCACTACTGTTCGGATTTTTTTTACTTATAAAAGGCTAAAATTGGAAATTTTAATGAAGGTAAAAAAAGATAGTAAACCAAAATAATATTTTTAAGGAGTTCGCATATAAATAAGGGGGGAATATATGTCAATGATATTTTAATTTATCTATCTTTCTTAACAGTATTATACTAAAAAAATATAAATAAATCAATAACTAATAGTTAACAATAAGATAATGAGCTATAAAATTTCCACCTCTTCTTCTATTCTTATACCAAATTTAAAAAAAATATTTTCTTTTGCCAAATCAATCAGATATTTTGCCTCTTCAAATGTTCCAGCACCATTATTTACTAAAAAATTTGCATGCACTTCACTCCACTGCATTCCACCTTTTGAGACCCCTTTCAGACCAACCTCTTCAATCAAACGACCTGCAAAGTCTCCTTTTGGATTTTTAAAAGCAGAACCTGCCGATGCTGTTTTGGGTTGATTTGAACGCAGAGTAATTAACTCCTCTAACAATTTTTTATCAAAACCTTTTGTAACTTTAAAACGCAACTCTGTTGCAACACCATTTAGTTTAGCAAAACGGTAACCATACTCTATAGACTCTTTTGGTTTCCAAACACCATCTATCTTAACAGCATCTACAATATTAAAAATCTCATACGATTTAACCCCTGCATTCATTGCTATCATCCCCCCCATTGAACCTGGTAATTTAGAGATAAACTCAAAACCTGATAAATCATTTTTTTTAGCAAAAGATAAAAGTCTACCTGTAGGTGTAGCACAACCAACAGTTAATATATTATCTTCTAGTTCAATAAATGAAAAATCTTTAGAGAGCATCATAAGTGGCAGAGGATTATCTGAAACCAAAAGATTATTGGCATGACCAATAATAAATCTATCGGTTGGAATGGTATCATTTCGCTCTAACATTAATACCTCTATAGGAATACCAACTTTAATACTGGAAAATTTAGAAAAATCTATGGTCTTTAAATACATACTTTACCTCTATAAGATGAACAAATAATTTCATATTTATATTTTTATAAATAAATTATACCAATATTTAGTTAACTCCATTATAATGTTCTAATGAAAAAAGAGATATTTTTATGTGCCATAAACAACATTCTAAGTGGTACTTGCCTTGAAGATTGCAAGTTTTGTACCCAAAGCGTTCGCTATCATGCCGATATAGAGAGATATAATTATAAGTCTATTGAGACTATTGTTAATGAAGCCAAACAGGCAAAAGCTCATGGTGCTTTAGGTTACTGTTTAGTCACAGCAGGAAAAGGGCTGGATGATAAAAAAGTAGACTTTGTTGCACGAACAGCAAAAGCAATAAAAGATGAAATTCAAGATTTAAACCTTATTGCATGTAATGGGACAGCCTCTATAGAACAGCTTCGTTTTCTTAAAGAGCATGGAGTAGATAGCTATAACCATAATCTAGAGACTTCAGAAAATTACTATAAAACAATCTGTACTACACATACTTGGGCAGAGCGTTATGAAACATGTCAAAATGCAAAATCAGCAGGTTTACAACTCTGTACAGGTGGAATATTTGGTATGGGAGAAGAGGCAGAAGATAGAGAATCACTCTTAAATTCTATCGCCTCACTTCAACCAGAATCAACCCCTTTAAACTTTTACCATCCAAATAAAGCTCTTCCTATAAAAGCGAGAAATATATCTAGAGAAGAGGCATTAGATATTGTAAAAAAAGCACGTAAACTTTTAGGAGAAGATAGGCTTCTTATGGTTGCAGCAGGAAGAGAACTTCTTTTTGATGGTTGTGAAGAGCTAATGTTTGAAGCAGGAGCAAACTCTATGGTTATTGGAAATTATCTAACTACAGTAGGTGATGCACCTACAAAAGATAGAGAGATGTTAAAAAAATTGGGTTATGGAGTAGCAACAACTTGCCATGCATGAGTCCGTTGTCTACATCCTTACACTCTCACTGGTTGTAGTTCTCTCTCCTCACGTCTCAAGACTTCTTCGTCTACCCACTGCTCCTCTAGAGATTATTGTGGGTTCAATTTTAGCTTTTACGGGTATTATTAATTCTGATCAAACAAACTTTAAACTTTTGGCAGAAATAGGATTTCTATATCTTATGTTTCTTGCAGGCTTAGAGGTTAATTTAAAAGCCATTTTAAAAATGCCTCAAATATATATTGTTCAATCCTTCTACTTTTTACTTGTTTTATGGCTTTTAGCTATTATATTTGGTCTTCTATTTCATCTAGAACCGATGCTTATTGTTATTTTACCTCTTATCTCAATAGGTCTTTTAGCAACACTATCTAAAGAGTATGGAAAAGATATACGTTGGATAAAAATATCTTTTTTAGTAGGGACAATTGGAGAGGTTATTAGTATTACAGCCCTTACCATATCTGAAGCATCAAGTACATTAGAATCTTATGAAGAACTTATTTATAAAATTTCTCTTCTTTTAGTCTTTTTAGGAGTAGTTTTACTACTATATGCTCTACTTCGTATTCTATTCTGGTGGTTTCCAGAACTAAAAAGTGTATTAATGCCACAAGAAGATTTAAAATATCAAGATTTACGATTAGCAATGGGAATATTTTTTATTATGATTGCCATTATGAAACAGCTTCATCTAGAGTTAGCTTTTGGAGCATTTATTGCTGGTCTATTTATCTCAACATTTTTTCATCATAAAAAGTCACTAGAAGATAAAATATCTAGCTTTGGCTTTGGATTTTTAGTACCTATCTTTTTTATTCATGTGGGTACAGCTTTTGACTTAAGAAATATTCTTATACCAGAAGTACTAATAACCACGGCTCTACTATTGGGTATTATGTTTATAATCCGTCTAATCTCTGCCTATACATTAAGTTTTCTTGTTGGAAAAGGAAATGCCCTATTGGTATCGTTAGCACTCTCTATGCCATTAACACTTATGATTGCAGTAGCAACTATAGGACATGAAAAAGATATGATTGCAGAATTCGACTACTATGCTGTTATTTTAGCAAGTCTTCTAGAGGTTATAATCTCAATGATTGCCATAAAAATCATAGCAAGAGTACAGATAAAAATGGAAAAAAAGAATAAATACTCAATTAAACGATTTAAATAGTTTTTAAACAAAAAAAATTTATTTTTATTACTTAAACATTAAAATAAACAAGTTTTATTTAGATAGAATGATATATGGTAAAAATATCATATACACTTAATTAAATTATTCAAAGTAGTAAAAATGGTAGAAAGACTCGTTCCAGACGTAAGAATATCTATAGATGGAAATAGACTAGAAGATGCACTTATTCATAAATTAATCCGTGGAAAAGTAACATATAACCTAGAGAAATCAGACTCTTTTAGTTTAACATTTAACGATAGCGAAATGAAGATACAAAATCAAAATATATTTGACATTGGTAAAACAGTTATTATAGAACTGGGCTATGAGAGTGGTTTTGTCAAAATGTTAGAGGGTGAAATAGTAAAAATACACTTTAACTACAGCTCTGCATCTCCTATAACTATTACTATAGTTGGACTAGATAAGATGTTTAGACTAAATCGTACAAAAAATTCAAGAAGTTTTAAAAATATAAAAGATAGTGATATAGCAATAGAAATTGCACAAGATTTAGGGCTTGATTTTGATATAGACCCAACAAATCAACAATTTGACTATATTTTTCAAAACAATCAATCTGATTTAAATTTTTTAAAAGAGAGAGCAAATCGAATAGATTTCGAAGTAGAAGTAGAAGAGAACAAACTAATATTTAAAAAAGCAAGACATGAAGATAAAGAGGAGAGTGTAGAGTTAATATGGGATAGAAATTTAATGGAGTTTACTCCAACTGTTGATGCTACTAAAATAGTATCAGAGGTAGAAGTTAGAGGATGGAGTGCAACACAAAAAGATTTTATACAGAGTATTGCAACAACAGGTGACGAGAAAAAATCTATTAAAGGTGAAATTGGAGCAGAAAAGACCAAAAGTAAATTTAAAAATCTAAATTCTAAAATCTTAAAAGTAGATATTCCCCTACAGACTCAAACAGAAGCAGACAACCTTGCAAAATCCCGACTTAATCAACTTAATATGGAGTATATCACAGGCTATGGATTGGCTGTGGGCGAACCAAAAATCAGAGCTGGGAAATTAATAAAAATTATGGGCATTGGAGATATTTCAAATGGAGAGTATTATGTAATATCAGCTGAACATATCTTTAGTACTCGTGGTTATAAGAGCTATTTTAGTGTAAAAAGAGGCGTTGAAGGGGTTAAATCTAGCGATTTAAATAAAGATAGACCAAGAAATAGTAAAACGGTTGCAGATACGGAGAATAAGGCTCAGGAGAAGGATAAGAAAGATAGAAAGGGTTGGACTAGAATAAATATTGATGCTGACGACTGGAATGATGTAAAAGGTAGAAAATATGAAATTACTCTTCCTGATGGTAGTATTAGAAGTGGTATTATTGATGAGAGTGCCAAAGATGGTATTGAAGTAAATAATATCACTAGAGGAAATGTAAAGTTTAGGATTTTAGATGAGTGAAAATGAATGTAAAGTTGAAGAGGTATATTTAGATTCAGAAAAATATAACAAAGAGTACCCTACAGATAAAGAGGTATATATAAAATTAAAAAGAGATGTTTTAGTAACAAATATTTCTGGTCCAAGCAATATTAAAATGGGAGATAAAGTTGAATATATTATAACAGGATATTCTATTAATAAAACTAATTATAATGCTAATGATATTAATGAAAAAGATAAAAATAAGGTTAAATGGAGAATAGAAGTTTTCAATAATATAAATGAAAAGCAACCCCTTGAAATAATTGAACTACTTAAAACTAATTCAGACTATACAATAGAGAAAGATAAATTAATAATTAATAAGATTAATGAGAAATGGTGCAATTTAAATATTAGAATCTATCCTTATATAAAACAAGCAACTTATAGAGTGATGTCTAGCACAAATGTGAAAGTAGGTTGTTTTTTGGGAAAAGTTATTGAAGTTACATCTTTTGACAATGAACTTAAAACAATATTAAATAAAAGCAAAGTAACTCAACCTCATTGGAAGAGTAAAGGTAATTTCAAAGATTCTACAGGTGGTTCAATTTCTCCTGCTATTATTCCTGCTAGACAAGGTACTAAAGTTATTACCAATATTAAAATAGAGGTCACTAAAGCCCAAGGTATTTCAGGAAATGGAAAGATAAAAGGTATTTTATCTGATGGTACAAAAATCTCTTTAGAAGGAGAGTTCCCTATTACAGTTGGAATTCATAGTATTAAAGTAGAATTACTTTCTAAAGAAACAACACTTGCTCGTCATTGTGGAGATATTAAGTGGGAAATTGATATTCCAAATTATGGTAAACAATCTATGGGTTCTAGTTTTATTGAGGTCTATCGTATTATAGAAGATACTAGTCACCCCTTCTTAAATAATGGTCGTCCAATTGAAGCTTTAAGGTTTTTATATGATAAGTTATCTCTTTCTAGAGTTAATGTAAAAGTAACACAAACTTCTGATATTAATATAACAGCAAAAATAACAAGATATCTTCATAAATCTCATGGATTAAAATATGATACATACTCTGGTGCATCCCATTTTCTAATGATTAAAGGAAGATATGATGCCAGTTTCAAACTATATGATTATATTAATAAAAGCATTGGTAATATAGTAAATTGTTATGATCAAGCATCAGCAGTTAATGTATTTAGCGCGATTATGGGAACTTCTGGAGAAAAAATTTTTGTAAAACCTTTTGGTTATATTAAAGAAACAAATTTAATCGGTGAAGGAAGTTGTAACAATCCATTCTATAATTCTAATGGAAGTAAAAAAGTTATTGATTTAAATAGCTCAAATAGAACAGCTTTTGGAAATCATCAATTTTATAAAGATAAATCAAAGATGATTTTTGATGCATGTGCTGGTCCACATCTTGGAACCGAAACCTATAATGAATATCTAAAAAATTCGGTGGATATATCTAGAGGGAAACCATCTTGGGTATCGTATACTGATTTATTAAAAATAAATGAAATAGTATAATGTTACTAAAAATTATTTTAATTATTTTTCTACTATCTACTATTTTTCTTAAAGGAGAACAAAATATGAATGATCAATTATATAACTTTATAGACCCTATAGCTGGAGCTTATAAACTACTTGAACTGGACAATTACCATACATCTAAACCTTACATAGATGATATAAATTTAACGTCTACAGAGATACAAAAGGATATATTTCCACATTATACTATTGATAGTTTCAATATTTCTAATTCAGAGTTATGGCATAGTATTAGTATCTCGATATATAATAAAAGTGGTTATATTTTTAATATAAATATTTATGTAGCTATCTCTCCCACTGAAAAGTTAATGAGACAACAGATAGAAGCACCATTTTTAGGAATCTCAGGTCCAGTTACGAACTTATACATAGATAAAAATGAATTTTCAGACTATACTGCATCACTTAATTTAAAAAATTTTTTTGTGGTCTCTGCAAAAAGTAATATTGTAGTACATACCTCAGTTAATTATGGGTTTGATAAAATTGATGGAATGGAAATTAATCAAATGGTATTAGATTATATTTTTAACAAATAATATCTCTTTTCTCGTTTCCATCTCTTTGCATGGGAGTATATATGGGAATTTACATGGTATTTTCGTAAGAAAATACCCTACATTTACCTTTAGGAGAAACCTCTTTTTCTTCCAAATTTTATTAATATTTCATTCAATATAGAATCTACCCTTCCATAATTTAAATACAAAAAGATAAATTTAATTATCATTATATTGTTTTTATATTAAAATGATAATTAATATTATCAAAAAGGCAAACTATGAAAGAGATAGATATATCAATTCAAAAAGAGAAAGTAGGAGAACTTTTTTATAATGAAAAAACCAAAGAGTATGGTTTTAACTATATAAAAAAAGCTTCGGCTGTCTCTTTGACTATGCCTTATCGAAAAGAGACTTATAGAAGCTCTTTTTATCTACATCCTATATTTGAGATGAATCTTCCAGAGGGTTATCTGTTTGAGATATTCAAAAACTTTTTGAGTAAAGAGCATGGTTATATGGATGATTTTTTGGTTCTATCTTATCTTGCTCCTAATATCGAGAGCCGTTTAGAGTTTAAGAGTGATTTTGAGAAAAAGATTTTTTATAGTGTTGATATTGATGAGATAATCAATAATGATAGCGAAGATACTTTTTTAAAGCTTCTAAAAACTTTTCTAAACAAAAATGCCATATCAGGAGTTCAACCCAAAACCCTAGCCATTGTAAAAGATAAAGAGACATTGGTTTTAAAAGAGTATATTGTCAAAACATGGGGAGAGGAGTATCCATTTTTGGCACAGAATGAGTACTACTCAATGAAAACTGTTCAAAGAGCAGGAGTTACCATTCCAAATATTCAGCTCTCTAAAAATGGGAAGTTTCTTTTGGTTGAAAAGTTTAATTATCAAAAAGAGCAAGATGAGTATTTGGGATTTGAAGAGATATTGGTGCTTCAAGGAAAAAACCGAGATAAAAAGTATAGTGGCAGTTATGAACAGGTTGCAAAAATTATCTATGCCGTTACCACCAACAAACGTGACTCTATGATAGCATTTTATAAAACGGTGGTAATGAACTATCTGCTTAAAAATGGCGATGCTCATCTTAAAAATTTTGGTGTTTTATATGATAGTAGTTTTAAAAATATTCACTTTTCTCCTGCTTATGATATTGTAACAACCACAGCCTATATCTATCGTGATAAACCTGCTCTGATGATGTTTGGCAAAAAAGTTTGGTGGGGGCAAGAGGAGCTTGTTAGTTTTGGAGTTAAGCACTGTTTCTTCTCTAAAGCAGAGAGCCAAAAGCTTTACAGTGACTGTTTTAATGCTTTAGAAAAGGGAATAGAAGAGCTACAACAAGTTATAAAAAAAGATAAAAACTTTAGCCCCATTGCTCAAAAAATGGTTGACTCTTGGACACTATCACTCAATAAAAAAACCTACAAGGAGATACCACTTGAAACTATTCGAGATTGGAACTAAAATACGAGAACTTAGAAAAGAGAAAGGCGTAACCCAAGAAGAGTTAGCCCAAGCAGTAGGCATTAGCCGTGTAACCTTGGGCAAACTAGAGAGAGGAGAGGTTGGAGCTGTCTCTATTAAAATTTTGGATTTAATATTAAATGAGTTTAACCACGAGATAGATTTTAAACCAAAAGATGAGTTTGGTTTTGGAATTCCTATTTTTTCTTGAATTTTGTGGATATAACAAAATATTACCAACAGTATATATTACAAATTTAAAACAGAGCAATTTTATAGAGGTTTGCTTTTGATGGGGAGAGTTTTAGTTTAAAGGTTTTGATTGCAATCATGGGTTTATCATGTAGGGTCGATTTATCGACCATGAAATAGAAATTTGTCTCAGTTTGTGGTCGATAAATCGACCCTACAGACCAAAAGTTATTTAGCATCCGTCCACTCTAAATACTGCTTGTGCAGTTTAGCATTCTCCTCTTTTATCTCTTTTATCTCTATTTGAAGAGTCTTTTTTTCACTCTTTAGCTCATTTAAAACGGCTAAAG
>Ga0256827_10003372_pt1 | contig 10140 bp, 8 predicted proteins | sample CV84metaG_FD_185977 | JGI IMG/M metagenome (GOLD analysis project Ga0256827, IMG submission 185977) | Hydrothermal vent microbial communities from East Pacific Rise, Pacific Ocean - CV84 | ecosystem: Environmental > Aquatic > Marine > Hydrothermal vents | place: Pacific Ocean: East Pacific Rise...
GATATCTCTTGAAGAAGAACCTGTGTCGCGCCGTGCTGCCTGGGCTTTACGAACTCTTTTCGATGGTAATAAAGCTCTTTTAAAGCCCTATGCCGATGAGATCATTCTACAGCTTCAACGCCTTAAATCGCCTCCGATATTAAGAGCCTATCTGGCCATTATCTCTAAAACTGATATCCATAAAAAATGGCATGCTTTCCTGATTCAATACACCTCCGAAATCATTTTAAACAGCCATAGCGAGATAGCTGTAAAAATGTTTGCCTTGGAGATCTTCTTCCAAATCAGCAAGTCGCAACCGGAGCTGTTGTATGAACTGGAACAAATGATAGATTATATCTATCCCGATGGAAGCCGTGGCATACAGAATAAATGCAGAAACATGACTAAATGGATAGAAAAAGTGAAAGCTACATCCAAATAAGAAAACAGCTGCAAACAGACCAAATGGTTAAAGAATACTAAAATAAAGCATTCAAAAATATTTTGAGTATTTTTGCAGTCGGGTTTTAGAATTCATATACCGTATCGATACCTTACGGGCTATATTCTACCGACTATTAAAAAAAGAATACCGGATGAAAAAAGGGTTTATATTCACATTTTCGAGTTTGTTATTATTGTTTGTCTTTACAGCAACAAAATGTAATAAGAACGAACAGCCTCCATTGCCATTTGCAGTGGTCAATATTACCATTGAACCCAATTCTACTGAATTCATCAATCTCAACACCATAGGAGGTCACGAATATTTAACAGCCGATTACCCCAGCAGGGGCGTACTTGTCTTTCGTGTTGACGAAAACACTTTTAAGGCTTACGAACGTACCTGCCCTCACGACCCTGACGCTTGCTGCGACGAAGGCTGTAGCAGATTATATGTGGAGGACAATGAAGCCTTTATCATTACAGATGATTGCTGTGGTTCTACCTATTCCATTCTCGATGGGTCGAATATCTCGGGGCCATCAGTACGACCTTTAAAAGAATATTATACATCGTATAACGGCAAGACACTGCATATTTATAATTAGCAGGATTAAGCAAAGCTGAATAGCAAAAAACCCATTCTAAGTTTTTCGTTTCTTCTTTTTGGCTGCCGGAAACAACACATTATTAAGTATTAAACGATAACCCGAGGAATTGGGGTGAATATTTAAATCGGTCTTGGGATCTCCTACAAAGTGTCGGTAATCTTCAGGATCATGACCTCCGTAGAAAGTCCAGGTCCCTTTTCCAAAATCACCATGAATATAACGGGCTTCGTTAAGTGCTTTGTTTTCACCCATTATCAACACACTGGATTTCAGGGTGTTTTTATTAAAGGCTGTGGTTTGTCCCATAAACCCTCTTATCACCATTTCGTGATTCTGACATAACATAGTAGGTACAGGATCCCATTTGGCCGAAAATTCAAAAAGAGTGAACAGGTCGTTCTTCTGTTGCACGTTTCTTTTGGCAGGAACAACATCAATATTTGATATCTCATATTCCTGAGGGTTCTGCGATATTCTGAAATTGGTAAATGCCATACAATTATCAAAGTTCAGCTTCTCTTGTGCCTGAGGATCTGCAGGATCACCATCAAACATCACATCGCAGATATCTACACCTGCCGCTGCCAAGGCCACATCGAAGCTGTCGGGGGCCGAACACATGGCAAACAGATAACCGCCGCCCGATACAAACTTCTGAATATTTTGCGCCACCGCTAATTTCAATTGCGACACTTTCTTAAAGCCTAATTGTCGTGCAGTCTCTTCTGCTTCTCTCTGGTTATTGATATACCAGGCCGCTGTCCGGTAACGAGCCCAGAACTTTCCGTATTGCCCGGTAAAATCTTCGTGATGCAAATGCAGCCAATCGTAGGTCACCAGTTTTCCCTCTATCACCTCCGGGTCGTAAATAACGTCATAAGGAATTTCGGCATAGGTCAGAGCCATGGTAACGGCATCGTCCCATGGCTGTTTGTTCTTAGGCGAATAAATAGCAATCTTAGGAGCTTTATGCAGTTTCACCACATCCATATTAGCATCGGGCGCTGCAATCTCTCTGACAATGGCAGCCGCCTGAGCATCGGCAATCACCTGATAACTAACGCCCCGGATATTACATTCATCTTCGAAGATGGCGTGGTAAGGAAACATAAAGCTGCCGCCCCGATAGTTTAAAAGCCAGTCGACATTCACCTCTTTCTCAATCACCCAATAGGCAATACCATAGGCTTTTAAATGATTGGTTTGCGCATTATCCATAGGGATTAACAAATAAGCCGAATAAGCCTGCTTACCCATTAAAACAAAGATGATACTAAGAAATAATATGGTTTTAGAAAGGACTTGCTTCATTGCTCATATCTCCACTTAATACATTGTCATCGGGCAGTTCGTTCATCTTACTCTTCACCCTTTTATTACCACCTATATCAAAAGAACCATCAGGACTCATGCCAACACCTACATCCAGATCATGCGAATATAAGTCTGTAAACTTAATATACTTACCAATAAATTTCAAGAACACAGAATCCAGTGAACCATTACGGTGTTTAGCGATAATAATTTCACCCTTACCGCGTAAATCCTGGCCATCTTCTCCTTCTAAGATATCATAATACTCGGGGCGATAAATAAAGATCACCATATCGGCATCCTGCTCAATAGCACCCGATTCACGAAGGTCGGAGAGCATGGGTTTTTTTAAACCACCACGGGTTTCTACCGATCTGTTTAACTGCGATAATACCAAAACCGGCACATTCAACTCTTTGGCCAGGGCTTTTAATGATCGCGAGATAGTACTGATTTCCTGCTCACGATTGCCATTATTATCACCGGCACGCATCAGCTGAATATAATCCACAACAATAAGCTGTATATCATGTTGTTCTTTCAACCTTCGGCATTTAGCTCTGAGCTCAAATACCGATAATGCCGGGGTATCATCAATATAAATAGGCGCATCCTCCAGGTTCTTCACCTTGGTATTCAGCTGCTTCCACTCATCTTCGCGCAGAGTCCCTTTTTTAAGCTTCTCCCCTTCAATTTCGGTTTCCGAAGCAATCAAACGAGTCGCCAGTTGTACCGATGACATCTCTAAAGAAAAGATAGCCACGGGATTTCCGTTAACAGCAGCATTACGGGTTAGCGAGAGCGCAAAGGCAGTTTTTCCCATACCCGGACGTGCAGCAATAACCACCAAATCCGATTTTTGCCAGCCTGCTGTCAGCCTGTCGAGCTCAGTAAAGCCCGAAGGCACACCACGCAGCTTCCCTTCAGAATTTTTAGCAGCTTCAACTTCGGTGATCGCTTCTTTTACCAGACTTTTCATATCCGAAGATTCTCTACGGAAATTATTCTCACTGATATCAAAAAGACCTTGCTCCGAGCGATCGAGCAGATTAAACACATCGGTGCCATCTTCAAAAGCTTCTTTTATGGTATTGGATGATACACGAATCAACTCACGCAAAATATACTTCTGAGCCAGGATTCGGGTATGGAACTCTATATTGGCAGGCGAGCCCACCCTGTTGGTTAACTGAGTGATATAATACGGGCCACCAACCTCTTCTAAAAAACCTAAGGTTTTCAGTTTATTGGTGACCGTTAAAATATCAATAGGTTCGGTGTCGGCAAACAACTCCGATATGGCTTTAAATATCTTCTGATGGGCTTCTTTATAAAATATTTCGGGACGTAATATATCAATCACCGAGGTAAGCGCCTCTCTCTCGAGCAATAAAGCACCGAGTACAGCCTCCTCTAACTCAACAGCTTGCGGAGGTATCTTCCCCAAATCGAAAGGTCCGGGGACATTCTTTTTATTATAATTTCCTTTAGGCGAGAAGTTCCCTTTGGTTGTTATCTTATTCTGTTCATCCATAGTGCAAATGTAGTAGTATTCTGTTTTTAAAAATTTCTAACCGCATTTTTTTTTAAACAAATACAGATAAATATTCCCTTTGATTAATTTTATAAATTTGCATCAAATGGAAACCGCTGATTTAAATAAATATAAGAAACTCAAAAGGTCATTAAATCCCTCAAAGATAATACTCCCTATTATTATTGGATTAGGCGTGGCTCTATGGTTGATGCTCAGGGATATCAATGCCGATACTTTTAGTTTCTTTGAATGGTCGGCTGCAGCTATTTTTTGGATTATTATTAGTTTTTTAATGATGGTGATTCGCGATTTGTCTTATATGTGGCGCATTCGTATCCTCACCAATAAAGAAATTTCCTGGCGTAATACTTTCGATGTGATCATGCTTTGGGAATTCAGCTCCGCCGTAAGCCCCAGTGTGGTTGGCGGCACAGGACCTGCCATTTATTTTTTATATAAAGAAGGCTTGAATATGGGAAAAAGCACCGCTGTAGTTTTGTCGGCTATCTTTTTCGACGAGCTTTTCTTTGTGTTAATGGTCCCTCTGATGGTCTTTGTTTATGGCGATATGGCCTTCCCTATCGAAGAGCTGTCGGTATTAAGCCATCTGCAAGTATATTTCTGGCTGGCCTATGGTGCCATTACCGCCTATACCTTATTGCTTTTTTACGCCCTCTTTATCAACCCTTATACCATTAAAAAACTCCTGTCGTTTATATTTCTCTTGCCTTTTTTAAAAAGATGGCGTTTGGGCGCACGCAAGCTCTCCAATCAGTTGGTCATCACCTCTAATGAGTTCAAGGACAGAAGTCTATTCTTTTGGCTCAAGAGTTTTATAGCCACTGTGTTTAGCTGGACGGCTCGTTATTGGGTTATTAATTTTATTTTCCTGGCCTTCTTCTTTAAACATATCGGCTGGACGGAGCACTTCCTGATTTATGCCCGGCAATTAACCATGTGGATCATCCTGCTGATAAGTCCTACCCCCGGCGGAAGTGGTATTGCAGAGTTTATCTTTTCCGATTTCTTAGGTGACATCATCCCTAATCTGGAATGGGCCATCCCCTTGGCTGTTATTTGGCGTCTGATTAGTTATTATCCTTATTTATTTATTGGGGCCATAGTTTTACCTTCGTGGCTACGCAAGGTTTTTAAGAAATAGATATCATTATCATTTTATATTAGCTTAAAAAAAAGCACGCATTTTTTTTCAGTTACTTTATTTTCTTTACTTTAGCCGCTTCATTTTATAAAATCTAAAATAAACAATATGACTGAAGTAATAAAACAAAGTCTTAGAGATTCTAAGGCTGCAAGATGGGGCGCCTTAGCAATCATTTCCATTACGATGTTTGCCGGTTATTTCTTAACCGACGTGATGTCTCCATTAAAACCTATGCTGGAATCAGAGTTTGGCTGGTCAAGTACAAATTACGGAATCTTTACCAGTGCTTACGGTTGGTTAAACGTATTCCTTTTGATGCTCATTTTTGGTGGAATTATCCTCGATAAAATGGGCGTTCGTTTTACAGGGCTGATGGCTTCCGGTATCATGGTATTAGGAGCGGGCATCAAATTTTGGGCTATCTCTAACCCATCATTACCAACAGAAACTGTATTTGGAATTCATTCTCAGGTATTTTTTGCTTCAGTGGGATTTGCCATTTTTGGAGTAGGTGTTGAAATCGCCGGTATTACCGTTTCAAAAATTATTGTAAAATGGTTTAAAGGCTACGAAATGGCCTTGGCTATGGGAATGCAAATGGCCGTTGCCCGTATGGGTACATTATTAGCCATGGCGGCTCCTGTACCACTTGCCAATTTCTTTACCGGAATGCATACCGTTGTTTCCGGTGGCACTTTGGTTGAGCAAGTAGCCCCAAGTATCTCGGCTCCTATTGCTTTTGCATTGATACTATTAGTGATTGGTTTTGTAGCCTTCTTTATTTATATCGGCATGGATAAAAAACTCGATGCCTCAGAAGCTAATAATACAGCAGAACCAGAAGAAGAATTCAAATTTAGTGATATTGGAACCATTGTTACCAATAAAGGTTTCTGGCTAATTGCTTTCCTTTGTGTATTATTCTATTCTTCTGTTTTCCCTTTCATCAAATATGCTTCCGATTTAATGGTAAACAAATACGGTGTAGACCAAAGTTTGGCCGGCTTAATCCCCAGTTTATTACCTTTAGGTACTTTATTTCTCACACCACTGTTTGGTAGTGTTTACGATAAAAAAGGTAAGGGCGCAACCATGATGATCATTGGTGCTGCTTTAATTATCTTTGTTCATACCATATTCTCATTACCAATATTAAACTACTGGATGGTTGCTGTTGTTTTAGTTATCATTTTAGGAATCGCCTTATCTTTAGTCCCTTCGGCTATGTGGCCTTCAGTTCCAAAGATTATTCCTGAGAACCAATTAGGTACAGCTTTCTCTCTCATCTTCTGGATTCAGAATTGGGGACTCATGGGCGTGCCACTATTGATTGGTTATGTATTGGACAAATCGAATCCCGAAGTAGCTATTGCTAAAGCTAACGGAACAGAGATTCCTCTTTATGATTATACCAACCCTATGATGATTTTTGCCGGATTAGGTGTTTTGGCTATTTTTGTGGCTTTCCTTTTAAAAATGGAAGACAAGAAAAAAGGATACGGTTTACAGTTACCTAATATCCAAAAATAAAGAGCATCCTAAACAAAGAACTCATTATAAAAACCCCGGCTTATGATTCAAATCACAAGCTGGGGTTTTTTATGGCTTTTCCCGATTTGTAATTTAGCATGGAACAGCTTGGTATTCATCTAATTTACAGACGTATGGGAACAATAATGGCAACTAAAAAAAAAGAAGTAGCAAAATACCGAAATTCAAATACTTTATATTATATTTGTGCAAATTTTTAAGGAATAATTCATGAGCAAAAAGGTAGTAGGAAAAATATCTCAAATCATCGGTCCAGTGATTGATGTGAGCTTCGAGAACGAAGGCAGAATGCCTAAAATATATGATGCTTTAACAATTACTAACCAAAAAGGCCAGGTGATTGTATTAGAAGCACAACAAGATATTGGTGAAAATACCATGCGAACCATCGCTATGGATTCCACCGATGGTTTATATCGTGGAATGGAAGTGGTTTCTTTAGGACAACCCATCTCTATGCCTACAGGCAAATCGGTGAATGGCCGTTTGTTTAATGTAGTAGGAGAATCTATTGATGGTTTAAAGAAAGTAGAATCCGAAGTAAGATATCCCATCCATCGTGAGCCTCCAAAGTTTGAAGACTTATCTACTTCAAAAGAAATTCTTTTTACCGGAATTAAGGTTATCGACCTGATTGAGCCTTATTCAAAAGGTGGTAAGATTGGTTTATTTGGCGGTGCCGGTGTTGGTAAAACCGTTATTATCCAGGAGCTGATTAATAACATTGCTAAAAACTACGACGGACAGTCAGTTTTTGCCGGTGTAGGAGAACGTACTCGTGAGGGTAACGACTTATTACGTGAAATGATTGAAGCCGGAATTATCAATTATGGCGACGATTTTAAAGAAGATATGGAAAAAGGCGGTTGGGACCTATCGAAAGTAGACCTTAAAGAGATGGAAAAATCTCAGGTGACTTTGGTATTTGGTCAGATGAACGAACCTCCAGGAGCTCGTGCTCGTGTAGCACTTTCGGGCTTAACTATGGCAGAGTATTTCCGCGATGGTGATGAAGAGAGTGGCGGCCGTGACATCCTGTTCTTTGTAGATAATATCTTCCGTTTTACTCAGGCAGGCTCCGAGGTTTCGGCCTTATTGGGACGTATGCCTTCAGCCGTAGGTTATCAGCCTACTTTGGCTACCGAGATGGGTATCATGCAAGAGCGTATTACTTCTACCAAAAGAGGTTCTATCACCTCGGTACAAGCGGTTTACGTGCCTGCAGATGACTTAACCGACCCTGCTCCTGCCACCACATTTGCTCACTTAGATGCTACTACAGTACTTAACAGAAAAATTGCGGAATTAGGTATTTATCCTGCGGTAGACCCATTGGATTCTACCTCTCGTATCCTGTCTCCCGACGTGGTAGGCGATGAGCATTATAATACAGCTCAAAAAGTAAAAGAAATTTTACAACGTTATAAAGAGCTTCAGGATATTATTGCTATCCTTGGTATGGACGAGCTTTCGGAAGAAGATAAACTCGTGGTACACCGTGCTCGTAGAGTACAGCGTTTCTTATCGCAACCTTTCTTTGTGGCCACACAGTTTACCGGCCTCGAAGGTAAGTTTGTTTCTATCGAAGAAACCATCAAAGGATTTAATATGATCTTAGATGGCGAAGTAGACGAATACCCCGAAGCAGCATTTAACCTGGTAGGTACTATTGAAGAAGCCATTGAAAAAGGTAAAAAATTGTTAGCTCAAAACTAAAATAACAGTATGCGTTTAGAAATTGTAACACCAGACAAAACTATTTTCGAAGGAGAAGCCAGTCTAGTACAACTTCCCGGTCTCGATGGCCTTTTTGAAGTATTAAATCATCATATGCCTATGATTGCAGGCCTTAAAAAAGGGAAAGTAAAAGTGATTGATGCTTCCAATAAAGAAAATTTTTATGAGATAAACGGCGGCGTTATTGAAGTGCTCAATAATAAAGTAATGGTATTGGCACAGTAATACCATTAAACATATCATCAAAAAACCAGCTTGAGGATTCAAGCTGGTTTTTTTGGTTTTATATGATACCTCACAGTTAAACGCAGTATAAAATGTTATATAATGTGAAAATTTACCAAACTAATTAAAAACAAATATATTTTTGCGGGGAATTTGCATATAGTTATAAACAAAAAGTAAAATGCATGAGAAAAAGTATTTTAATAATACTATTTATTTCCGTTTCAATAATATCCAATGCACAACGAAAAATAAAAAAAACTGAAGTTACTGAAGAAGGATTTAGTGTTAATATGGTTCTTGAACCTACAATAGATGAAGTGTTAATTGATGGTATAAACTATAAAATTACACCAATATCACCAGAAGAATTAAACCCATTATTCATAAAAGAGAATAGTTTAAATGGAAAGTTTAATTATTCACATTACGAAAAGAACAGGAAATCATATTTTTTAAAGAAAAGAAAGAAGAAACGTGAGAAATCAGATTTTGAATTTTTGCTTGAAGGAGCTTCTTGGCTATTAAACAATGATATTATTAATCAAGCAGAATATAATGAGCTTGAAAAGAGAATTATCTTCACCTACGATATAAACGAAGCAAAAACAAGATATAATACAGATAATATTGTTTTAAGTAATCCATATTATATTAATTTTCGTTACTTAAGTGTATTTAAAATTGAGATTTCAAATACTACAAATAAAACAATATTATTTGATAAGGATATTGTTATAACTACCGGAGGTAATGTTTACACACCATTATCCTCAAATTTTATTATAAGGGAATTAACAAGATGTAATTTAATGAACACTGAGAAAGCATTTTCCCTTGAAAGAAATAATATGTTAAATGAATTCTATATTCCAGCACAATCTAAAATCATTAAATATTTCTCAATAATGCCAATTAATTACAATAACGACAAAATTACAATTAGTTTTTCTGATTTAGGGAAATTATTTGAATGGAAAATAACTAAAGATGAAAAAACTATTGACGAAACTTATACTTTTTATGAATTCCAAACATATTGGGATTATTCGGGAATGACATCACAAATGGGAGAAGAGTTCAGTCTTATAAAATCCGACTCACCTTTTGTTTATTTAAATAATGACGATATTTTCATTGAAGAAAACAATCTAGCCAATGGTTTTGAGATATTTACATTATCATTATACAATGATGCCATATACTATGGTAGAACTAGTAATATAAAAGGGCATAGTTTTATAAAAAGTGATAAAAACAAAAGAGAAAATATCTACTTGAAAATGACAAAAGCAAAGGAATTAAAAAAGAAAGTCAAACAATAAATTTAACAGATAATATGGACTCATGTTAAAAAATATAGCATTTAAAAAATAAAGAATTATGTTAACAAATGAATTAAAAAGCCATTTACTAAGTATGTATCTTATCGCAATGAGTGATTCATATTTTGATGAACGAGAAATGAATACGATTATTGATATCGCAGAAAAGAAAAATATTTCTAAAGAAGAATTTGAAAATATAATAATAAATCCAACTGGAATTAATTTTCTAGCTCCGAAGGATATTAT
>Ga0256827_10003373_pt1 | contig 10138 bp, 12 predicted proteins | sample CV84metaG_FD_185977 | JGI IMG/M metagenome (GOLD analysis project Ga0256827, IMG submission 185977) | Hydrothermal vent microbial communities from East Pacific Rise, Pacific Ocean - CV84 | ecosystem: Environmental > Aquatic > Marine > Hydrothermal vents | place: Pacific Ocean: East Pacific Rise...
ATACCAACAATTTTTAATACGTTTGATGATAAAACTTTTTTTAATTTATTATAAATTGTTTTTAAAATTAAATTTAATTTATTTATAGATTTTTTAATGTTGTTGTTTAACCATTTTAATATATTAATAATTTTTGTTATAATTTTATTATGTGATTCATAAATTATTTCTATATTAAAATTATCAATAAATTCTTTATCTGTTAATTGATTGTTAGTGTATTTTTCTAAAATTCCAATATATTGGTATTTATTATATGATGTAATCATTAATTTTTTTTATTTTATATATAAAAAATTTTAATTGATATTTTTTTTACAAATGTAAATTTAAAATAAAAAAACCTATCAAATTTTGATAGGTTTTTTTAATAAATGTATAATTATTTATTTGGGTTTGGGTTTTTTGTTTTCTTTTGATTTTTGTTATAATTATCAACTGATTGTTCTATAACAATAGGATCAATTCCCATTTCGTTCATTGTTTGAAACATATTTCTAATTGTGATTGCTGAATATGCATCATTACCAGAATTACCACCACCATTAAATAAAGGTACTTGCCAAGCTTCTTTTGGATATTTTTCAAATTTAGAAGCTAATTCTAATTTGAATGTATTTTGTGTACCTAGAACATCCCTTAAAGCGGCTTGTCCTTTTGCTTCTTCAATCATTCTTAGTTTTGTACCTTGACCTCTTAAAAAGTCAGCATCTCTAATATTTTTAGCAGCTTGTTTATTTACTTCGGATTCTACAATGATTTTTTGATGTTCAGCTAATTCTCTAGCTTTTTCAGTTTTAATTTTTTCATTATAAGCATTTTTTTCTTGTTTATATGTATTTACCATTTTAACAGCTAATTGTTTTCTTTTATCTGGTACTAATAATTCAGGTTTAATATAAACATTGTTCATTTTGAATTCTTTAACTATTTCACTATTTTTTCTTAAAATTGAATCAATTTGATGTTCAATGATAGATCTATCAGTTACAAATGTTAAAGCAAATCTATTTTCACCAATGTTTCTAATTACAGATCTTATTAAGGGGGTAATAATTTTATTTTCTAATTCGTCTAAACCACCTACACTTGCTACTATATATGGTGCTAATGAAGGTTGAACTTGTACTAATATTCTACCATCTACAAAACAATCCCAAGCATCTGCGGATCTAACCATAATTGCTTGATCTGCTGCTTCTTTTGGTGTTGTTGCTGTGTGAACTTGTGATTTTGTTTGTGAAATTCTACCATCTTCATTAATATCTAAATCAATTGTATAATATAAGTAACCACCTTTATATGTCCATGTTTGAACACGTGTGTCGATTAATTTTACTTCATATGCTCCTTTGTTTTTATCAGGGTGAGAGTTTAAGTAATACATACCTGGTTTAAGTACATCTTTCCAAATACCCATATATCCTTTTTCAACAACTGGTGTTGCAAGTTCATGTGATGAATTTGTTATTTCAATATTATCAGGAACTTTACCAACTCTTGAAATAATTACACCAACATGTCCATCAGGAATTCTGGTTGCGGGTACTATTTCTATATTCCACATATATTTATTTATTTTATATTCACCTGGTTTTAATACATTTAATTGAGGTCCTTTTTTACCACCATGTTCAATAAAGAATTTTGGGTCAAGCATTTGTGTTTCAATTTGAGATAATTTATCATATGGATAATTAATATTCATAGATTTATTTATTTTATAATTGATACTATCACTATATATTGTATCATATGTATATGTTGTATCCGCAAAATTAGTTACCCAATTAGGTGCAATATAAAGTCCATCTTGCATTGGTGTACCATCAACGGCTGTTAATAATCCAACAAATCCTTCTTTAATTTTTTCATAAGGTACATATTCAATATCATAAATTACTCTAATAAATGGACTAAAATTTAATCCTTCTTGTAACAAATCAGATTGACGACCTCTTTCTCCATTAATCGCAATAACACGTTTTTGTCCTAATTCATTTCCATATTTTTTTGTTAAGTGAGCAGTGTGTTTTGTTGGGACAATAACAAAACTTGTTGATAACATACCTAATAGAAGCATAAATGCACCTATTGATATAAATACTTTTTTCATTAGAGGTGGGTTAAATCCTCTAAACCATCCTTTTTTGTAACCCAAGAATCCACTACTTATTAGTAGGATTCCAATCATAATTGATACATACCACATAATTTAATTGTTTTTAGTTAAAAATTTATTTAATTGTTTTTCTTTATTTTTTTTTATTTAAAATATTTACTTTCATAATATACAAATTCTTTATATATATCATCTTCTTTATTTTTTTTATAAAATTTATTTTTTTTATTTATATTTTTTAAAAATAAAGTTAAAAGTTTTGATGGTATAAAAGGAATTTTGTTAGAACTTAAAAAATTTACAAATACTGATAATTTACCAAGTGTTCTAATTGCGTCAATAATTAGATATGTTTTAAAATGTTCATTTAAATTAATAAGACTAAACTTGACAGAATAATCGCCAGGTAAACCACATACAAAAACATGAGTAATGCCATTTTCTTTTAGAAAATTTAATAATGTACCAGATTCATTTTTAGAATTTGTGACACTATAAGAATCATTATAATTTCTTATAAAGATATTATTATTTGTAATTAAATTTTCATGTAGTTTTACCCCATCAGTGCCTTTTATACAATATTGACCACTATCAGATATTTTAATATCATTTGTGATATATTTATTTGTTTTTTCAAATTCATTTTTTGTAAAACATACAATATCAAAATTATTTTGAATTTTGTTAATAACATTAATTATATTAATAGAATATGGTATATATAATATACCATTTTCTTTGATATAATCATTTTGTGCGTCAATAACAATTAATGCTGTTTTCATTTTTTATGTTTTATGTAAAACTAATTCAAATTGATTAATTAAAAAAATTTATTTAATATATTTTAATAATTTTTTTAATTTGTTTGATAAATTGTATTTTATAAATATAGATTTGCTATTTGGGTAAATTTCAATTATTTCTTTTTTATTATTGTTATTATCATTAATATAATTGAATACGATAGAAGTGAATACATTTTTTAATTTATCATATATAAAATCAATTTGTACAAATTTATTTGTTGTTATTATATGATTTGTTGTATATATGATTATATTAGAATTTTCACTAATTTTTGACCAATTTAATTTATTATTTTGTGTTAAATATATAATATTATTTAATATTTTTGAATCTTTATACATATTGTTTGTTTTCCCAGGGTCTATCATTTTTTTTATTTAAATCAGTGAATTCTACTGTACCATTTTTATCTATAAAATTAATATTATTTTTGTTATTATCAAAAAAATTAATATTAAATGATATCAATCTAGTTTTATTAGGATCATTTTTTAATTTTAATAATTTATTAATATCAAATGTAATATCTTTTATTTTAAATATCAATTTATCATCATCATTTTTTTTAAAATTTCTTAAAAATATCATAATATCTTGAATAAATTGACCATATTCATTTGATCCTTTTCTATATTCACCAAAATTTAATATTGGTGATGATTTTTCTAATTTTAATTTATGTAATTTATTGATTTTCATATTATTCTTCTTTATCAAAAACATCATTTAATTCATAATCTGTTAGTTCTGATGGTGTTTTTTTATTTGATTGATATTTTTTTTCAATGGTTTTACTTTTTTGTGTTATTTCATCATCTATTATATCAGTTTCAGTGTTTTCAATGTCAACTTCATCTATGTCATTTAAATTTTCATTTGTCCATAATTCAGATGGAATATTTTGTGTTTTTATATTATTATAGGTGTTAATATTTTTTTTTATAAATTTATTATAGTTTTTTATAATCATTTTAAATTGTTGTTTTTTTTTATATATTAAAATAAAAAAGTTAAAAATATTTTAATATTAATTAATAATTAATTACTTTTGTTAAAAATAGTTTATATGAATTTTATACAATACACAAAGGAAATTTTAGATAAGGTTGATAATTTTTTAGATTCAATTGAAGATAATTTACATGCAATGTCAAATCCAAAAAAAACAAAAGAAGTTGTTGTAAAAGAAGTATCAGAAAATAAAGAAGATAATTTTTTTATTTGTAATAATGAAATAAATAGTACAGAAGGTTTTTTAACAATATTGAAAGATAATGGTTATAAAAATGGTATTAAATATGAATATAAAAATAAAAAACATTTAAAAATAATAGAAGATACTTGGAAAGTGTGGTTTCCAGATGGTTATAATAAAATTGATGAAAAATTAAATAAGATAAAAATTAAAAATGATGAACAATTAATATTTGCGATACCAGGTTGTGATAATGTAGTAAGTAAATATAATGTTTGTAAAACTCTTTATGATTTTTATGGTAAAGATAAAGCAATGAAAATAATTCCTGAATCTTTTTTATTAGATAAGAAAGAAGATTTGAAATTTTTAAAAGAAGGTGAAAGATTTATTTTAAAGAAAAAAGTACAAAGAAAAGAAGGTCTTAAAATAACATCTGATATTAAAGAAGTTAAACTAGCATATAAAGATGATTATTTGATTGCTCAAAAATTAATTAAACCATTTTTAATTAATGGTAGAAAGGTTAATTTGAGAATTTATGTTATGGTAGTTTTACATAATGATAAACTTGAATTATATGTTAATGATTATGGTTCTTGTATTTATACAAAAGATAAATATGATGAAAAATCAGATGATTTTGAACATAATATTACATCATATAAAATGGAATTGGATGTATATGATGATAATCCATTAACATTAGAACAATTTAGAACATATTTAAATGATAATAATATTGATTCAAATGATTTTTTTAATAAAATAAATAATAATTTATCATTATTTATAATGTCAATGAAAGATCAACTGGGTAATAATAAATTTAAAAAAAATAAATGTGTTCAAATTTTTGGTGTTGATTTTATTATAGATGAAAATATGAATCCATATTTATTAGAATGGAATAAAGGACCTGATATGAAACCTAGGGTTAAAATGTTATATAATCCAAATATAACAAATGAAATTATAACAAAAATTAATAAATTAACAACTAAATTAGTAGGGTCACTTGAATATGATGAAAAATTAAAAATTATCAAAGAAACATATAAAGATTTATATAGTGGATATCCAAAACCAAAAAAATATAAAGATATATTAAGTGAAATAAATGATTTTTTAAATAAAGAAAAAAAATTAAAATCTTATCCAAGTGGTTATATAAGTGGAACTGGCTTAAAAATACAACAGGATTCATTATCAATGTTAGGATTAATCGATAAAAAAGAAAACAATGGATTTAAAAAAATTATTGAAATTTAGTAAAAAAAAGAAAATAAAAAATAAAATTTATATTAAAGATATAAATAAATATTTTAATGATGATGTTTTGGTTGGTAGATATTTATTTTTCAAAAAAATATTTTTTTTGAAAATAAATGATATATCAGATTTTCATTGGTATGGTATTAATATTAATAAAGATAATTTATTTATCAATTCTAAAACTATTGTCCATCATAATTTTGGTGTTGGTGATAATATAAAAGATATAATAAATATGATATTATTTTTTAATAATGAAAAAAAATATAATTATATTAATTATGGTAATAATATTGATACAATATCATATTTTCCTATGGATAAAAAATATTTAATAGATGATAAAGAAAATTATTGGAATTCAAAATTAAGAGTTGTGATTAAATTTGGTAAATTTATAAAAAAGAATATACCATTAATTAAAGAAAAATATGTAGAAGAAATTGTAAATTTGTATAAATCTAATATGGATAAATTTGGAATAGAAGGACTAAAATTAGTTAAAGGAGAAGATATTAGATATTATTATAATGAAAACCATTATTCAAAAGGTAATAATTCGTTACATAAATCTTGTATGAGACATGTATCAAAACAACATAAATTAGATATTTATGTTAGAAACCCAGAAGTTTGTTCTTTATTGGTAAAATTAGATTTTAATGGAAAAGTAATGGCTAGAGCATTAGTTTGGGAATTAGAAGATGGATCAAAATATATTGATAGAATATATTTTGCTAATGGGTATGAAAAAAAAATATATGAAAATTTTGGTATTAAATATAATTATATTATGTATCCAGCTAGATTGAAAATGTCGGTAAAATTAAAATGGGTTGGTGGTATGAATAATAGTAAATATCCTTATGCAGATACATTTACATATTTGAATTTTAATAAAAATACGTTAAGTAATATTATTTCATATCATGAAAAACATATTAAATTGAATAATTTTAATGTGTAGATATATTATAGTAATCATTGAATTCTATATGACACAATTCATTTGTTTCTGTGATTACTTTATTATAATTCATATTGTACCAACTAGCACAACTAAAACTACCAATTTCTAGTATTTTATATGAATTATCTTCTAATTTAGCAATATCAATTGTGAACGCTTTATCAGGTGTGTAATTATTTATTATAGGATTTAAAAAATCATATGATTTCTTATCAAATATTCTATGATCTGTTAATTTATTATCAATAGAATATGTATTACCATCAATTATAATATTTTTGTTATTTTTATTAAAAATAATATATCTGTTTTCTTCTTTTATATTTTTTTTATTTGACAATAAAATTAATTGATCTTTATCAATTCCTCCATAAGTATTGATAAGAAGATTAATATCATTTTCCCAATTATCAATATGTAATAATTGACCTGGGAAAGTTTTATATCCATTAGATGGTCTTATAAATATTTCATTTGTTTTGAATAATTTATAAATATTATCTTTCATTCTAATGATATCATTTAATCCCATTAAAATATAATTTGAATTTAATAAGTTATTACCATAATATCCGTAATATTTATAACATTCATAATTATCAATAGTTAAAAATATACCAGGTATTAAATTTGTAAATTTCCAAATCTGTTGTCCTAATTGTAATGAACCATAAAATAATACAATATCTTGTTCAGAATATTTATTTTTAATTTCTTTATCAAAAGAAAAATTCATTTTTGTATCATCAAGCAATACACAATTGTTGTTACTATTATTTATAATAGAACATATTGTATTTTCATATTCAGGGAATAGATGTTTTTCTATAATCCAATTAACTTTTTTCATAATACAAATATAATTAAAATATTAATTCTTTTAATTGATCGAAACTTATTTTGTTATTTTTATAAGATTTTATCATTAAATAAGTATATTTATTATAGATATAATCAGGTTTAAATATTTTTTTAAATTTATTATATTCATTTATATAAAAAAATATTTGTATATCGGTATCATCAAACATATTAGGTTGTTCAATAAATAACAAATCAATTTGATAATTTGGTGTATTTATTATGATATTTTTCAATTTTTTGTTTTTGTTTAGGGTTGTTATATAATATATTAGTAATATAATATTTTGTTGTTATATTGAATATATTTTTTTATTTTTGTAATATGGATGATAATAAAATAATAAATAATATTATTAGAGAAACTGATAATAATAAATTAACATGGACAAGAAGAATTGTACCAGATGGTGATGTGTTTGAAACTAAATATTTTATAAATAAAAATATGGTTATTGAATTACAAGCACTTCTGTGTAAGAATATTAGAAGATCATATTTAAATATACAAATACCATCTAAAAAATATGATAAAACAATATCGATAAAGGATAATGATAATATTTATTCAATGTTATTAATAATTAATCTTAAATATTAATATTTATTAAGTATTTCAGTTATTAATGGATTTCTAACAATATCATCATTATCGAATTCCATTATTGCTACATCATCAATATTTTTTAATTTTGTAACAACATCTTTCAATCCGCTATCATCTTCATTTTTGAATCTATCAATTTGTTCTATATCACCAGATATAATGAATTTTGAATTAAAACCTATTCTTGTTAAAAATGTTTTCATTGCTCTTTTTGTTGAATTTTGAGCTTCTTCAAAAATTACAATAGAATTATCTATATTAACACCTCTTAAATATGCTATTGCTAATGGTTTAATAATTTCTAATTCTACAAGTTGTTTTCTAGCATCTTCTCCTATAATTTTGTCAATTAAATAATAGGTAGAAAATAGATATGGGTCTAATTTTTCAGTTAAAGATCCTTTTAAATAACCTATTTTTTCTTCTGATTCGACAACAGGTGTAATGATGATGATTTTTTTATATTCGTTATCTGGATTTTTTAATAATTCTAAAGCTTTTATTATACTTATAAAACTTTTACCTACACCAGCAGGTCCAGTACATAATATAATTTGATTTGTATCAATTAGTTTTGAGAATTTTTTTTGTTTAGTATTTTTACATTTTAATTTTATTTTGTTTTTTAATAAAATATCAATTGTTTTTTTGAATGAAAAATGTACATTTTCATTTACTACTCTAGATAAAATACTGTTTTTACTCATATAATTAATTTTTTTTTATAAAAAAAACCTATTCCATTATAACACTTAATGTTAAATAGAATAGGTTTTATTTTTTGTTATTATCATATAATTCTATATATTAAAATAAAATATTTATTTTTTAATAAAATTAAATTATTTTATATTTAAATTTAATATATAAAGAAAATAATAAAAATTATGAATTATAATAAAATTATAAATTTTAATGATTGGAAAGGTATTTTTGAAAATAAAAACACAGATAAAAATACAGATAAAAATGAAGATAATGAAAATATTGAAGATATTAGTAAAAAAATTGATAATTTAGAACCAGAATATGAAGAAGTGGATTTTTCTACAGATGAATATGATGGTATAACATTATCTGATAAATTATTAATGTATTTAGAAGATATGAAAAAATCATCAACCAATAATAAATTTAATGTTGGTGATAGAGTTGTGTTAATTAATAATAATAAGGGTAAAATGATAGATGATGCTTTTAATTATATTAAAGATAGAAAAATATTAGAAGTTTTGAGAATTAATAAAAGTAATAAATTAGATTTAGGTTTTTTTAGAAGGTATTTAAAAGAAAATGGGAAAAAAGTTAAAAAAGTTTTTTATTATAGTAATAGAAGATTTCGTAATCTAAATAATTATGATGATGTTGCTAAATTTTTATTAGAATTACAATTTATAAAAAAATCTAATTTATTAGATTATCCTATAGATTTTATAGATATAGATAAAAAAGGAAATTTTAGTGGTGTATCAAGAAGAAATTTAAAACCAGGTGAAGATGGTTTTGATGCAAAAAGAAGACAAAATTTAAAATTTGTTAAAATGTTAAGAAGAATTGTAACACCAGAATATTATGAAAAAAATATAGATGTTAAAAAGATAGAAAAGTTTATGAATAAATGGACTATGTTATTTGATGATACATATACTGTTGATGTATTAGAAGGTGATAGAATTATAGATGCTTATAATCAAACAAAAATTAGTAAGGGTTGGAGTCATTCATCTTGTGCAAATTTTAAAAATGAAAAATCATTAAGAAGTGGTGAATTTGATTTTTATACAAAAAATCCAGATAATATTAAATGTTTAGTTGTTTATCATAAAGGTAAAATTTATGGAAGAAGAATGTTATTTACTGGTATTCAAACAGAAAGTCATGGAATTTTTAAAAAAGGACAAAAATATGCATTATTGAATTATATGTATGGTGAAGGTGGTAGGGGGTCTAAGGTTGATAAATTAATGACAATATGGGCAAAAGAAAATAATGTACATTTAATAGAAAATATTACAGGTGGTTTAAAAAATATAATTAAAATTAAAATAGAAGAAACTTGTTTTAATTATCCACCAGTTGATTATCTATATGTTAATTTTGATACAAATGAAATATCAACTAAGGCATTTAAAGGATTTGTATCAGCATATCATGCATCATGTACATTGAATAAGAAAAAAAATAAAAAAAATAAAAAAAATTAACATAACCAATCAGCTGCTTTAGTTGCTACCCAACTGTTTGGTTTTGTTTCAACAGAGTAACCCAATCCTTTTAAATATCCAACGGCACTAT
>Ga0256827_10003374_pt1 | contig 10137 bp, 8 predicted proteins | sample CV84metaG_FD_185977 | JGI IMG/M metagenome (GOLD analysis project Ga0256827, IMG submission 185977) | Hydrothermal vent microbial communities from East Pacific Rise, Pacific Ocean - CV84 | ecosystem: Environmental > Aquatic > Marine > Hydrothermal vents | place: Pacific Ocean: East Pacific Rise...
TTCACAAACATAGAGATAGAAGAGATAGTCTTTGCAGGAGGGGCAAGTAAAGGTGCTTTATGGTCTCAAATATTGGCTGATGTAACAGGATGTAAGGTGAAGATTCCTAAAGTTACAGAGGCTACTGCCCTAGGTGCTGCTATGTCGGCTGGTGTTGGAGCTGGTATCTATGAGAGTTTAGAAAGTGCATCTGAGTTGTTGGTATGTTGGGACAAAGAGTATGTCCCAAATATGGAAAACTTTGAGAAGTATTTAGTTATTCAAAAGAAATGGGAAGAGGTTTATGCAGAGCAGTTGAAGCTGGTAGACAGAGGCTTGACCGAGAGTATGTGGATGGCTCCTGGGTTGTAACCATATAAAACAAAAGCTCTTAGGAGCTGTTTTTATGGGGTTTGTTTGATTTTTTGCTTAATGTTTCTTGGGTATAATGTTTGAAAAAAGTTAAAAGAGAGTAGATGTTAGAGCGACTTAAATCCCTTAAAAATCACCAAGGTTTTATGAAATATTTTAAAAATATTTCATGGCTTTTTGCTGAAAAAATATTGCGTATGGTGGTGGGGCTTTTTGTGGGTATTTGGGTGGCTCGTTATTTAGGCCCAGAGCAGTTTGGTCTTTTTTCTTATGCTGGAAGTTTTGTTGGGCTTTTTACTGCATTTGCCACTCTTGGGCTGGATGGAATAGTTATTAGAGAACTTGTAAAAGATGAAAGCAGGAGAGATAAGCTTATAGGAACAGCTTTTTGGCTAAAGTTTTTTGGAGCATTTTTAGTTTTAATCGTATTGGCAATTGCCATAATTTTTACATCAAATGATACTCAAACAAATAGTTTAATTTTCATTATAGCTTCTGCAACCATATTTCAAAGTTTTAACGTAATAGATATGTATTTTCAAAGTAAAGTAATGAGTAAGTATGTTGTCTATGCAAATATTATATCTCTTCTTCTCTCAAGTTTTGTAAAAATAGCACTTATTTTAAATGAAGCACCACTTATTGCTTTTGCATATGTAGTTTTATTTGATAGCTTTATTTTAGCTATGGGATTCTTATATTTTTATAAGCAAAATAATCTCTCTATTAAACTATGGAGATTTGATAAAGATATTGCTTTGGAGTTATTAAAAGATAGTTGGCCTCTTATTTTAAGCAGTATGATTATTTCTATTTATATGAAAGTAGATCAAGTAATGATAAAAGAGATGCTTTCTAGTGAAGCTGTTGGTCAGTATGCTGCTGCTGTTAGACTTAGTGAGGCTTGGTATTTTATACCTTCAGTTATTTCTGCTTCTTTGTTCCCTGCTATTATTAATGCAAAGAAAATGAGTGAAGAGCTTTATTATGAGCGACTTCAAAAGCTTTATGACTTGATGGTTTGGTTGGCTATAGCTATAGCCATTCCAATGACTTTTTTAAGTGATTGGGTAGTTGAGTTTCTTTATGGTGAAGCCTATATTACAGCTGGAGCTGTTTTGATGATTCATATTTGGGCTGGAGTATTTGTTTTTTTAGGCGTAGCACGATCCTCCTGGTTAATCAATGAAAATTTGCAAAAATATACACCATTTTATTTGGCTGTAAGTATGCTTGTAAATATTATTTTCAATTATTTATGGATTCCTATTTTGGGTATTAATGGAGCAGCATATGGAACGTTATTAGCACAAATTACAGGAGTTCTTGTTGCCTCTATTTTTATTAAAAAAATGAGAATTTCTTTTTTTATGACAATAAGTTCATTAATGCTATTTCCCTCAATTTTAAGGATAAGAAGATAATGACTAAAATAATAGGTTTTTTAATTACAAAAGAAGAGAATATTCCAGATATTGATTTTTTTGATGCTGGATTAAATATTATTACAGTAAAGCACAATGCATATAATATTTACTTATGGGGAATAGGTACAATTGGGGAATATATTATTGAAAATAAATACTCTTTATCTTTTCCTTTACATGCTAATTTATTAGATAGAAATATACTTATTAGTTTTAATAATGAAGAGATTATTGTTGAAAATGACTGGCTTGGTTCTATTCCAGTTTTTTATAATATAAAAGAAAATATTATTTCAACATTATCAAATTTATGTATAAAAGATAAAACTATACATCCCGAAGGTTTGTCAAATTTTTGTGAATATGGTTATAGTCTTTTTGAGCAAACTATGTTTAAAGATATTAAGTTTATGCGATTTTATTCTAAACTTATTATATCTGAGAAGATTGAGATAGAGTATAAAAAAGATCCAGCATTGGATTCTTCATTTTTGGACTACTCTTCTACGGAAGAGGAAGTTATTAGCTTAATGAAGGAGTATGTCTCTTCTGTTGAAAATAAAATAGAAGGTGAAATTGTTCTTCCTACATCTGGAGGATATGATAGTCGATTACTTAACTATTTAGTTACGGATAAATCAAAAATACGAAGCTTTACGTATGGTATAAGTAAAAATCAAAGTCAAAGTACAGAGGTGATTTATGCAAAAAAAATATCTAAAATGTACAATACAAAATGGGAGCAGATTGAATTAAAGAAGTTTCATAACTATATAGATAAATGGGTTAATATATATGGTATATCTACCCATCTTCATGGTATGTACCATATAGAATTTTATACAGAGATTGTCAAAAATAATAATTTTGACAATGCCTCTTTTTTGAGTGGTATTGGGGGTGATTGGTGGAATGGGAAAATAGTCATGCCAGATGTATTCTCCTTTAATGAAATAGGGAAAATAGCTCATTTTAATGGTATGAATTTAGATATTCATTATTTGAAAGTTAAAAAAAGAGATGATGAAGATTTAAAAAAATTTTTTGAGGATAACTCTTTTCTTTTATCTTCTAAGTATAAGAATATAGTAATGGCAAGATTAAAATTTTTGCTAATTTCTTATTTATTAGAGATTCCAGAATACTTTGGACTACCTGCGTGGACACCATTTTTAAATTATGATATTGTTAAAGCAACACTTAATATTCCAGAAGAGAGAAGAAAAGAAATTATTTGGCAAAAAGATTTTTTTAAAAGAGTGAATTTAAATCTTGAAGAGATGGGACTTGATGCAAGTAAAAATAATAATCTTAATTATGAAATAGCAAAAAAAACTGAATTTAAACTTATTAATATAGAATTAATGAAGGTATATATAGATGAAAAAAGATTAACTTATATTAATCGTACATTGTCAAAATTAACAAAATATGAAGCATTAAAACATTCTCTACTATCAATATATATTATTGGAGGGGTCTTACGAAGGTTAGGGTTAAAAAAGGATTATATAAATGCTCTTTATGAGTACTATGTAATTAAAGTTATAGAGAAAGGAATAACTTATAATGCAGAGTAAAAAATTAGCACCAATAGTTTTATTTATTTACAACCGACCACTACATACAAAACAAACTATAGAAGCATTACAAAAAAATGAACTAGCAAAAGAGAGTGAACTCTTTATTTACTCTGATGCACCTAAAAATAGTGAAGCCCAAAGTGATGTTGATGAAATTAGAGAGTATATAAAAAGTATAAATGGTTTTAAAAAAGTAACTGTTATTAAAAGAGATAAAAATTGGGGATTAGCAAATTCTATTATTGATGGTATTAGCTCTATTGTCAATCAGTATGGAAAAGTCATTGTCCTTGAAGATGATTTGGTGACCAGTCCTTACTTTTTAAAATTTATGAATGATGCATTAGAGTTTTATGAAAATGAAAAAAAAGTTTGGCATATTAGTGGTTGGAATTATCCTATAGAGGCTGATGATAGTAAAGATGTTTTTTTATGGAGAGTGATGAACTGTTGGGGTTGGGCAACATGGGCTGATAGATGGCAACACTATGAGAGAGATATTGATAAGACTTTTACTGACTTTTCTATAAAAGAGATAAAAGAGTTTAATTTAGATGATGTTGAAAATTTTTGGAGTCAGGTGGTTGATAATAAAGAAGGTAGAGTTCATACTTGGGCTATTTTTTGGTATGCAACTATTTTTAAGAACAATGGACTCTGTTTAAATCCTGTACAGACTTTTGTTGATAATATTGGGCTAGATGGTAGTGGAATTCACTGTGGAACTAAAAAAAGTTATAAAGATAGATTAAATTTACAAAAGACAATAGGCTTTACGGATGTATTTGATGAGTCTTCTCTTTATGTAGAAAAAGTTAAAGAAGTGATAAGAGGTACATTTCTTAATAGAGTAAAAAAAGTTATAAAAAAAATAATTAAAGGTAAAAAATAGATGAAGTTTTTATTACGAAATATGGTTCGTCCTCTCTATTATTATATTAAAAAACCAAATGAACAAGCATTTGCAAAACTTTATGATAAGTGGGGAAGCTATGAGCGTTATAAATTAGTAGAAGATTTAACTTTTTTAAAGTATACATTTGATGTTCCTGATACAGCCAGTTTTCTTTCACAATTTAAAGAGTTGTTTGTAGATGAGATATATCATTTTCAGTGTGAAAATAAATCTCCTCTTATTATAGATTGTGGAGCTAATATTGGGAGTAGTTGTCTCTACTTTAAGAGTCTTTATCCTACTGCTAAAATAATTGCATTTGAAGCTGATAAACGTATTGCTACTATTTTAGAAAAGAATTTAAAAAATAATAATATAGATGATATTGACGTAGTTCATCGAGCAGTTTGGATAGATGATAATGGTATTGAGTTTAGTACAGATGGTGCTGATGGAGGATCAATTTATAGTAAAGAGACTACACAAAAAGTTAAAAGTATACGTTTAAAAAGTTATTTAGAAGAGGAGCCGTCTATTGATTTATTAAAAATAGATATAGAGGGTGCAGAGTATGAAGTTTTAAAAGATTGTCAAGATTCATTGGGTTCGGTAGAACGTATTTTTGTTGAGTATCACTCTTGGAATGGTTCACCTCAAAAACTTAGTGAGATATTAGAAATTTTTGAGAAAAATGGATTTAGATACTATATTGAATCATTAACCCATAGAAAACACCCATTAGATAATTATGGTGCAGAAGAGAATATGGATTTACAACTTAATATTTTCGGAGTTAGACGCTAAAAATGAAAATCCTAATAGTAAATCTCACCGATATTAAAGGGGGAGCAGCTAGAGCTGCATATAGACTCCATAACGCTCTCTTAGGAGAAGGTATAGAGAGTGAAATGTTGGTAGAGTATAAATATAGTGATGATTTTAGAGTTGAAGCTATTCATCAAGGTAAGTTAAGTCATGCTTGGAGTGTAGTGCGTTCAGGTTTTGATGCCTTACCTTTAAAGTTTTACAGAGAACGAAGCAAGACAGAATTTTCTGTTTCAAGAACACCTTGTAGTGGTTTGGTTGAGCGTATCAATAGTATTAATCCTGATATTGTACATCTTCACCTTGCAGTAGGAGCAATGTTGAAGATAGAAGATATTGTTAAAATAAAAGCACCTATTGTTTGGTCTCTTCATGATATGTGGCTTTTTACAGGTGGTTGTCACTATACGGAAGAGTGTGAAGAGTATAAATATAATTGTGGGAAATGTCCTATTTTAGGGAGTAATAAAGAGCAAGATTTAAGTAAAAAGATATTTCAAAAAAAAGAAAAGGCTTTTGCTCAAATAGAAAATATGACAATTGTAGGCTTAAGTACATGGTTACATAAGTGTGCAAAAGATGCACCATTACTTCAATCTAAGCGACATATTAATCTACCTAATCCTATTGATACTCAACAGTTTAAAGCAGTTAATCAAGAAGAAGCACGAAACCTTTGGAGTCTACCTCAAAATAAGAAGTTAATTCTTTTTGGTGCAATGGGAGCAACAAGTGACCCTCGAAAGGGTTTTTCTTACTTAGAAGAGGCATTAAAATATTTAGAAATAGAAAATATTGAACTGGTTATTTTTGGAGGTTCTGAACCTAAAGAGCCAGTAGACTTAGGATTTCCTCTTCATTATATGGGATTGTTACAAGATGAGGTGAGTCTGATTTCTCTTTATAGTGCTGTAGATGTAATGGTAGTTCCCTCTATACAAGAGAATCTATCTAATGCTATTATGGAGAGTTTAGCTTGTGCTACTCCTGTGGTTGCTTTTGATATAGGGGGTAATGGAGATATGATAGAGCATCAAACAAATGGCTATTTGGCAAAACCTTATTTAGCTGATGATTTAGGAAAAGGGATAGAGTGGGTATTGTCACATAATACTTCCGAAGTACTATCTAAGTCTGCTCGTAAAAAAGTAGTGAATAGTTTTGATAATTGTGTTGTTTCTCCTCAATACATAAAACTCTATGAAGAGGTTTTAGATGATTAAACCTCAAATATCTATTATAACAATTGTTTACAATGATGTAGAGAAGATAGAGGCTACAATAAAAAGTGTTTTATCTCAATGTTATTCCAATTTAAATTATATTATTATTGATGGTGGCTCGAATGATGGAACTGTAGATATTATTAAAAAATACGAAGAGCAATTAACTTATTGGAGTAGTTGTAAAGATAAGGGGATTTCGGATGCTTTTAACAGAGGTATACAACAGGCTCAAGGGTATATACTTATGTTAAATAGTGGAGACACCTTTGTACATGAGAAGAGTTTAGTAGAGGCAAGTGTTGCTTTGACTGAACCATTGGTTGTTTTTGAAGTTTTGAATAGTTTAGGTAAAAGAGTAGGGATTAATGAATGTAGTGATGATTTGCAATATTTAGCACATTTACCTCATCAAGGAACATTTGTTCATAAGAAGATTTATGAAGATATAGGACTATACTCTTTAGGTTTTAAGATACGAATGGACTATGAATTTTTTTCTAGGGTAGTACAAAAATATAAACCAATATTTGTTAATGATGTATTGATTAACTTTGATAGTACAGGAGTATCTAGCTCTTTAAAATATCGTATTCAATTTGAGATAGAGGGAATTTTAATTGAGTATTTATATTTTGGAAAGTCTCTATGTTCACTTGGATATCGTCCTTGGGTTAAATTTTTTGGGAGTTTTATAAAAGGATTATTTAGATGAGAAAAAAGAGAGTTGTACACCTTTTAACCTCAGATAAAAAATCAGGAGGAAATGTCTATGAGAAGTATCTCCAAAATTTAAATTTAGAGTATGAGTTTTTAATAGATAAAAAAGTTAAAAATAGAGTTAAAAAATTATTTTATTTTTTTTACTCTCTCTATAAAATTTCTAAAAAAGAGTATAGTACTATAATTCGAAAATCAGAATCGGTTTTTTTTATGAACAAAGTACAGAATAATATAGTTATTTTTCATCACTATTATCCTGCTCCTACGAATATATTGGTTAATGTTTTTCAGAGATTGGCACATCAAAACTTACTTAGGAATTTAGATAAAATAGATACGCTTGTAGTTGTTAGTCAATACTGGAAAGAGTATTTTAAAAATATAGGCTTTAATCATACAAAAATAATTTATAATCCTTTTGATATAGAGGAGTATTTTAACTGCGATGATAAAAAAGTAGAAGCGTTTAAAGTAAAGTATAAGTTAGATAAAAAACCTATTGTTTATCTTGGGAATCCTCAAAAATCAAAAGGTACAGATAGAAGCTATGAAGTATTAAAAGATTTAGATATTCATCTTGTTACTTCTGGACATGGAGAGTTAAAATTACCTATTAAAAATTTAAATTTAAGTTTTCAAGAGTATATTTTACTACTTCATGCCTCTTCTTTATCTATTTTAATGACTCAAATAGAGGAAGGGTGGAATAGAGTTGCTCATGAGTCTATTTTATGCAAAACACCAGTAATTGGTACAGGTAGAGGTGGAATGGGTGAACTTTTAGAAAAATCAGGACAGATAGTTTGTAGCGATTTTAAACATTTAAAAGAGTTGGTTGAAGAATCTTTAGATAATGAACTAGAAGTTTCAAGAGAGGCTTTAATGTATGTAGAAAGTTTCTCTTTATTAAAATTTTATACTGAATGGAAAAATATATTATGACAATAACTGTAATAATCCCTTGCTTTAACGAAGAGCATTATATTGCCAGCTGTTTAGACTCTGTTTTAAAATCAGATTATGACAAAGATAAAATGGAAATCTTAGTTGTTGATGGTATGAGTAGTGATAAAACTAGAGATATAGTAAGGTTATATATTAAAAAATATAATTATATTAAACTTCTTGATAATCAAGATAGAATTGTCCCCATCTCCATGAACATAGGTATCAAAGAGGCAACAGGTGACTATATTATCCGTCTGGATGCTCATGCCGATTATCCATTAAACTACTTTCCTAAACTTATAGTGTGGCATCAAAAGTTAGATGCAGATAATGTAGGAACAACCATTATAACAAAAGTAAAAAATAAAACTTTAAAAGCTAACTCTATTAAAGAAGTGCTTTCTCATAAGTTTGGTGTGGGAGATTCAGATTTTAGAACAGGCATTAAAGAGGTAAAAGAGGTTGATACGGTTCCTTTTGGTTGCTTTAAGAGAGAGGTATTTGAGAAATATGGACTCTATGATGAACGTTTGGTTCGTAATCAAGACATAGAACTCAATAAGCGTATTGTTAATGGTGGAGGAAAAATTTACCTTATTCCTGATGTTCAATGTACTTATTATGCTCGTGAAAATTTTACTGCATTGGCAAAGAACAATTTTTCTAATGGATATTGGAGTATTTTAACAGCACACTACACAAAAAAACTAAAATCACTTAGTTTACGACATTTTATACCATTAATCTTTGTACTTTCGTTATTAATTCCTACTCTTTTATCACTCTTGGTACCAAACTTGATTTATGTTACGCTCTTCTCATTGGGTAGTTACTTGGCTTTAGTTATAATTATGAGTTTAAAGTCAAAAGATAAAGGGAACAGCTTTTTCTATTTGATTATGAGCTTTTTTACACTGCATTTTTCATATGGAGTAGGCTCATTAGTGGGGATATTTTCTCTCTTAGGTAATTATACAAAAGGTAAAAAATGAGCAAAAATAGATTTAATTTAGGACAAGTAACACAAGGTCAGATGATGGGGTTGATGCTGTTGGCATATCTCTTTTCATTTGCCATTCGTCTTATTTGGGTTTTTCAGTTTCAGGATACGGCGAGTGTCTACTGGAATGATGAAATAATGATAAACACCAACGATGGATACTTTTTTGCAGCAGGAGCCCAAGAGGCACTAACGGGTATACATGCAGATAACCCACGGGTATTTGGAATATGGGATTATGGGGTAATTTTCTTTACCACACTTTTTGCAAAAATAACACCTTTTAGTTTAGAGACCATTATTCTCTATATGCCAGCAGTTATCTCTAGTTTGGTGGTTATTCCAGTGATTTTAATTGCCAGACTTTATAAGCAGACCATGTGGGGATTTCTTGCTGCACTTTTAGGAAGTATTACTTGGAGTTACTACAACCGTACCATGACGGGGTACTATGATACCGATATGTTCTCGGCTATGGCTCCGATGTTTATTCTCTTTTTTCTTATTAAGGGTACCATTGATTTAAACTTACGTTCAGCACTCTATGCTGGTATCGCTATTGTTGTTTATCCATTTTTATATGACCAAGGACAAGCCATTGTTTATGCCATTGGGATTATTTATGGAGCTTATATGTTGTGGTTTCATCGTGATTCAAAGGTAACGTATGCTTCATTGATTTTAATCTTTATTGCAATGCTTCCACTCAATCACTTTATAGACAGACCTTATAGCTATCTTGTTCATATGATATTGCTTATTGCTTTGTATCTTTTTTTGAAAAAAGAGAGTTTAGAGAAGAAAGAGCTTATGATAGCAGTGGGTGTGACTTTTTTAACTTTTCTATTTTTAGGAGATGTTTTTGCACTTATTCTTGGGAAAGTTTTAAGTTATACTCTACAAGGTACAGGGGAAGGTTCTTTACATTTTTATGGTGTTAACCAAACGGTACGTGAAGCAGGAAAGATTCCTTTTGAGACTTTTGCAAATCGTACTTCGGGTTCAACAGTTGGAATGATTGTGGCTTTGGTAGGGTATGTTGTTTTAGTGGTACGTCGTCCAGCATTTATTTTGGCTTTGCCTCTTATTGGAATAGGGATTTTCTCTATGTGGGGTGGATTACGTTTTACAGTTTATGCTGTTCCTGTAGCTGCGATGTCGG
>Ga0256827_10003375_pt1 | contig 10136 bp, 10 predicted proteins | sample CV84metaG_FD_185977 | JGI IMG/M metagenome (GOLD analysis project Ga0256827, IMG submission 185977) | Hydrothermal vent microbial communities from East Pacific Rise, Pacific Ocean - CV84 | ecosystem: Environmental > Aquatic > Marine > Hydrothermal vents | place: Pacific Ocean: East Pacific Rise...
CAACCGAGTATAAGCTTTTTGTGCATTTTCGTAATCATTTAAATAATAATACGAATCGGCTAAAATACGATAAGTCATTTCTTCGTTCTGGCCTAAACTAACCAAGGAATTTGCATTATCGATAGCTAATTTATATTCTTTTTTATCGTAATAAAGCTGAGCCAATTTTTCGTATGCTTTAATATTTGCTTTGTCAATATTTACACAAGATAAATAATCTTTAATTGCATTATCTTTATCAGAATTTTTAAGATAAATCTCAGCCCTATTATAAAAAACCATAGCATCCTTCAATCCTAAACCAATTGCCTTTGTGTAGTCTGCACTTGCTTTTTTAAAATCTTCGTTTTTATAATGCAAATCACCACGCAATTTGTAAACATCAAGGTCTTTTGGTGCAAGTTTTATTATTGATCCCATATCTTGTATGGCTTCTTTTTCTTCGTCTCTTGCCAAATGTGCTTGAGCTCTTAACTTATAAGCAGGCAAATAATCCGATTTTATTTTTATTGCTGATGTTAAAGCAGTAATTGCCTCAAAATATTGTTCTAAACCAATATATGCCTTACCCATATCGGTATATGCTTCGTAATAATCGGGTCTTTTGCTAACAACTTCATTAAAATCTTCAATTGCTGCTTTGTAATCTTTTCTTGATAATCTATCGCCTCCACGTTGGTAATAAAATCCAACCGATTGTGCTAAAATTATTTGTGTGCTTACAAGAAAACCAATAATTAATAAGAATTTTTTCATCATTTGGTGTTTAATTTATTGATTTGTGAAAATATAAAAAGTTTAGGAAATTAATGTATATTTGATAAAAAATATTTTATGCAATTAGTAATTTACGCAGCAATACTATTTTTTATATCGGAGTTTACTCTGATGATTGCTAAACGCTCTAAAACAAGTGGAGTGAAAGCAAAAAATGATAAAAAATCTTTAATTATTTTTTGGATTACTATACCCACAAGTATTACTCTTGCTTTTTTTAATGCAAAATATGCCAATTGGGATACTATAAACTATTACTTAATGCTTAGTGGTTTAGCTATTTTTGGCTTAGGCGTTTTAATTCGTTGGATATCAATTCTACAATTAAAAAAAGATTTTACTGTTGATGTAGCAATAAACAAAACACATAAACTAAAAGAAACAGGAATGTATAAATTTATAAGACACCCAAGCTACTTGGGTTTATTCCTTATTGTTTTAGGACTTTCAATAGCAATGAATACACTTATTTCTCTTTTTGTTTTAAGCATTCCTGTTTTTCTTGCAATAGTTTATAGAATTAAAATTGAAGAACAAATTCTAATTTCTGAATTTGGCAATAATTATAAAGAGTATATGAAAAGAACTAAAAAAATTATTCCTTTTATTTTTTAATTTATTTCTCTAAAATTTATATCCAAGACTAAGATTTACCCCAACAATACGGTAATAATAATGATAATAAAAATTTTCAAATCTTGAAGGATTAGGACTAAAAGAAAATTTATTAAAATATTCAAAACCTTCAATATTCAAAACTATTCTTTTTTTAATAGTAAGTGCTAATCCTAATTTTGGGGAAATACCAAATTGATATCTGAAATCAAAATCTCCATTTCGTGTTTTCTCGTTAAATGTTAAGCCATTTAAAATAAAAATACCAATATATGGCGAAAATTTAGATTTTCCCCAGAATTTATATGAATAACCAATTGGAATATCTAATCTTGAAGATGAATAACGATAATGCTCAATATTAATATCATACTTTAAAATCTCAATATTAAAAATATTATTGTAGTTTAAATTATATTTATATCTAATACCAATACTATTTGAATATTTTATTGTGAAATTTAACCATTCCCAATACCCATAACCATCATTATCTGAGTGCCCCTCTTGGTCCCAAACCCCTGTTTGCCAGTTTTGTTGATATATAATACTTATTTCGTGTTTTTTTAGACTATCGTTTTGCGAAAAAACACTAATAGAAATATTTATAAATAATATAATTGCTATAATTTTCTTCATTGTTTTATTAATACAAAACAAATATAGTTATATTTTTTAAATTTTCGGCAATAAATCATAAATCAAATCCATCTCAAAACCTTTTGATAAAGCATTTCTAATTAGTTTTTCTTTTAATTTGTATTTGTCTTGTTCTTTTGTTGATTTTAATTTTTTCTCTATTATTTCTTTCAAAGTTTTTTTGTATTCTTTTTTGTCAATTGTGTTTAAAGCATTTTGTATTAACGCACTTGAAATTTGTTTTTGATTTAAATGCATTCTTATTTTTTGCTTTCCCCACTTGTTAAACTTAAACTTATCGTTAGCAAAAAACTCTGCATAACGCTGGTTATCAATATATTTATTTTCGATAAGATAATCTATTAACTCATCAATTTGATTGATATCAAGCTCAGTTCCTTCAAGTTTTTTTCTTACATCAAACTCGCACTTTTCCGAACGGCTGCAATATGCTGCCATTTGTTTTAAGTATTTATTAAAAATTGCTTGTTTCATTATTGCAAATATATTCATACTTTTGCGAATATAAAGAAACAAGAATTAATTTAGATGAAGATATATCCAAATTTGTTTTATGCCAAAATTATGTTGTTCGGAGAATACTCCGTTATCTTTGATTCTATGGCATTAACAATCCCTTATTCTCATTTCAACGGAGAGTTAGCTTTTATCAGAAAAGACAATTATACAAACCAAGCTTTTGCAACAAAATCGAATAAAGACCTTATAGATTACAGCGAATATATTTGTAATCTTGAAAAAGAGAATAAATTATTATGCGATTTTAATGTAAAAAAATTTAAAAATGATACAAAAAAAGGTTTATATTTCGAAAGTACTATCCCGCAAGGATATGGTTTGGGTAGCTCTGGAGCTTTAGTTGCTGCATTATACACAAAGTATTGCAGTAATAAAATTACAGGAAGAAATAGTTTATCTAAAGGAAAGATAATAGAACTGAAAAATATATTTTCACAATTAGAATCATTTTTTCATGGAACTAGTTCTGGTTTAGACCCTTTGAATGCGTATTTAAAATATTCTGTTTTAATTAGAAATAAAGAAGATATTGAAATTGTTCGTTTACCTGTTCCAAATATGAATGGGCTGGGTGCTATTTTCTTAATAGATACTGGTGCTCCAGGAAATACACAACCACTTGTAAACCTCTTTCTTGACAAATACAAACAATCTAAATTCAAAAAACTTGTTCATAACGAGCTTATTAAATTTAACAACGAGTGTGTTAACGGAATTGTTGAAGGAAGTATGGATAAATTATTTGATAATTTAAAAAAGCTTTCGGCATTTCAACTTGAGAGAATGAACCAAATGATACCATATAAATTTCAAGATTTATGGAAATCGGGCTTAGACAGTGAAGATTTCTTTCTAAAACTTTGTGGCTCTGGCGGTGGAGGTTTTATAATGGGTTTTACAAAAAACTACAATAATGTAAAAGAATTGATGTTAGAAAAAGATATTGATATTATTCCTGTTTTTATATCGTAAAATTATATGGATAAGGAATTCGCACTTGCAGGGAAACGTAATAAGTTAGTAGAAATAGTAAAAGAAAAAGGCATTTCCGATAAAGAAGTTTTATCAGCAATTGCTACAATACCACGTCATTTATTTTTGCCAAAAGGAGCCGAAAACCATGCTTATATCGACAAAGCAATACAAATAGGTAGCGGACAAACAATATCGCAACCATACACAGTTGCATTTCAAACAGAGCTTTTCGAAATTAAAAAAAACGATAAAGTTCTTGAAATTGGAACAGGTTCTGGATATCAAGCAGCAGTTTTGGCACAAATGGGAGCAAAAGTTTATTCTATTGAAAGACATAAACCTCTTTATTTAGAGGCAAAAGAACTTTTATTAAAACTGCATTATAATGTAAATGTTTTTCTTGGTGATGGATTTATTGGCTTACCTGATTTAGCTCCTTTCGATAAAATTATTATAACCTGCGGAGCTCCCGAAATACCTGTAAAACTATTATTGCAATTAAAAATAGGAGGCATAATGGTTGTTCCTGTCGATAAAAACGGCACACAAGATATGCTTAAGATTATTAAAAAATCTGACAAAGATTTTGATGTAAGTTCTCATGGGAAATTTATGTTTGTTCCTATGCTTAAAGGTGTAGTTAAATAAACTACGAGTTAATATTGTTCAAATTCGATTTCTGCAATTGATTTATAATATGGATAAATAAAAATATTTATTGGTACTAATTGACAGATTATTTTCTTTTCTTCTAACTCTAATAAATCAAAATACTTTCCATAAAATTTTAAAGCATATTCATCTCTAATATCATTATAAGAAGCTAAAACACCTTTAACAATTTTCTTTAGTTTTTGCCAAGAAGCCTTCCTCCCTAAAGAGTCTGGAATTAAACTTGCATTAATAAAAAAACCTTGTTTTGCAATAATAAATTTACCAAAATGATTAACATCAATTTCTGTTTTCTCAGGTAATTTTTTATCATTTAATGGGTTAAGTATAAAATTCCTAAATACAATTTTCATATTATTAGAAGCTAGGAAACCTTCATATAATACAGTATCATTTTTATCTATACTTATAGAAAAACCATTTCGTTCTTTTATACAATATATATCATCTAACTCTTGGTCTATCTTAAAATAATTTGTTTTATCTATATTATCTACACAAATACTATCATTATAATAAAACTTATAAAATCCATAATACGATATTGAATCTTCTAATAATTTAATTATTAAACTATCTTCTATTTTATCAGAAATTAAATAATAACTAAAGGCTTCTTGGAATGTATTAATTTGAGTTAGATTAATATTAATGAGATTATGATTGTTTGTTTTAAGCTTAATTTTTACTTTATCATCTTTCTTATTAACACAAGAATATGATAAAACCATTAACAATATAAACAGATATATTAATTTATTTTTCATTTCTTAAAGCAATTATCAATTTTTATGCCTAATAATTTTAACTGATTTCTTAAAAAACTCAAAAACATATTATCAAACATAAAAAACTTGATATACTTATTAGTATATAATAAGTATTTTTGTTGCAATTTTGATTCAGAATATAAACTAAAAAATATAGAATATGAAGAAACACAATTTCTATGCAGGACCATCAATCTTGCCGCAAGTAGCATACGACGAGACAGTTAAAGCAATACAAGATTTTGCTGGAACAGGTATTTCATTAATGAGTATTTCGCACAGAGCAAAAGAATTTGTTGCAGTAGTTGACGAAGCAGAAGCTTTATTTAAGAAACTTTTAAAAATTCCTGATGGATATAAAGTATTATTTTTAGGTGGAGGAGCAAGTTCACAATTTATGATGATACCTTATAACCTAATGAATAAAAAAGCTGCTTACTTAAACACAGGTGCATGGGCTAACAAAGCACAAAAAGAAGCAAAACTTTTTGGAGAAGTTGTTGAGGTAGCATCATCTAAAGACGCTACATACAACTATATCCCAACTGATTACGAAATCCCTGCTGATGCAGATTATTTCCATATCACAACTAATAATACAATTTATGGAACAGAAATTAAGCATGATATGGACGTTAATGTACCATTAATTGCTGATATGTCTTCAGACATTTTTTCTCGCCCAGTAGATATTTCTAAATATGATATTATTTATGGTGGAGCACAAAAGAACTTTGCACCATCGGGAGTAACTTTTATCATCATTAAAGAAAGTATTCTTGGAAAAGTAGATAGAGATATTCCTACAATGTTAGATTATAGAACTCATATCGAAAAAGAATCTATGTTTAACACTCCTCCTGTAGTTCCTATTTTCACTGGACTTCAAACATTAAAATGGATTGATAGTTTAGGTGGAGTAGAAGTAGTTCAAAAAATGAATGAAGAAAAAGCAGGACTTTTATACGACGAGATTGAAAGAAACAAAATGTTTAAACCAACAGTTATAAACAAAGAAGATCGTTCGTTAATGAATATTTGTTTCATTATGAATGATGAGTATAAAGATTTAGAAAAAGATTTTCTAGATTTTGCAACAGCACAAGGAATGGTTGGAATTAAAGGACACCGTTCTGTTGGTGGTTTTAGAGCATCTACATACAATGCATTACCAAAAGAAAGCGTTGAAGCATTAGTTGCTGTAATGAAAGAATTTGAAGCTAAAAATTAATAAAAAAAGATACGGATGAAAATATTAATAGCTACCGAAAAACCTTTTGCACACGAAGCTGTAGAAGGTGTTAAAAATGTAGCAGATATAGCAGGATACGATTTAGTTTTATTAGAAAAATATACTGATAAAGCTCAATTAATTGAAGCTGTAGCTGATGTTGACGCAATGATAATTAGAAGTGATAAAGCTGATAAAGAAGTTTTAGATGCTGCTAAAAAACTAAAAGTAATTGTTAGAGCTGGTGCTGGATACGATAATATTGATTTAGCTACAGCAACAACTAACAATATTGTTGCAATGAACACACCAGGACAAAACTCTAATGCAGTTGCCGAGCTTGCTTTAGGCATGATGGTTATGGCTGCACGTAATATGTATAACGGAAAATCAGGTTCTGAGCTTAAAGGCAAAATACTTGGTATTCATGCATACGGAAATGTAGGAAAACTTGTAGCAAAAATTGCTATGGGATTTGGAATGGAAGTTTTTGCATTCGACCCATTTGTTAACAAAGATGTTATCGAAGCTGATGGAGTAAAAGTTGTTGAAACACAAGAAGAACTTTATTCTACTTGTCAATATATTTCGCTTCATATTCCTGCAAACGATAAAACAAAGAAATCTATTGGTTATGATTTAATGAAATCTATGCCAAAAGGAGGTACTTTAATCAATACAGCTCGTAAAGAAGTTATTGATGAAGCAGGTATGATTAAAGCAATGGAAGAAAGAGAAGATTTAAAATATGTTTCTGATATTGCACCAGATACAAAAGATGATTTCTCTGCAAAATTTGTTGATAGAGTTTTCTTTTCTCCAAAGAAAATGGGAGCTCAAACAGGTGAAGCAAATGTTAATGCAGGTATTGCTGCCGCAAAACAGATTGTTGCTTTCTTAGAAAAAGGAGATGATACTTTTAAAGTAAATTAATCTTTTATAAAGATTCAAAAAAAGCTTGTCAGATTTTGACAAGCTTTTTTTATATTATTACACCCCTTATTTCGCCCCCACTACAAATAAAAAATGCCTGACTACATAGTAATCAGGCATTTATAATCAAATCAAGTGGTGCTACCAAGAATCGAACTAGGGACACATGGATTTTCAGTCCATTGCTCTACCAACTGAGCTATAGCACCGTGGCTTGTTTGCGGTTGCAAATTTAAACATATTTTTTAATCGTGCAAACTTTTTTTTAATTCTTTTAAGACTAAAATTTTCTATCAGATTCTTATAAAATATTTAATGTATATTTGTAGTGATTAATATTATAAATTTATGAAAAAATCTATCTTACTAATTTCATTTCTTGTGGTTTCAGCAACATCTATTTTAGCTCAAACTCAACAAGATACAACATCCCAAACCCAAGCGAAACAAGACACAACTGCTGAAAATGAGAATATTAAAACAGGATTTTCTTTTGGAGCAGTTCCTGCATTATCTTATGATTCCGATTTAGGTTTTCTTTACGGAATTATATTGAATTTATATGATTTTGGTGATGGAAGTGATTATCCTAACTACGACCACTCTTTATATTTAGAATGGTCTAGAACCACAAAAGGTTCGGGGAAAAACCAGTTAATTTTTGATTCTAAAAAGCTAATTAAAGGAATTAGAACAACCGTAGAATTATCATATTTAACCGAGAAATCATTAGATTTCTATGGTTTTAATGGAAGTAATGCATTGTTTGTTCAGCAATATACCGATGAAAGCAATCTTGAATATAAATCTAGAATGTATTACCGACAAGACAGAAAATACCTGTTAGCTCGTTTCGATTTTCAAGGAAACTTAATTGGTGAAAAACTTCGTTGGATGGCAGGTTATTCTCATGTTAGAAACTATGCCGAAACTGTTGATGTAGATAACCTAAACAAAGGGAAAGACGATAGCGACACATTACCTCATGTAAATACTTTATACGATGATTATGTTGATTGGAGTGTAATACCAGAGGATGAGAAAAATGGAGGAGTAGAAAACCAGATTAAAATAGGTTTGATTTACGATACACGAGACAACGAAGCAAATCCTATGAAGGGTATTTGGGAAGAGGCAATGTTAGTTACAGTTCCCTCATTCTTAGGTAATGATCATTATTATACAAAATTAATATTAACTCATCGTCAGTATTTTACTATAATTAAGAAAAAAATGAATTTTGCATACCGACTTAGTTATCAACCCAAGATATATGGTGATATACCTTTTTATTCTTTACCTTTTGTTCAAAGTACATTTAGAGTTAGAGATGGTTTGGGAGGTTCTAAAACACTTAGAGGAATATATCGTAATAGGATAGTAGGTGACGATTTTCTTTTTGCAAATTTCGAAATGCGTTGGAAATTCTTAGAAACAATTATTGCAAAACAAAATTTTTATATTGCTTTTTTCCCATACCTTGATGCAGGGATGGTTACAAAAAAGCATGATATTGATATTTCTAATGTACCTGTTGATAGATTAGATGAATTTGGTACAGGAAATGATAATTTACACTTAGCGTATGGGGCAGGATTAGCTTTTGCTATAAATCACAACTTTATTATAACTGCAACTTATGGAATATCTAATTCTGTTAGCGATGGAAGAAACAGTTTGTATATTGGATTAAACTTCTTGTTTTAATCTGTTAAGAAATGTGCTGCAACTAACATTGCCACAAGAACTAAAATACCACCAAAAATATATTGGGTAACTTGGCTGTTTTTCTTTTTCTTTTCTATAATATGATCGCTAATTATTGCTTTTATCTGATTATTAAAACGTAAAAAAGAGTTCTCATTTTTCTTTATAAAAGTTCTTGCTCCAAGTTCAATAGATTTTTCTGCTAAATCTACATCAGAAACACCAGAATGCATAACTACATGAACATCGGGGTTTATTTCTTTTGTATATTTTAAGATTTCTAAACCATTTCTAGCTTCTTTATTTGCTTTGTTCTTAAGCTGATAATCTAACAACAAAATGCAAAGCTTTTTACTACTTGGTGGATTTTTAATAAAATGATCTAAAAACTCTTCACCACTTTCAAAGGTAAACAGTGTATATTTTGTTGATGTTTCAAATTTATGACGTAATATTCTGAGTAACAAATTGTCATCATCAACAATATAAACTTGAACATTATGGTCTTTAAATTCTATCATTTGGTTTTTTCAATTATTACCAAAAGTAAAAAATATTTAAGTTTATCGAAATGAATATTGATTAAATGTGATAGAATTTTTAAATATTCTTTAATTCTTCTTTTTTTAATGGTATTTAGACTATATCCTTATTTAAGAAATTACCTTAGATTTTTAAAGCCCGTTTCTATTTCTGTAGAAATTAGATTAAACACTTCTTCAAAACTTCCACGACCATCAATTTTTACAACTTCGTGCAATTGTTTGTATTTTTCTATTACAGGAATTGTTTTTTCTTCGTGCTCATGTAGTCGCTTCACAATTTTACTTGTACTAGAATCGTAAGGCATTTTTCTATCTGTTTTGCTTCGTCTATCTAAGCGTTCAATAAGTTCTAAAACAGGCACATTGATATCTATTATTTTGGTTATTGATGATCCATGTTTTTGTAACATACCATCTAAGATATAAGATTGCACAAGAGTTCTGGGAAATCCTTTAAAAATGAAACCTTTTGCATTTTTTGTATTCTCTATTTTTTTTTCAATCAAAGGAACAACAATTTCATCGGGAACTAAATCACCATTTTCGTATAATTCTTTGATTTTTTTTCCTAATTTAGAATTTTTACCCATTTCCTCATCAAGCATATTTCCTGTGGCAATATATTCCAAACCATATTTTTCTGCCAATGCTTTTCCTTGCGAACCTCTACCAGAACCCGGGTATCCGAAAAGTACAATATTAAGCATCTTTTTGTTCAACTCAGCTTTAATT
>Ga0256827_10003376_pt1 | contig 10135 bp, 5 predicted proteins | sample CV84metaG_FD_185977 | JGI IMG/M metagenome (GOLD analysis project Ga0256827, IMG submission 185977) | Hydrothermal vent microbial communities from East Pacific Rise, Pacific Ocean - CV84 | ecosystem: Environmental > Aquatic > Marine > Hydrothermal vents | place: Pacific Ocean: East Pacific Rise...
TGAGGTCTATTTAAAAAAAGAGAACCTTCAACGTACAGGAGCATTCAAACTTAGAGGTGCTTTCAATAAAATAGCCTCTTTGGTAGAGAGTGGAGAGAAGGGTGGTGTCGTGGCTGCAAGTGCAGGGAACCATGCACAGGGTGTGGCATTTTCTGCAAAATATTTTGGTATAGAGGCAACCATCATCATGCCTGAGTCTACACCACTTACGAAAGTGCAGGGGGTTAAGGAGTTTGGTGCGACGGTTATTTTGCATGGGGGGAACTATGATGAAGCCTATGCGTATGCAGTAACCTATGCCAAGGAGAATGAGTATAATTTTGTTCACCCTTTTACCGATGATGAAGTGATGTCAGGACAAGGTACAGTAACTTTGGAGATGTTTGAGGAGGTAGATGACCTTGATGCACTGGTTGTACCTGTAGGTGGGGGAGGGCTTATCTCTGGTATGGCAGTAGCAGCTAAAGCATTGAACCCTAAGATCAAAGTGATCGGTGTCTCTGCAGAGGGTGCACCTGCTATGAAACACTCCTATGATGCAAAAAAAGCGATAGACACTACCTCTGTAAGAACGATTGCAGATGGGATCGCTGTACGTGATACTTCTACGATTACTTTAGAATATATTTTAAAAAATGTAGAGAGTTTTGAAGGTGTTTGTGAAGATGAGATCGCCTCTGCGATACTCTTTCTGCTTGAGAAACAAAAGGTACTTGTAGAGGGTGCAGGATCGGTAGGGGTTGCTGCTTTACTGCATGGCAAAATCAACCTTCCTAAAGGCTCTAAAGTAGGTATTGTGCTTAGTGGAGGAAATATTGATGTTACGATGCTCTCCTTGATCATTGAAAAAGGGTTGATGAAGTCTGCACGCAAAATGAAACTTCAAGTACTTCTTGTAGATAAACCAGGAGCACTGCAAAGTTTTACAGGAATACTGACTGAAATAGGTGCAAATATCGTTCAGATAGGATACGATAGAACGTCAACCGATTTGGAGTTTGGTGATGCACATGTCTCTGTGGCTTTGGAGACAAAAGGGGTGGAGCATCAAGAGCTTATCCGTAAAAAGCTAAAAGAGGGTGGATTCGCGTTTAAAGAGGAGCACTGATAGAATTAGGAATTAGAGGTGAGCGGTGGTATGTTGAAATTTCTACACTAACTAAATCAAAAAAAGAAGAGACATACGAAAGAAGTCTAATATCATAGGCTGGAAGAAACCTATTAGCTAGTGTAGTAATTTAGAGGTACTTTTGAAAGTACATTACAAATGGGGGGGATGTACTAAGTCACCTCTTAAATAAAAGTATACTAAAGAAGTTTGTCAAACCTTGTCAAAATAAAAAATTATTTTATTTTTAAAATATACCCTACACCATAACTACTTTTAATTGTTTTTTGGGGAAGTTTTTGGCGTATGCGTTTCATAAGAGAAGTGATAGCATGGGAAGAAAAATCACGTTCAGGTTGATCTTCATAAAGATAGTTGTAGATATCAATAGATGATATAGTCTGATCTGTTTTAGTAAAAAATAGATCAAGTACTTTCTGCTCTCTTGGTTTAAGGTCAATCTCTTGTTCATGCTGAAAGAGTTTTCTTGTCTGTCTATCCCAGTGAAACCCTTCTTTTAAAAGGATATGATCTTTTTTTGAACGCAACTCTTCAACCAAAGAAAAGAGGAGCTCTTTAAGTGCATCACTCTGGACAGGCTTCACCATATATTTGACTAAATGTAGTTCTATTGCTTGCAGTAGTTTCTCTTTATCAGAGTGGGCTGTAGTGATGATGATCTTTGTACTATCATCCTCTTTTCTGATCTTCTCTATCATGGAGAGTCCATCAAGTCGTGGCATATGAATATCTGCAACAATGATATCGGGTCTCTTTTGTTGGTATATTTCATAGGCACTTACCCCATCTTCTGCTGCATAGACATCTTTAAAAAAGAGTTGAAGATACTCTACCATGGAGGTTAAGAGTTTTTTTTCATCTTCTGCTATAAGTATAGAGATATCATTTATTTTTTTGTTATCCATCTGCGCTCTCCATAGTGATACTGAATGCTGCACCCTTTGTATTGTTTTGTACATTTAATGTGCCACCCATATTTTTCTCTATGATCATTTTAGAGATGTAAAGTCCAAGTCCCGTTCCCATAGATTTATGTTTGGTTGTAAAGTACGGGTCAAAAATACGATGAATATGTATTTTATCTATACCCCCTGCATTGTCCTCAATAGTGAGTATGACATGATCATGTGCTTTTGAGAGTATCATATCAATAGAAGCATCTTCTATTTTTCTATGGATCAACACATCTTTTGCATTTGTAAGAATGGAAACAACTACTTGAGTGTATTCATTCATATAGCCATTGATATAAGCACTGTCACAACTTTTAAAGTTAAGGACAACACCAACCTTTTGTAGCATAGGTTGCATAATCGTTAAAGCGTGTTCAACTACATCAGAGACAGAAAATGTGGTTTTCTTCTTTGCAGGATGGTAAAAACGCATGAAGTCATCAATGGTTTTTGACATATATTGGATATTGTTCTCCATCTCTTTGAGTTTTGTCATAAGTTCACTATCTACCAGTATCTCTCTTTTGGATTTCTCTTTAAGTATAGAGATAATCGTATTATTGATAGCCAAAGGTTGTCGCCATTGATGGGCAATATTCCCGATCATCTCTCCCATATCTGCCATTTTGGCTTTTTGGAAGAGAAACTCCTCTTTCTCTTTAAGCTGTTCGAGGGAAGCAACCAGTGCTATATCTTTTTGTTTAAGTGCTTCGATCGTATAGAGAAGTTCATCACGGTACTCTTTTTCGACATAGAGCCCACACTCTAAAGCTTTCATCTGCTCTATCAGTGGAGCAATCTGCTCTTTTTGAATAATAGAACCATGTTGAGGAGCAATAAGATTGATGTCCAGAGCCTCTATTTTAGAGAGTGCATAGTTGAAAATGTCTCGGCTTGGCATATACTCTGCATGAAACTGTTTTGCTTTTTCAAAGTAATCATCCCCTGCAAAAAATTCCCAAGACTCTTCTATCCCTCCGAAAATATCTCCCGAAAGGAGTGTTTTTGTTTTTGGCTCATACGTCACAAATGCTCCAGGAGAGTGGCAATATGGTGTTGTAAGAAATTCTAAAGTTAATTCACCACACTCCAGTTTGTATTGATGTTTGTCTATTGCATAATAGTCTGATGTAATTAAATAGTGTTTGACAAGTGGTATCATCCGACTATGGGTAATAATCTGTAGATCTTTACGGTTGATGAGTTTTTCCATCTCTGGTACAGACGCAGCCAGATCAGGATCTTGATGATGTAAAATAATATATTTTACATGATGCATAGAGCTAATAGAATTGATTTTTTTAACCACAGCATCGAACTCTAACATAGATCCAGGATCAACCAATATGGAGCTCTCCCCATTTTCAATGAAATAGGGATGACACTGAAATGGATCATTGGGAAGGTACATACCTACCCAGTAAATATTTTTGGCTATCTCTATTGCTTGTTTAAAATCCATTTGATAAGTATAGTAAAAGAAAGAAGATATTTTCCTGATTTTTATCAAGAAATAGACCTTGAGACCATTATTTTTAGTTACAAAAGAGCAATATAATAATTTTTGGCTATAATCAAAAAAAAATATAATGGAGTGTAAACCATGCAGATGAGTGGTGCACAAATGGTATGTGAGGCAATTATCGCTGAGGGTGTGAAGACCGTATTTGGTTACCCAGGTGGTGCGATCATGCACGTTTATGATGAAATTTACAAGCAGAACGGTTTTGAACATATTTTAAACCGTCACGAACAAGCGTCTGTTCATGCAGCAGACGGGTATGCAAGAGCAACAGGTGAAGTAGGGGTGGCAATGGTCACATCTGGACCTGGGTTTACCAATGCAGTCACAGGATTGGCAACAGCCTATATGGATTCTATTCCTATGGTTGTCATCTCTGGACAAGTACCACTTGCACTTATAGGAACAGATGGTTTCCAAGAGATAGATGCTGTGGGTATTTCTCGTCCATGTACAAAGCATAACTTTTTAGTGCGTACACTTGAAGAGCTTCCACGTATACTTAAAGAGGCATTTTATATTGCCAGAAGTGGAAGACCCGGACCGGTACTCGTAGATGTGCCTAAAGATATTACTGTAGAGATCGGTGAATTTAAATATCCTGATTCTGTAGATATCCCTTCGTATAAACCGACCTATAAAGGCAATAAAAGACAGATAGAAAAAGCAGTGGAGGCTATAAAGTCTGCCAAAAAACCTCTGCTTTATATTGGTGGGGGTGTTGTTCTCTCCAATGCGGCTGATCTTGTAAGGGAATTAGCAGAAAAAACACAAATACCTGCGGTTGAAACACTGATGGCAAGAGGTGTAATGGGGGCAAAAAATCCACTACTTCTTGGAATGCTTGGGATGCATGGGAACTACGCATCAAACATGGCAATGTCTGAGACAGACTTAGTTATTTCACTAGGTGCTAGATTTGATGATAGGGTAACAGGTAAGCTTTCAGAATTTGCAAAATATGCAGATATTATTCACGTAGATATTGATGCAGCCAATATTGGAAAACTTGTTGATGTGGATTACCCTATTGTGGGTGATATAACCAAAGTACTTGAAAAGATGACCCCACTACTTGATGATGTAGACCCCGATAGATACAATGCATGGAGGGAGATACTGAATCGTTATGATGCACTTCATCCTCAATCTTATGTTGATTCTGATGATGTGATCAAACCACAATGGGCGATTGAGCGTATTGGTGAGCTTATCGGTGAAGATGCGATCATCACTTCAGATGTTGGACAGCACCAGATGTGGGCAGCACAGCACTATCCGTTTGACAGACCACGCCAATGGATCAACTCTGGTGGACTAGGAACTATGGGATTTGGTTTCCCTGCAGCGATCGGTGCAAAAAGAGCGTGTCCTGAAAAAACAGTGATTAACATCACGGGGGATGGTTCTATTTTAATGAATATGCAAGAGTTGGTTACTGCAGCGGAGTATAAGATACCCGTCATCAATGTGATTTTGAATAACCACTTTCTTGGTATGGTAAGACAGTGGCAGACCTTCTTTTATGAGAAACGTTACTCAGAGACTGATCTTAGCTTTCAGCCAAACTTTAAAGCATTGGCTGAAGCGTGTGGTGGGATCGGTTATGATGTAACTACCAAAGCAGAATTTGATACAGCACTTAAAGATGCCATCAAGCAAGACAGAGTCTGTTTTATGAATGTCCAGACCAATCGTTTTGAAGATGTACTTCCTATGGTTCCATCAGGTGGAGCACTTTTTAATATGATGCTGCCAGAAAAAATAGAAAGGGAGGAGAAGTAATGGTAAAGTCAACAAAAGAGAGACGTGTTATCTCTGTTGTAGTGATGAACGAAAGTTCTGTATTGGCACGCGTGACTGCACTTTTTGCTGGTCGTGGATATAACATTGAGTCGTTGACTGTTGCTCCTATCCCAGAGAGTGAGATGTCTCATATTACTATTGCAACCAATGGTTCAGCTAAAGTCATGGAGCAGATCACGAAACAGCTTCATAAACTCATTCCTGTCTATAAAGTCATAGAACATGAAGAGATGGTTGAGAAAGAGATGGTGCTTGTAAAGTTTCCTATTGCTGAAAACCTCTCTGATATCTCTGCACTCTGTGCTACCTATAATGGCGGTATTGTCAATGTAGGTAAAGAGATGGTGATTGCTATGGTAGCAGATGAACCAACACGCATTAAACATTTTATTGAAGCTGCAGGACGTTACAATCCAACTGAGATCGTACGTGGCGGTGTGGTTGCAATTGAGCGATAGCTCATTTGCAAAATTAGGAGTGAGGAGTGAGGAGTGAAGAGTTATAAATTAAGTACAATCTGTAAAGATCTTGAGATCTCTTTTTTAGGGGACAATATCGATATAGACGGTATCCATACCCTCAGTGAAGCAACATCTACACAACTCTCTTTTTTTACTGATGCCAAGTATGCTTCACAACTTCCAGATACAAAAGCAGCGGCAGTTTTTATAGATGAAAAACATGCCAAGTTTTTACCTGCAACAACCATTGCACTCATTACAGATGAAGCATATTTGAAATTGGCGTATGCTTCTAAATTTTTTGCACATAAACTTGAGAGTAAAGGTGGGCATCCTGCTATGGGTGAGGGGTGTGATATAGACAAGCGAGTACGTTTTGGTAAAAATGTTACACTTGGAGATCATGTAACCGTACTTGCAGGATGCTATGTGGGGGATAATGTTGTAGTTGGTTCAAATACACTGCTACATCCCAATGTGACACTTTATCATAGTACACAAATTGGTAACAACTGCATCATTCATTCTGGTACGGTGATAGGGTGTGATGGGTATGGTTTTGCCCATACAAAACAGGGTGAGCATATAAAGATCTATCAAAATGGGAATGTAATAGTGGAAGAGAGTGTTGAAATAGGGGCAAACTGTACCATAGATAGAGCTGTATTTGGTACGACCTATATTCGTAAAGGTACAAAGTTAGACAACCTTATACAAATTGCCCACAACTGTGATCTGGGTGAACACACACTACTTGCAGCACAGGTTGGATTGGCAGGTTCCAGCATACTTGGAAGAAATGTGGTCATGGGTGGACAGAGTGCAACAGCAGGACATTTGGAAGTAGGTGCTTTCACAACCATTGCTGGTAAAGGGGGTGTAACCAAGTCACTTGAAGGTGGCAAGATGTATGCTGGTTTCCCTGCCATTGAAATTAAGCTCTGGCGTAAAATGCAAGCAAAACTTGCACGTATTATGAAAAATCACTAATTTTTCTTTTAACTTTTAATAAAATAACTATAGGAAATAATGTGTCTATCACAGAAACAATCAAATCACTTTTAAAAGAGCGTATTTTAGTCATCGATGGGGCTATGGGTACGCAGATACAAGACCTTGAAGTGCCAGCAGAGGCATGGATATGTGATAAGGGTATAGATCAAGAGGGGTGTAATGAACTTCTTATCGATACTGCACCTGAGTTACTAAAGCGTATTCATAAACGGTATGCAATGGCTGGGGCTGACCTCATTAAGACCAATACCTTTGGAACGATGCCATGGGTACTGGATGAATATGGTATGTCTGAACGTGCCTATGAACTCTCTAAAAAGGGTGCAGTACTTGTTAAAGAGATATGTGAAGCGTACTCTACTCCAGAGCAACCTCGTTTTGTACTAGGTTCCATAGGTCCGGGAACAAAACTGCCAAGTCTTGGGCATATCCACTATGATGAGATGTATGAGGGGTACAAGATCGTGGCAGAGGGGCTTATAGATGGTGGGTGTGATGTTTTCCTGCTTGAGACGTGCCAAGACCCACTACAGATAAAAGCAGCCCTGCATGCCTGTGAAGATGCCAATGAAAGCAGAGGGGTAAAGCTGCCTATTATGGTCTCGGTGACTATTGAGCTAAGTGGTAGTATGCTTATTGGTACAGATGCAACAACTATCGTAACTATACTTGAACCATTTGATATTCTTTCACTTGGGTTTAACTGTGGTACAGGACCAGATCAGGTCAAAAAACATTTGAAAACACTTTCAGAACTTTGTAGTATCCCTATCTCAGTCCATGCCAATGCTGGGCTTCCTCAAAACCGTGGAGGGTACACTTACTATCCTATGGGACCTGATGAATTTACCCAAAAACAGTTAGAGTTTACAGCCTTTGATGGTGTGAGCTTTTTAGGTGGGTGTTGTGGGACTACACCGCAGCACATACAGGCACTTCAAAAAGCTGTATGCAGCATAAAACCAAAAGCTCCTACAGGAAGTATAGCACCAAGCATTGCTTCACTCTTTAATACCACAGAACTCTTTCAAGAACCTGCACCACTACTCATAGGAGAGCGGAGTAATGCCACAGGCTCAAAAGCCTTTAGAGAGCTTATTATCGCTTCTGATTATGAGGGTACACTTACCGTTGGTCAGGCTCAAGTGCGTGATGGTGCTCACTTGCTTGATGTCAATGTTGAGTTTGCAGGGCGTGATGGGGCTAAAGATATGGCAGCAGTGATGGCGTTATATAATCAGAAGATCCCTCTACCGCTTATGCCAGATGCTACACGTGTCAATACGATGGAAGAGGGGTTGAAATGTATCGGTGGTAAACCTATCATCAACTCTGTAAACCTTGAAGATGGAGAAGAGAAGCTAGATGCCATCTGTAGGTTGGCAAAGCGTTATGGTACAGCACTTGTCTGTTTGACTATCGATGAAGTAGGAATGGCAAAAACCAAGGATGACAAGCTTCGCATCGCTGAACGCATCTATGACTTGGCAGTGAACCGTCATGGTATTGATCCGCGTAATCTTATCTTTGATATGCTTGCTTTTACTGTAGGAAGTGGAGATGAGGAGTATCGTGATGCTGCCATTCAGACACGTGATGCCATAGAAGAGTTACATAAACGTCACCCAGAAGTAGGCTCAACACTTGGACTCTCTAACATCTCGTTTGGGCTAGATAAAACCGCAAGGTTTTACTTGAACTCAGTCTTTTTGCACCACTGTATCAAAGTAGGCATGACCTCTGTTATCATTAACGTAAAACATATCATACCGCTCTCTAGGATGAGTGAAGAGGACATTACCATTTGTGAAGAGTTACTCTTTTCTCCTGATGACCAGTCACTCTTTAAGTTCATCGAGCATTTTGCTGATGCTGTTGTAGAAGATGAAGGGGCAGATGAAGCCTATGAAGCGATGAGCCATGAAGAGAAGATAGCCAAACTTCTCATGGATGGAGACAAAGAGCGTATGATACCGCTAGTAGAAGAGGCACGCCACAAGATACATCCTGATACCATTGTCAATGAGATCCTGATAGATGCGATGAAAGTTGTGGGAGAACTCTTTGGTAGTGGAGAGATGCAACTTCCTTTTGTACTCCAATCTGCAGAGACGATGAAAACCACCGTGGATTATTTGAACCCTTATTTGACCAAGCAGGAGAAAGAGACCGATACGACACTGGTCATAGGAACAGTCAAAGGGGATGTGCATGATGTGGGTAAAAACCTTGTAGATATCATCCTCTCTAACAACGGTTTCAAAGTGATCAACGTAGGGATAAAAGTACAACTTGAAACCTACCTAGAGACTATGGAAGCGAACAACATACAAGCTATTGGTATGTCTGGATTGCTTGTAAAGTCAACAGCAGTGATGAAAGATAACCTAGAGACGATGGCAGAGATGGGTATAGAGATACCTGTACTTTTAGGGGGTGCAGCATTGACAAGAAGCTTTGTCGATGACTTCTGCCGTCCCATTTACAAAGGGCCTATCTTCTACTGTCGTGATGCTTTTGATGGGGTCATAGCCATGTCACGTATAGAAAAATTTAATGAAGACAATAGTGTAGGACTCGATACCCGTCTAGCAGGAGATATGGTAGAGCGTGAAGTAAAGGTTAAAAAAGAAGTCATCATCCCTCCCTTTGCAGAGATAAAGATGCCAGAGCCTCAAGCTGTACCAACACCTCCATTTTGGGGAAGAAGGGTGCTTCAAAAAGAGGATCTGGATTTAAATATGATCTTTGACTGGGTCAATAAAAAGTCAGTCATTAAGATGCATTGGGGTTACAAAAAAGGAAAAATGGATAAGGTAGAGTATGAAAAACTGCTTGAAGAGAAAGTCTACCCTGCCTATGAGCGACTAAAGCATGAATTTTTAGAAAATGACCTTTTTGACCCAACCATTATTTATGGCTACTACCCATGCAGAAGCAGTGACCAAGAGTTGGTACTTTTTGATGAGAGTGAAGGGTGGAATGTAGATGCCAATGCCAACCAAGAGCCTTTGGTAAACATCATTGGTAGAGCGGTGCATGAGTTCTCTTTCCCAAGACAAGGAAGAAAACCGCACCGTGCTCTAAGTGACTACTTCCACCACGACAGACACGATGTTATAGCCATTACCTGCGTGAGTGCAGGAGCCAAATTCTCAGCCTATGAGAAAGAGCTTTATGATGCAGGAAAATACCTCGAGTACAACATGGTACATGGTTTTTCTGTAGAACTTGCAGAAGCCCTAGCAGA
>Ga0256827_10003377_pt1 | contig 10132 bp, 3 predicted proteins | sample CV84metaG_FD_185977 | JGI IMG/M metagenome (GOLD analysis project Ga0256827, IMG submission 185977) | Hydrothermal vent microbial communities from East Pacific Rise, Pacific Ocean - CV84 | ecosystem: Environmental > Aquatic > Marine > Hydrothermal vents | place: Pacific Ocean: East Pacific Rise...
CTCAATCAACTCTAAAAACATCTTACCATATCTTTCAAATTTCACCTCTCCTATACCGTGAATCTCTAACATAGATACCTTGTCTGTTGGCATTTCATTAGATAACTCTTTGAGGGTTTTATCTGAAAATACAACATACGGAGGGACTCTATTTTGGGTGGCAATCTCTTTTCGTAACTCTCGAAGTTTATCAAAAATCTCAACCTCATAATCATCAAAATAGTCTACTTTTTTCTTTGTTTTGGCTTTTTTAACAATAAGTCTCTCCTCTCTGATAGTTACATCTTCTGTTCCTTTTAGAATATTTACTCCTATATTTGTGAGATAATAGACCCTATATTCACCAATAGCCACAGCTCCAATCTCTAGGAGTTTATCTGATATGGTTAACCATTGAGGTTTTGAATAGTTATCTCCTATATTATAAACTGATAATTGGTCATGTCCATTGGTTAATATTCTCTGCTCTTTGCTTCCTCTTAAAACATCTATTACATAGTGTATACCAAAAGATTGTTTGGTTCGATAGATAGCAGAGAGTAGTTTTTTTGCATCTTCTGTAATATCTATGCTATTTCTATCTGGATTAATACAGTTATCACATCTATCACCACACGCCTCTATAGAGTCATTAAAGTAGAGGGCTATCTGTTGATGTCGGCAACTTTCTGAATCTGAAAATCTAGCTATAGTATTAATTTTTTCATAAGCATTGGTTTTATAAGGAGTATCAGGCAAATCATCTATAAAGCTTTTCTGTTGCACAATATCTTGAGCTGAAAAGAGAAGAAGAGTTGTAGCATCTAATCCATCTCTCCCTGCTCTTCCTATCTCTTGATAGTAGTTTTCTAGGGTTTTAGGTAGATTCATATGTACGACAAAGCGTATATTGCTCTTGTCAATTCCCATACCAAAAGCTATTGTAGCTACAACAATATTTAGATTATCAGATATAAAATCATGATATACCTTTTTTTTAACATTTGTTGGCAATCCTGCATGAAAAGCCTCTGCTCTATAGCCCTGTTTTTGTAGATATTTAGCCACTGATTCTGTCTGTTTTCTTGAAAAAGCGTAAACTATACCTGCTTGTCCCTCCTGCTCTTTTAGAAAAGTAGTAAGCTGTCTTCGTCCATCACTTTGACGATGCTCTGCTGTGATAGTAAGGTTTTTACGAAAAAGAGAACCTGTTACTATCTTTGGATTATCTAGGCGTAGATTTGAGGCGATATCATCTCGTACAATGGTAGTTGCTGTAGCTGTAAATGCCGTAATAGTAGTGGTAGGAAATGAGGTTTTTAATTGTGATAACATTCGATAATGTTCTCTAAACTCATGACCCCACTCACTTACACAGTGAGCCTCATCTATAACGAAAAAGTTTATATTTAAATCCATGAGAAAGGTTAAAAAATAGTCATTCATAAGACGCTCTGGAGCTACATATAGAAGTTTTATCTTCCCATCATATAGAGCTTGTTCAATCTCTCTACTCTCCTCTAGGCTCTGCATAGAGCTTAACATCTCAGCACTTATACCATTCTCTCTAAGTGCGACTACTTGGTCATGCATAAGTGCTAATAAAGGGGAAACTACTACTGTAACACCTGACATTAGAAGTGAAGGAAGCTGATAACATAGAGATTTTCCTCCCCCTGTAGGGAGTATCATAAGTACATCTTGATGATTCAAGATAGCATCTATCACCTCCTCCTGTTGTTCTCTAAAGTTTTGGTGTCCAAAATAGTGTTGTAGTGTCTCTAATTTATTCATGACGTAATTTTAGCTAAACCCAACTTGAAAAATGAATGACATCTCAAATTGCCACAATTATTATTTTTGAAATTTAAGGAAACATAAAATAATGAAAAAATAATTTTTATATTTTTTTTTAAATAGAGAGTGTTTTTATAACTATAACCTTATAAGATTTTTTTATAAAATACAATTCAAATCAGATTTATATTTAATATCTATGATAAGATAATATCTATATTTTAGTTTAATTTTAAGGTGGGTTAAAGATTATGTTTAAAAAAATTCTATTTTATACCATAAGTGTAGTGCTATTTCTTCATGCTGGTTATGATGATGAGTTTGGTATTGAAATTGATACCACCTCTATAATAAATGAAGATAGTTCTAAATTCTCAAACTATGGGATTGGTGGCTCTTTTCAGATGAGCCGTTATGTAGTATCTCCTAGATTTGATTTAAATTATGTAAATGTTTCTGATTTTTCAGGTGTTGATTCTCTATTTAAAACATCTGTAAATGGAGTATATGAGTTTGAAAATCATACAAGAGTGTTACCATATACTCTATTTGGACTAGGTTATGAGAAAGTGACTCCTGAGATAAAAGATAGTTTTGAGAGTCATATCTTTGCTCAAATGGGTCTAGGTCTAGCATATAAATTAGATTACGGTTACAAGATAAAATTTGAGGGAAAGATGCTTCAGATTTTGGGAGGTGATAAAGAGGAGAATGAGATGATACTAGCTTTTGGTATGAGTTTTCCTCTAGGTCATGTGCGTAAAAAAGCTCATATACACAAAAGAAGAAGAGCTATGCCACATAAAATTCAACCTCTTATACCTATTTTAGTAGATGAACCATTTGCTAATAATTGCACCATAAAGATTAACCAACCTGATAAAGATAGAGATGGTATTGAGGATAGATTAGACCAGTGTCCAAATACACCTTGTAATTTTATAGTAGATAGTTATGGCTGTCCCATAAAACTAACTTTGAGAATAAATTTTGCTATTGGTTCAGCCAAAATAAAATCTGACTCTATAGGTAAGATAGATAGATTTTCAAAGTTTCTCTTTCGTAATAAGGGAAGTTTTGTAAGAGTTATTGGACATACAGATAGTGTAGGTACGGATGAGGCGAATATGGCTCTATCTATTCAAAGAGCTAACTCTGTTGTAAATAGACTTTTGGAGTTAGGGGTTAGTCCATCAAGGATAAAAGCAGAGGGAAGAGGTGAAAGACAACCTCTTGTTAGTAACTATACAGATGAGGGTAAGAGCAAAAATCGTAGGATTGAGATTATTTTGAGTTATCCAGATAAGTATAGAGGAGTAGATTAGATGAAAAAGATTGTTTGGATTGTGGCTATTGCTCTATTTTTTAGTGGATGTGGAAAGGATAGAGCCAATAGTGATATTGGTAAAAAAAGTATATTGGGAGTCACTATCTCAAATGGAGATAGCGATAGTGATGGAATCCCTGATATAGAAGAGGGAACAAAAGATAGTGATGGTGATGGAATTATTGATGCGTTAGAGTCTATATTAAAGGATACAGATGCAGATGGTGTTCCTGACCAATTTGACCGTTCAAATAATGACCCAACTAATGATAGTGACGGTGATGGTATCTCAAATCAGTATGAGATGATTGTAGGAACTAACCCTTTAGACGCGAAAGATACTCCTAATCTAAGAGGAGATAAAGACCATGATGGTCTACCTGATATTATTGACCCTAATGATAATAGTCGTGATAGTGATGGTGATGGTATTATTGATGGAAAAGACTCTGATGTAGATGGTGATGGTGTGATTGATAACGGAGTTGATAGTGATGGTGATGGTATTAATAATAGTGCTGATAATGATGATGATAATGATGGTTTAGCAGATGAGTTAGACAGTAATGACCATAACTATGATAGTGATGGTGATGGTATCCCTGATGGCGTTGATAGTGATACTAAAAATAGTCAAGATAGTGATGGTGATGGAATTATTGATATAGCTGATGTTGATGTCAATGGTGATGGTATTGCTGATAATGGGTCTGATAATGATGGTGATGGTATAAATGATAAGTATGACCAGATAGATAATAGTAAAGATGCTGATGGTGACGGTTTACCAGATGATATAGATGCTGATGATAATAATCCTGATAGTGATGGTGATAGTATCCCTGATGGGGCTGATGTTGATGTAGATGGTGATGGTGTTGATGATAATGGTATTGATAGTGATGATGATGGTATTAATAATATATCAGATGTAGATATAGATGGTGATGGAGTTAATGATAACGGGGTTGATAGTGATGGTGATGGAATAACAGATAATCGAGATACTATAAACAATAATAATGATAATGACCATGATGGACTACCCGATGATATAGATACAAATAGTGATAATTATGATAGTGATGGTGATGGAATCTCCGATGGTGTAGATGTTGATGTTAATGGAGATGGAGTTAATGATAATGGGGTTGATAGTGATGGTGATGGCATTAACGATAAGTCTGATGTAGACATTAATGGAGATGGAGTTAATGATAATGGAACTGATAGCGATGGTGATGGAGTATCTGATGAGTATGATACTGTAGATAATAGTAAAGATAGTGATAATGATGGTCTTCCTGATGATATTGACCCCAATGATAATAACCCAGATATAGATGGAGATGGAATCTCTGATGGAGAGGATGTTGATGTTAATGGAGATGGAGTTAATGATAACGGGGTTGATAGTGATGGTGATGGCATTAATGATACTCATGATAGTGATAATGACAATGATGGATTAATTGATACAGAGGACAGTAATAATCATAACTATGATACCGATGGAGATGGTATTCCTGATGGAGCTGATGCTGATATCAATAATGATGGAGTATTAGATAATGGTAAAGATAGTGATGGTGATGGTATAAATGATACATCAGATGTAGATGTTAATGGAGATGGAAAAGCTGATAATGGAATTGATAGTGATGGTGATGGTATCACAAACAAGCATGACACTATAGATAACAACAAAGATAGAGATAATGATGGACTCCCTGATGATATAGACCCAAATGATAATAATAGGGATAGTGATGGAGATGGAATTATAGATGGAGATGATGCTGATGTCAATGGAGATGGTATTGTTGATAATGGGGTTGATAGTGATGGTGACGGAATCAATAATGCTAATGATAGCGATGATGATAATGATGGATTGCCAGATAGTGAAGATAAAAACCCATATAACTATGATAGTGATGGTGATGGTATCCCTGATGGAGCAGATGCTGATATAGATGGAGATGGTACTTTAGATAATGGAGCAGATAGTGATAAAGATGGAATAAATGATAAATCTGATGTAGATGTTAATGGAGATGGAGTAGCTGATAATGGAACTGATAGCGATGGTGATGGTATCTCGAATAGTAAAGACTCAATAGATAATAACAAAGATAGAGATAGCGATGGATTAGCAGATGATGTAGACCCCAATAGTAACAATAGAGATAGTGATGGTGATGGAATCCCTGATGGAGTTGATTCTGATGTTAATGGTGATGGCATTTTAGATAATGGAGCAGATAGTGATAAAGATGGAATAAATGATAAATCTGATGTAGATGTTAATGGAGATGGAGTAGCTGATAATGGAGTTGACAGTGATGGTGATGGTATTGCTGATAAGTATGACTCTGTAGATAATCGTAAAGATAATAGTACAGTATCTAATGATAATAACAATGATGGAGATTTGGATGATGATAATGATGGTTTAGCTAATGATGTAGATGCTAATGACCATAATTATGATAGTGATGGTGATGGAATCCCTGATGGGGCAGATTCTGATATAGATGGAGATGGTACACTAGATAATGGAGCAGATAGTGATAGAGATGGAATAAATGATAAATCTGATGTAGATGTCAATGGAGATGGAATAAATGATAATGGGATAGATAGTGATGGAGATGGAATATCTGATGAGCATGACACTATAGATAACAGAAGAGACAGTGACGGTGATGGATTGGCCGATAATATTGACCCAAATGATAATAATAGAGATACAGATGGAGATGGAATTCCTGATGGAGCAGATGTAGATATAAATGGAGATGGAGTAATTGACAATGGGACTGACAGTGATGATGATGGTATCAATGATATTAATGATAGCGATGACGATAATGATGGTTTGGCTAATGAAATAGATTCTAATGACCAAAACTATGATACAGATGGAGATGGAATAGCTGATGGTGCTGATGCAGATGTAGATGGTGATGGTATTTTAGATAATGGCACAGATAGTGATGGAGATGGAATAAATGATAAGTCTGATGTAGATGTAGATGGTGATGGCAATAATGATAATGGTGTTGACAGTGATGGTGATGGAGTTACAGATTCACATGACACTATAGATAATCGTAAAGATAGTGATGGAGATGGATTAGCTGATGCTATTGACCCAAATGATAATAACCGAGATACAGATGGAGATGGAATAGAGGATGGTGCTGATGCTGATGTAGATGGTGATGGTGTTATTGATAATGGAGTTGATAATGATGGTGATGGAATCAATAATGCCAATGATATAGATGATGATAATGATGGATTAGTTGATAGTGTAGATGATAATGACCATAACTATGATACAGATGGAGATGGAATAGCTGATGGTGCTGATGCTGATGTAGATGGTGATGGAAAATTAGATAATGGGTCTGATAGTGATGGAGATGGCATCAACGATAAATCTGATGTAGATATAAATGGTGATGGCATAAATGATAATGGACTTGACAGTGACAATGATGGTATCTCTGATGATTATGATACGATAGATGAGACTACTGATAGTGATGGTGATGGATTAGCAGATGATATTGACCCAAATGATAATAATAGTGATACAGATGGTGATGGAATAGTTGATGGTGCTGATGTAGATGTCAACGGTGATGGTATTGCTGACAATGGAACTGATAGTGATGGTGATGGTATAAATGATAAATCTGATGTAGATATAGATGGAGATGGTACGTTAGATAATGGCTCTGACAGTGATGGTGATGGTATTGCTAATGAGTATGATAGTGTAGATGATAGCATTGATAGTGATGGTGATGGATTAGCAGATGATTTGGATAAAAATGACCACAACTATGATACAGATGGAGATGGAATTCCTGATGGTGCTGATGTTGATGTTAACGGTGATGGAGTAGCTGATAATGGAATTGATAGTGATGGTGATGGTATAAACGATAAATCAGATGTAGATATCAATGGCGATGGAGTAGCTGATAATGGAGTTGATAGTGATGGCGATGGTATCACAAACAAGCATGATACTATAGACAATAAAAAAGATAGTGATGGTGATGGACTAGCCAATGATATTGACCCCAATGATTCCAATCGTGATAGTGATGGTGATGGTATTATTGATGGAGCTGATGCAGATGTAGATGGTGATGGTATTCTTGATAATGGGATTGATAGTGATGGTGATGGTATCAATGATTTAAAAGATACAGATGATGATAATGATGGATTGCCTGATATAAAAGACCCAAATAATAAAAATTCTGATACAGATGGAGATGGTATTCCTGATGGGGCTGATGCAGATGTAAATGGTGATGGTATTCTTGATAATGGAGCTGATAGTGATGGCGATGGTATCAATGATAGACATGATAATGAAGATAACAATCCACCTGATAGTGATAATGATGGTCTCTCTGATGAGCTTGATATGAATGATAATAATTATGATAGTGACGGTGATGGTATCCCTGATGGAGCTGATGTTGATGTAAATGGTGATGGTATTAATGATAATGGAGTAGATAGTGATGGTGATGGTGTAAATGATATCTCAGATGCAGATAGTGGTGGTATAGATAGCGATAATGATGGTATTACAGATAGCCATGATAAAATAGATGACTCAAAAGATAGTGATAATGATGGTCTACCTGATGATATCGACCCAAATGATAATAATCCAGATATTGATGGAGATGGAATTCCTGATGGTGCTGATGTAGATGTAGATGGTGATGGTATAGCTGATAATGGTGCTGATAGTGATGGAGACGGTATTAATAATCTAGCAGATGTTGATGATGACGGTGATGGTCTTCTTGATATCTATGACCCAAATGCTCATAATTATGATACTGATGGTGATGGAATTCCTGATGGCGTAGATGCTGATATTGATGGTGATGGTATTTTAGATAATGGAGTTGATACTGATGGTGATGGTATTAATGATACAGCAGATATAGATGTAAATGGTGATGGTATTATTGATAATGGTGTAGATAGTGATGGTGATGGTATTAATAACCAAAACGATATTGTAAATAATAATAAAGATAAAGACCATGATGGTCTACCAGATGCACTAGACCCAAATAGTAGAAACCCTGATAGTGATGGTGATGGAATTCCTGATGGAGCTGATGTTGATGTAAATGGTGATGGAATTAATGATAATGGAATAGATAGTGATAGTGATGGAATTAATGATGAGGCAGATATAGACCTACATATAGCTAGTAAAGATAGTGACCATGATGGTATTAGAGATGCTTCTGACCCTGATGATGATAATGATGGACTTAGCGATTATATAGAGAGACAACTAGGCACTAATACTCTAAGTGTTGATAGTGATAATGATGGAAAAGACGATAAAAGCGAGAGTACAAGAGATACAGATAGAGATGGAATTATAGATGCACTAGACTCTTTTACCAAAGATAGTGATGGTGATGGTGTTGTTGATGAGATTGATAGCCGTAATGATGACCCAACTAATGATAGTGATGGTGATGGACAAGCAAATATAAAAGAGTTGGAGTGTGCAGATAAGGGAGACCCTCTTGATGCCTCTAAAAGATGTACTTGGATATTTGAGGATGTAGAGGGTAAATCTATGAATAGTGTAGGCTTCTCATATGTTCCAGGTGGATTTGATGTAGATGAAGATGGAGTCAAAGAGAAAGGTTTTTGGGTATCTAGTTATCAAGCTAGAGAGTTGGGAGTAGAGATACCATCAGCAGATATCATTAACCTTGTTGGAAACTATAACAGTTTTATTAATCAAGAGTTTACTCTTTTAAATGGAGATGTTCCAATAAAAGGATATACAGAGGGTAAACTACCAGACACTCTTAAAGGGGATGAGTTAACCTTTAAAAGAGATAAGATAGATACTGCTCCAAGAGTATCTATTATGCCTCCATATCTTGCTATAGCTAGTCTAAAAAACTATAAAGTCAAAGATAGCAATGGCTCTTTAGTGAGTAATAACCTTGGTCTATTGACTCAAAAACAGTATATTCAGATAAAAAGACTTTTGGAGGCAGATTCAGATAATGGTGGAGATGGAACATATCTTAGAAATGGATTACTAGGAGTAGATATCAATCTTCCTGTATTAGATTATGGTGTACAGATTTTTGAATTTGGTCGAGAGTATAAAGAGTATCTTCGGGATTTAGTATGGCTAATTGATGAAAATCTAAATATTAAATTCTCTCCAGAGAATGATATTCCATCTTGGTGGGATGTCTATTTAGATGATGTAAAATATAATCATTATGATAATATATATGGTGCAAGTAGTACTCTTGATGTTGGAATGGGTGCAGGTCTGACAAAAGATAAATATGCTGTTGTAGTTCGTGGAGGTTCTATTCTAAACCTACTTCAAGGAACAGCAGGAGTAGATTCAGACAGTAAAAATAGTACAAATGGTATCGGATTTAGAGCAGCCACCCCATATGTGGAGTAATTTTTTAAAAATTAAGTTAACTCTATTTTAACTAAGAGTAATATCCTCTTAATTAAAACTATTACAAAAAGGATTTCAATATGATAGGAATGCCTCAACCAGCATTTTACGTTTTTAAGTGTCAACAGTCAGCACCTCCAGGTATGCCAAAACCAAGCTGTGTAAGTCAAAATAACCCAGAGTCACAACAGCTCATGCAACATCTCTCTCAATCTCTTATGATGAAAGGAATTATTGCTACTGTAGCACCTATTCAAACTTCATGTCTAAATAGATGCCAACAAGGACCCGTAATCCTAGTAGAACCTGGACACACTATGTATGTAGGACTTACAAAAGATAAGATAGATAGAATAGTAGAGGAGCATTTTATAGGTGGAAATGTAGTATCTGAATATGTTATCGCCGATGAGATGTGGGCAGACCCTATCGACCCTGCTTCTATGACACGATAAAGAGGTAGAAATATATCTATAGATGAACTAATGTTCATCTATTCAGCTGAGATATTTTTTTTATTGGCT
>Ga0256827_10003378_pt1 | contig 10130 bp, 11 predicted proteins | sample CV84metaG_FD_185977 | JGI IMG/M metagenome (GOLD analysis project Ga0256827, IMG submission 185977) | Hydrothermal vent microbial communities from East Pacific Rise, Pacific Ocean - CV84 | ecosystem: Environmental > Aquatic > Marine > Hydrothermal vents | place: Pacific Ocean: East Pacific Rise...
CGCTCAGTATGTACATGGGTTATTGCATCAATTAGGAAATACTGCGGCGAATGCCGGAGTGACTGCTGGAGAATCTGCAGCCAATGCCGGAGTTGAAGCTGGAAATGATGCGGCGAATGCAGGAGTGACTGCTGGAGAAACTGCAGCCAATGCCGGAGTTGAAGCCGGAAACGATGCAGCCAATGCAGGAGTTGAAGCCGGAAATGCTGCGGCAAATGCAGGAGTGACTGCTGGAGAAACTGCAGCCAATGCCGGAGTTGAAGCCGGAAACGATGCAGCCAATGCCGGAGTTGAAGCCGGAAACGATGCAGCCAATGCAGGAGTTGAAGCTGGAAATGATGCGGCGAATGCAGGAGTTGAAGCTGGAGAAACTGCAGCGAATGCAGGTGTTGATACTGCGGTAACGGTTACAAGACCTTTTGGTCGATAACTAAAATTTATTTATCCTCTGCAGCCTGAGTATAGGCTGCATAATAGGTACTTCCATCAGAAAAAGTATTGACAGTTAATTTAGAAAACTTCTCTAAATAGTCCCAGAAATCTTGAATAAGTTTTGTCTCGACATGTTGTGCTTTATCTGCTAATGCTTCACGCATTGTACCTAGCCATTCAATACGTGATTTTTCTGTAATAGAGAAGTCATCATGCACACGAATCATAAATTCATTGAGTTCCATGCCTTTTGCCTCATCTTCATAAACTTTAGGTCCTCCACAAATTTGGATAAAAAACTTTGTATTTTTTACTTTAATTTCATGGAATGCATCTTCATCTTGTGGGAAAAAATGTGCGATATTGCTCTCATAGATCTTATCATAAAAGTCATACATGAGTTCACGCATACCATCTTCTTTACCTACTGCATTATAAAAGTCAATCACAGGATTATGAAAGTGAACAGCTTTCCCTTTATCAACAGGAGTTAACTTTAAATCCATAATTTCTTTAACTGTTGCCATTAAGTTACCTTTTATTTTTATTTGTAATGATTATAATATGTATAACTTAAGAGAAGCTCTTAAGTTATGTGATTAATCACAAAATCTTTTAAGCAGGCAATCATACTCTTCTATACGTCTGTCACGTAAAAATGGCCAGATATCTCTTACCTCTTTAGTTCGTTCATGTGTGATCTCTGCATAAAGAATGGTTTCTTCCTGATGGTTGGCGTGGGCTAAAAGTTCACCTTGTGCACCACAGATAAAACTGTTTCCCCAAAACTGTGTACCATTTAGTACACCGGAAGGATCAAGTTCTACTCCTACACGATTACAGCTTAGTACAGGAATGGCATTAGCAATGGCGTGAGAGCGTTGGATAGTGATCCAGCTTTCAAGTTGTCTTTCTTTTTCCTCTTGACTGTCCTCATCGAACCATCCTATTGCAGTAGGATAGATGAGAAGTTCTGCACCTTTGAGTGTCATGATACGTGCAGCTTCAGGGTACCACTGATCCCAGCAGATAAGAACTCCAAGTTTTCCTACAGAAGTTTGAATGGGTTCAAAACCTAAGTCACCGGGAGTGAAGTAGAATTTCTCATAAAATCCAGGATCATCAGGGATGTGCATTTTACGATATTTCCCTGCCACAGAGCCGTCTTTTTCAAAGACTACAGCAGTGTTGTGGTAGAGTCCTGCAGCTCTTTTTTCAAACAAGGAGGTGACTAGAACAATACTGTTTTTTTTAGCAACCTCTGACCAAAAGTCTACATCTTTTTCAAAATCATTGGCATAGGTGAAGAACTTTGTATCTTCACTTTGGCAAAAGTATTCTGTTTGATGAAGTTCCTGAAGTACTATAAGTTCTGCACCGTTTTGTGCAGCCATAGTTATCTGCTTTAGTGTTGCATTAAGGGTAGCGTGTTTATCACTATAATATTTTTGTTGAATAAGGGCTGTTTTCATAGTATGATTTTAGCATAAAATACTATAATCAAAAAAAGAGGTTATATAAAATGAGGATACATCCGATCTTATTCATATTAATGATCCTGTCATCAGGATGCAGTACACATAATGTTTATCGACAAAGCAGTGTGAAACCACATCCCTATCACGCACCCAAATTGAATAAGAGTACAAAGTTATATTATTTGAATCTCATCAATGAAGTACGTTCTCATGCAAGAAGTTGTGGTAGTGCAGGGTATTTCTCTGCTGCTCCAGCATTAAGATGGAGTGAAGCACTTTATAAAGCAGCCTATGAACATAGTACTGATATGAAAAAAAGTAATTATTTTAGCCATAAGGGCTCTAATAGTCTTTCTGACTGGACAGCAAAAGTACAACATTTAAAAAGTGCTAGTAGTTTCAAAGAGCGTATTGAGAATAATGGATATATATCATGGAAAAAAATTGCAGAGAATATAGAAGGTGGTTCTTCTACCGTAGATGCAGCTGTATCACACTGGATAGATGCAGATAGGCATTGTGCCAATCTCATGAACCCTCTCTTTACGGATGTGGGGATGGCACATGTGGGAAATAGAGGTTCACAGATATCTCATTTCTGGACACAAACGTTTGCAGCACATCAGTAAGCTATTTGCATTGTTGAGCAGTGTAGACTGCCCCCTTGTTCTATAAGTGTGAGACAATGAATAGGAATGATCTCTTTATTTGGAAATAAATTTTTAAAAATCTCATGAACTACTTTATCATTTATATCCTTGTAGGTAGGGTAAATGAGTGCATCATTAGTGATGAGAAAGTTGGCATAAGTTGCAGGCAGTCTGTGACCTTCTTTGTTATATTTAGCTTCACACATGGGTAGGGCTGTGAGATGGTAGGGTTTACCTTCTTCAGTTGTAAAGTTTTTGAGTTGTTCTTCCATTTTTTTAAGTGCATCATAGTGCTCATCCTCTTTGTCTTCACATTTGACATAAACAATGGTCTCTTTGTTGACAAATCGGGCTAAAGTATCGATATGTGAATCGGTATCGTCTCCTGCAAGATAACCGTGATCCAGCCATAAAATTCTTGTAGCTCCCAATGTCTCTTTTAACTTTTTCTCAACTTCTATTTTATCCAGTCCACCGTTTCTATTTGGGTTGCATAGACATGCTGATGTGCTAAGGATGGTTCCTTCTCCATCACTCTCAATGGAACCTCCTTCAAGGACAAAATCAATCTGCTCCAAAGGGGTAATACCCATGTATCCTTTTCGGTGTAAAGCAGTGTTTACACTATTGTCAAGAAAAGCTTCAAATTTGCCACCCCAACCGTCAAAAATAAAGTCAAGAAGCTTCTTCTCTCCCTCTTCTCTAATACTGATATAGCCATAGTCACGTATCCATGTATCATTGGTAGGTAATTCGATAAAAGTCATATTACGGGTAGAACAGAACATGGAAGATATTTTATTTTTGTCTTTACAGATGATGTAAACAGCTTCTCCATACGCAATAGCTTGGGCAATACGGATGAAGGGGCTGAGTGCAACATCAAGACCACCCTCTGCCCAGTCTGTCTCTTCATGTGGAAAGCTCATAAGTACACATTGTTGCTTTTCCCATTCAGCAGGCATGACTCTTTTAGTCAAGGTCACATCTCCCACTTACCTTTCCGTCTTTACTCTCTTGAATACTTTTTCTGAACTCTTTGAGTAGAAAACCTATAAAGATAAGTGTCGCGACCATTCCAACTATTTTTATAACAGTAATCCAATCCATTCAAACCCTTTTTATAATGCTGTTTCGATATAATCACCTCATGGCAACTATTAAAATCAATAAACAAAATTTCTACTATAATCTTAACCAAATTGCACTAAAAACCGGCTCAGTTGAAAAAATAGCTATTGTACTTAAAGACAATGCTTACGGTCATGGTTTAGAACTTATGGCAAAACTTGCCTCCGAGTTTGGCATCAGACATGCAGTCGTGCGTAAAACAAGTGAAGCAGACAAAATAAAATCACTCTTTGGGACAGTGCTGATACTGGGCGATACTATTGTTAAAGATGACAAATACTCTTTTGTAATAAATAGTTTAAATGATATTAAAGAGGCACAAAAAGGTGCAAAAGTAGAACTCAAAGTAGATACTGGAATGCATCGAAACGGTATTGCTTTAGACGAAGTAGATAAAGCGTTGGAGTTAATAGAAAAACAGGGGTTAGATCTTGTTGGTGTTATGACACATTACCGAAGTGCAGATGTGCTTAGCTCAGAGTTCTTTTGGCAGCAAAAACAGTTTGAAACTGTAAAAGAAAAAGTTAAACAGGCAGGCTATACAGAGGCAAGAATACACTCCCATAACTCAGCATCTATTTTGAGAACAAAAAGTTTTGATGAGGACTTGGTACGTGTAGGTATAGGGGCTTATGGCTACAATGAACTGCCTGAAACTTTTGAAAAAGTAGTATTAAAACCTGTGATGGGTCTTTATGCCAAAAAAGTAGCTACAAGGGTACTTAAAAAGGGTGAAAGAGTAGGCTATGGTGGTGATTTTGTAGCACCTAAAAAGATGACTGTCTCTACTTATGATCTTGGATATGGAGACGGATGGTGCAGGGGTAATAGTGCGCATTCATTTATAACAGCAGAAGGGCTACCTGTTTTGGGGCGTGTCTCTATGGACTTTATGACACTTGAATCAGATAAGAAGGAAGTGTGTATTTTTTCTAATGCAAAAGAGGCTGCAAAGCAGCTTGCTACGATCTCATATGAGATCACTACAGCTTTGCATCCTGATATAGAAAAGTCTATCATACTGTAAAGATCAATATTTTAAATTCTCTTTTGTAAATTTGACTTTTGGTGTTTTATTCAAAATGGTTTTCAATACACTGTTCATCGTGATAGGGTCATTGTCAAATCCTCCATGTGATGTGGCTCTGGTTTTACTTCCGGAAAGACCGTTAGAGTAGTGAATAATAGGTTTTTCATGGGCTGTTTTTATAGTTTTAGAGAATTTTTCCATACCTAAAAGAGGTGTCTCTTTTATTCTTTTTCTATTTTTTGATTCAAAAGCATTTGAAACAAGATAGAGTAAAGATTTTCTATAAATAGCAGCAACATTGTCATCTTTTTCTAAACCATCTTTTAAATTATAGATAAACATATGGTTGATCTTTAGATTTGTTTTATTTTGTAGTATAGGCAAGTACACTTTATTGTAAAGATCTATTTTACAAGCCGGTGCCAAAAGAGAAACACTTTCGATCGTGATCTTATGGTTGCTGAATGTTCTTAACATATGTGCAAAGAGTATGGCTCCGGTACTGTGTCCTACAACATGGATCTTTTTGCGTTTATTGTGTGGAAGTTTTTCAAGTGCTTTCAGAAAAAGAAGTACCGATTCCGTACCTGCTCCAGGTTTTGAAAATGCTGATTTGGCATCTGCTTTCATTTCATTCCAAAGTAGTGTACCGGGACGTGATAATAGATGTTCCAAAACCCTATCTGTCCAATCTGTAAATCCACCGGCAATATCATCAGATATTTTTCCTTTATTAAAGAGAAGATCCTTGAGTTCTTCTACAATACCCGTATCATACATGATATGATAAGGATAGATACGATTTTTTTTAAATATGTTTTTCATTGCTAAAATACGTCTTGCTGAGTCCTTTGGAGTGTTCAGTCCTCCATGACCGTAGAAAAGGATATGATCATACTTTTCACTTTGGGCAACATGTTTTGCTGTTATCTCTACATCATTGGCGTCACTCCAGTATCTTCCCGGATCGGAAAAATCTCCATCATCGATATGAACGAAATGTCCTGCAATATCATCACGTTTTACTGTGGTTTTTGTAGCAGTTTTTGCATGGTTTGTTCTCACTAATTTTGAAGAGACAGGTAATTTTCCAAAGATCTGCGGTGTAGGAAGTGCCAGTCTAAATACCCAGGCATCCATGACATTATCTATCCAGTCTTCATAAAGCCATAAAGCAAGACCGTTATTTCCCCATTTTGTACTCCAAGAGTTCTGTACCCAAAATCCTCTATCGTTATATCCGACAATAGCAAAAGCATGACCTCCTGTATGTTCCAGATCATGATTGTATTCAATGATACCGTTAATCGGTGTATCCCAATTACTGTGTATTTTGGCAGAAACAACGATCACGCCTATCTCACCTATGGCAGCATGAAAATCAGCTAAAACAGGACGGATACGATAATAAGCACCTATGGTATTTTCACGGGCATCTTTGGCTTTTTCAATAGTGAGTTTACCTTTTTTATTTGTACTGACATAATAAGGCCATATTTTTTCTGTACAAACGCCACTGTTCTTCCATCCTTGAATGGCACCACGAAGTGATGAACCTTCATAATTCTCTTTAGGCCATTCATCATGGTGTTTTGCCATTTCGTACAACATACGAGCACTTGCTTTGTATTTAGGTTTTCCGGATAACCTTTTAATGTAGTCGATCGCAGCAGCTAAAGCAAAACCTGTACAGGCACCCTCTTTGCTCTGGTTACGAATATTTAAAATAGCAGGAGGATCTATATAGGGTTCTAACTGTTGAAGATTTGGATGATAGAGCCAATCACGATTATCGGGAAAATCTGCTTCAACATTTTTAATATAAGTATTTTTACGCATAAGTATTTCCTTTTTAAGTTAGTAGATACTAAACCATTGATGGAAACCAGATATATAGTTTATTGTAGCATTTTAAAAAAGTTATTTCAATTTGAATGGGGTATATGTATAAAGAAGAAAAATTGGTGGAGATGAGGGGAATTGAACCCCTGTCCTAAAATAGATAGAACTATGACTCTACATGCTTAGACGGTGTTGTTAATTTTAATCTAGCTTTGTACTACACTCAAAACTTTACTAGACGAGCTAAGATTCTCACCCTGTGGCATAGCTTCCACGGGGCATAGTCACCAGATGTGATACCCAAAGGTCCGATTAAGATGACACTCCTCGGCAGGGCAGTCCTCCGCGTGAGCGGGGTTAATGACTTACGCTACTGCGTAAGCTGGACGGTAATCTGTATTGTTTGCGTTTAAATGCGTGTGAGCCGCGTAACGGAATTGCTCAGTCCGACATGCACATAGCCCCGACTACTCCAGTCGAAACCAAGTCATCCCCATTTTTGTTAGGGTTGTAAAAAGTAATACTTTTAATACGTGCGGATAATAACACTTTTGGATTATTTTGTCAATAGCATTATAGTCTAAGGTATATAACGCTAACATTTCATTATATACTTAAGGATATAACGCTATGGAACTTACCTCTTCACTTACTTTGGAAATGTTAGGGCAACCCTTCTTACTTGAGAAGCGTATTAAGCTACTCTATGCCATAGAAGAACACGGTTCCATCTCCAAGGCAGCCAAAGCAGTACCCATGAGTTATAAGAGTGCATGGGAAGCGGTGGATGCAATGAACAACCTCTCTGCTGAACCTATTGTAGAGCGTGAGACAGGGGGAAAGAATGGGGGTGGTACAACCATTACTGTGTATGGAAAGAGACTTTTGGAGACCTATCGTGTGCTTAAAGAGGAGCATACATTATTTTTAGAACGGCTCTCTTCTCTACCTCAGCTTGAAACGGGAGAATTGCAGACCATTGGCAGGCTCTCTATGCAGATCTCTGCACGTAATCAGATACAAGGGAAAATACTCTCCCTTAGTAGAGGAAAGGTGAATGTAAAGCTGGATATAGAGCTTAAAAGTGGACAAATTATGCATTCTGTGATTACCAAAGAGGCGGTAGAGAATCTGGGGCTGGAAGTGGGACAGAGGGTCATGGCTATTTTTAAGTCAAGCTCTGTAGCAATTGTAGAAAAAAACCAAGAGAACAATAATAACAGTATGATCGGGGAAGTGGATCATCTAATTGTTGGGGAAGAACGTGCAGAAGTGATCGTAGATATTGGCTCGGGTGATGTAGTGGTAGCAGTGGTTGAAGTGCAGCATATAAAAGATTTGAAATTACAAGTGGGAAGTATGGTAACCGTAGTGATAAGAGCAAATGATGTGATGGTGGGAAGATAGATGCGAACAGTTTTATTGATATATTTTTTAGGATCGATACTCTTAAGTGCCGGTGAGATCAAAATAGCGGTAGCTGCCAATGTCAGTTATGCTATTAAACCACTGATCCAAGCTTTCCATCAAATACATCCCAATATTAAAGTACAGCCTATTTTGGGAAGCAGTGGTAAATTGACAGCCCAGATACACCATGGCTCACCAGTAGGACTCTTTATGTCTGCCAATATGAAATACCCAGAAGCACTTTATAAAGAAGGAAATGCTGTCACAAAACCGATAGTTTATGCACAAGGGGCATTGGCACTTCTCTCTGTAAAGAAGCAAGACTTTTCTAAAGGATTGGTACTGCTGCAACAGCAGAGTATTAAAAAAATAGCCATAGCCAATCCAAAAACAGCACCCTATGGTGTAGCAGCAGCAGAGGCATTAAGAAGTGCAAAGCTTTATGCGCTTCTCAAGCCTAAATTTGTCTATGGAGAGTCTATTTCTCAGACAGTTACTTATGCAACCAAGGCAGCGGATATTGGACTGATCGCCAAATCATCACTCTTTGCACCACAGATGCGTCATTTTAAAAAGGGAGTGAATTGGTCAGATGTAAACAGTTCACTCTATACGCCTATCTCTCAGGGAATGGTGATCTTAAAACAGGGAAAAAATGATATGGATGTGAAAGTTTTTTATGACTTTATGTTGAGCAATAAGGCCCAAGATATCTTGAAATCTTATGGATATAAAATATGATCGATCTGCAACCTTTTTGGCTCTCTTTTAAACTGGCCGGGCTTACAACGTTAATACTCTTTTTTGTGGCACTTCCTTTGGCGTGGTGGTTATCACAGACACGTAGTGGAAGTAAACCTTTTTTGGAAGCATTGACTGCATTGCCTATTGTGCTACCACCCTCGGTGCTTGGGTTTTATCTGCTGGTAGTACTCTCCCCTAACTCTGCATTTGGTAGTTTTGTGGAAGATATTTTGGGAGTAAAATTGGTCTTTACCTTTACAGGGTTGGTTGTGGCGAGCTGTTTTTACTCACTACCGTTCATGGTACAGCCGCTACAGAACGGATTTGAAACACTGAACCGTCATATGATAGAAGCATCTTATCTTGCAGGAAAAAGTAAAATGCAGACCCTTTGGAGGGTTGCATTGCCTAATATTAAACCTTCACTGCTTACTGCACTTATCATTACTTTTGCTCATACAGTAGGAGAGTTTGGTGTGGTACTGATGGTAGGGGGGAGTATCCCCGGTGAGACGAAAGTAGCATCGGTAGTGATTTATGAAATGGTTGAAGTAATGGAGTATGGAAAGGCACACATCTATGCAGCGATCATGTTGGCTATGAGTTTTGTGGTACTGTTGGCAGTTTATCTTTTTAACCATAAACAAAAGAGCAAGATAGGGATTGTCTAATGATACAGATAGAGATAGAAAAAACACTGCATGGAAGTAGTGGCAAGATGACACTGTGTGTCAATATGGGTGTCAATCAAGATGATTTTATTGTCATTATGGGAGAGAGTGGTGCAGGCAAGAGTACACTGCTTCGTTGTTTGGCAGGTTTAGAGGAGGCAAAAGGGAGTGTTGTTGTAGACGATACCGTATGGCAGGATCATCATACAATGCTGCCTATACAGAAACGAAATGTTGGATTTGTCTTTCAGAATTTTGCACTTTTTGACAATATGAGCGTTAAAGAGAATCTACTCTTTGTCAATCAAGATGATGCATTGGCAGAGGAGCTTTTAGAGATGATGGAGATAGAGGGACTCTCCCATCGTAATGTACAACTTTTGAGTGGAGGACAGAAACAACGTGTAGCTTTAGCACGTGCTCTGATGCGTCGTCCCAAGCTGCTGTTGATGGATGAACCACTTAGTAGTCTTGACCCTCGTATGCGTCATAAACTGAGTCAAAAGATCAAAGAGTTACATCAGCGTTTCGGTATGACTACGCTGATGGTCAGCCATGATGTAAATGAAGCGAAAGATCTTGCCAACAGAGTATGGTTTGTAGAGTCTGGAAGTGTGAAGGAGTATGATACAGCATACTTAGAAGAGCTCTACTGATCACACATTTTAATATAATTACAAACTATCTATAAGTTGTGCAGCACTCCCCGCTTTTTTACTCTTTGGCTGATACAAATAATTAT
>Ga0256827_10003379_pt1 | contig 10126 bp, 7 predicted proteins | sample CV84metaG_FD_185977 | JGI IMG/M metagenome (GOLD analysis project Ga0256827, IMG submission 185977) | Hydrothermal vent microbial communities from East Pacific Rise, Pacific Ocean - CV84 | ecosystem: Environmental > Aquatic > Marine > Hydrothermal vents | place: Pacific Ocean: East Pacific Rise...
CCTGCTATGATATTTGGATTTATCGCTATGGCTCCAGCTGCTATTTTGGGAGAAAAACATGGAAAAGGTAAAGAAATTTTCATGATTTCTGTTGCTGTTATTTTCCTTGGCTTCTTAGCTATGGGGTTTGCAACGACTCCTTGGCTTTTCATTGTAGGTGTGGTTCTCTTCTTCATTGGCTTCAACATGTTTGAACCACTGCTTCAAAGTTTTGTAGCTAAATTTGCAAAAGTACACCAAAAAGGTGCTGCTCTTGGTGTGGCAAACACTTTTGCCTACACAGGTATCTTTATTGGTGGTCTTTTAGCTGGTTGGCTCATGCAACATTTTGACCGTTCAGTCTTAGCGATAGTTGTAGCCGTTATCTCTGTTGTTTGGTTCATCTGGGTTGCCACCATGCCAAGTCCAAATAACCGTGGAAATGTTTACCTACCTCTTGACCTATTTGACAGAGAGAAAGTAGCCTCTTTAGTGGAACACGAAGCCATTGTTGAAAGCTATGTAAACGAAACCGAACAGATTGCCGTTGTTAAATTTAATAAAGATTTAATAGATGAAGATGAAGTTCGTGGGATGTTGAGTTAGAGAAGAGAGATAAGGAGAAGACCTCCTTATCTATAAAAAAGTTAAATTATTTTAATTCAATTTTTGCATCTTTACGAAGAGCTTTTGTTTTTGCTTTCATCATTGTAGTGAATGCTTTACTACTCATCTCTTTTTTAATTGCCTCTTTAACTACATCAAAAGGTTTTACAGAAGCCTCTTTTTTACCATCTAACATAATAAGGTGAAAACCAAATTGTGTTTTTACAGGTATTTTTGTATATGCTCCCACTTTTAACTTGTCTGCTGCTGCTGAAAATTCTGGAACCATTCTTCCAAGTTCAAACCAACCTAAATCACCACCATTTTTACCAGAAGGTCCTGTAGATTTTGTTTTTGCAAGTTCAATAAACTTCGCTTTTTTATCTGTTGCAGCGTCTAACTCTTTAATTAAAGCTTTTGCTTCGTCCTCTGTTTTAAGCAAAATATGACGTGCTTGAAGTTTTTTAGCTGTTGAATATTTTGTTTTATTCTTTTTATATTCAGCTTTTAATTTAGATTCTGAAAGACCTTTTTCAATAATATCAAGCTCATTCTTCATCCAACTATCAAGAACTAAACCTTTTTTTAGTAACTCTAACTGAGTTCTATATGTTTCTGTTTTTTCAATTCCACTTTTAGCAGCAGCTTGAGAGAGTAATTTTCTATCAACAATCATATCAATAACTCTTTTTTTCATTGTCTTATCTAAAACATCATAACTCATACCTGTTTGACCAATAGTCATAGCAATATCTGCATCTGTAATTTTATCTCCATTTACAGTTCCATAATCTTTAGCCTGAGCAACACTTAAAAGCATCACTGATGCCAATGTAAGTTTCTTAATCATATATTACCTTTTAATAAATTTTTATAATTATAAATCCTAATGGTAAACAAAGGGTAAACCATTAGTTACAAGTTTGTTAAACTAAAGCAGAAGCTCTTTTTACAATATTTTTTCTGGTAAATCCAAACTTCTCAAAAAGTAAATCAGCTGGTGCAGATGCTCCAAAACCTTCCATTCCTAAAACATCGTCTGCATAACGGTAATACTCTGTAGCCGTTGCAGCTTCAACAGCCAATACTTTTGTATTTGCATCAATAACTTTTGCTTTATACTCTGCATCTTGCTCATTAAATAGGTCAAGACAAGGAACAGAAACAACATTTGCATTAATGCCTTTAGCCTCTAAATCACAAGCAGCATTAAGACAAAGCATAAGCTCTGAACCAGATGCCATAAGTGTTACTTGTGCATTTTCACGCTCTTTTACAAGGTAAGCACCTTTTGATACTTCTCCAAAATCTCTTACAGGTTTAAGTGTTTGAAGTTTCTGACGAGAAAGAACAAAACCATGAGGAGCATTCATCTCTAATGCTGTTTTCCATGCTTCTACATTTTCTGTAGCATCTGCTGGTCTCCAAACGTAAAAGTTTGGTAAAGCTCTAAACTGAGAAATATGCTCAATTGGCTCATGAGTTGGTCCATCTTCACCAACACCAATAGAATCATGAGTCCATACAAAAAAGTTTTGGATGTTTGTCAAGGCTGCAATTCTAGCACTTGGTTTCAAGTAGTCTGAGAATACAAAGAAAGTAGCATTAAAAGGAACAATAGTCCCATAAAGTGCCATTGCATTGGTAATAGCTGCCATAGAGTGTTCTCTAATTCCAAAGTGCATGTTTCGCCCTTTTGGAAAGTCACCCATGTCTTTAAGCTCCGTCTTGTTTGACGGTGCCAAGTCAGCTGACCCACCAACAAAACCAGGAATTGCTTTTGCAATAGCATTTAAAATTTTACCATTTGAGTCTCTAGTTGCCATTGAAGCTTCTTTTGTAAAGTCTGGAAATTCAATAGCTGAGAAGTCAGGGTTAAGAAGTCTATCCATCGCTTCATTTTGCTCAATTAGTGGTGCTTGTTTATGTAGATGAATCCACTTTTTCTCTAACATATCACCTTTTTCAATAGCAGATCTAAAACGTACTAAAACATCTTCTGGAACATGGAATGACTCAGCAGGGAATCCCTCTTTCTCTTTTGACTCAGCAATAATTGTCTCACCAAGAGGAGAACCATGAGTAGAAGCAGAACCTTCAAGCTCCATTGCACCTTTACCAATAATGGTATTTGCAATAATAAGTGTTGGTTTTGTAGCTGTTTTTACTTCATTTAGTACTTTTTCAATATCATCATAACAGTGACCATTGATTGTCTTAACATCCCAACCTTGAGCTAAAAATCTCTGCTCAACATTTTCTGACCATGCAATGCTTGTGTCACCCTCAATGGTAATACAGTTTGAATCATAAATCATAACCAAGTTATCAAGTTTGTTGTGTCCAGCTAGAGAACACGCTTCATAAGAGATTCCCTCTTGAAGGTCACCGTCACCACAAAGACAGTAAACTTTATGGTCAATTAGCTCACAAGTTTCAGAGTTTACTTGATGTCCAGTGTACTTTGCAGCCATGGCAAAACCAACTGCGTTTGCAACACCTTGACCAAGGGGTCCAGTGGTAATCTCAACACCATCTGTGTGTCCATACTCTGGGTGACCTGGAGTTTTAGAGTCTAGCTGTCTAAACTGTTTTAAATCTTCTAAAGATACATCGTACCCCCAAAGGTGAAGAAGTGCATAGATAAGCGATGAACCATGCCCACCAGAAAAAACCAAACGGTCACGATTTAGCCATTTTGAATTTTTTGGATTATGATTAAGATGTTCCCCTAATACTACTGCAATATCTGCCAATCCCATAGGTGCTCCAGGGTGTCCTGAATTTGCTGCTTGTACCATGTCTGCTGCTAAAAAACGAATGGTATTTGCCATCTTTTTACGCATTTTGTTCTGCTCTGTCATTGCCATTTAAATTCCTTTGTATTTTTAAACTAACTTTAGATGTTCGATAAAACAAAACCTACCAACTGTAGATTCTGTTTTACCGAACAAACTTTTCTATCTGTGTCTGTAAAGATATTTTTTGACTATATCTCTTAAACCATTTTGTAAAACCTCATCAAACTCATTGAATTGATTTTCTAATCTCTTTGCCAAGTTCTCAGCCTCTTCAACCGTTTTTTCTAAACCAATCAAGTTTACAAAAGAGTTTTTATCTCCATCATTCCCTGTGGTTTTACCAGCTTCCTCTTCACTCTGTGTCTCGTCAATAATGTCATCTTGAATCTGAAAAAGTAAACCCAAATCAATCCCAAAAGTGTAAAGTGCCTCTTGTTTACCTTTATCTAAGCCTACAATTACAGCACCCATAAGCAGTGAAGCAGCAATGAGTTTAGCTGTTTTATTGGTGTGCAGTACCTTTACTTGCTCCAAACTCAAAGGAGTATTTTCAAAATGTAAATCTATAGACTGTCCTAAAACCATACCATAGGTACCACCATCACGTGCTAAAATCTCTACTAGTTTAATCTTAATATCGTCTCTAAGTGCTGCTTTTGAAAGATGATAAAATGCTTCGGTGTTTAGTGCATCACCCGACAAAATTGCTGTTGCCTCATCATAGGTCACATGAAGTGTCTCAAAACCACGACGTAGTGGAGCATCATCCATTGCTGGTAAGTCATCATGAATGAGTGAGTAAGTGTGTAAAAACTCCAATGCTAAAGCAGGAGCTAATGAGCTTTCAAAGAGTAATGGTTCATACGCCTCTACTACAGAAAGAAGTAACATAGGGCGAAAACGTTTTCCACCTGCAAGTAGCATTGCTGCCATTGCATCATTGTAGTGTGGGTGAAAACTCTCCACTTTTGGTAAGTTTGCTTCTAAATAAGCTTCAAATCTTTGCATAATAATTCTTAAATTTTTTGACAATATTATAGCCAAAGATGTTATAAATTATAATGTTAATTTTAATGAAATAGTAATTTTTTTGGGAATTTTTAAAATAAATAATAATAGAGGTAGAAAGACTACCTCTAAAGAAACAACTGATTAAACTGCTGTTACGTTCTCAGCTTGTGGACCTTTTTGACCTTCACCGATTTCAAATGTTACAGCTTGACCATCAGCTAGAGAAACTCTACCACCACTTGGGTTGTTTACTTGTCTGAAGTGTACAAACACGTCAGCTCCTCCACTTGCTTGCTCAATAAATCCATAACCTTTTTCATCGTTAAACCATTTAACAGTTCCATTAACTAATTCTGCCATTTTCGTACCTTTTGTAAATATATAACTTCCTAAAAGAAATTAATCCTAAAGTAAAGTCGAATCCAAATAGAGAAGAAATATATTTTCCATCACTCATCTTTCATCTGAGAAACATTATATCTAGTTATATTAAAACTTTAGCATATTTTTGAGAGAAATTAATTAATATGACAATTTGACATATTCTTTTGGCTTTTTTTAATTTTACACTATACTTTTGAAATGTATTTACACATAGACATCGACTCATTTTTCGCATCAGCTGAACGTTCCATCAATTCAGCACTAAATAATATCCCCATAGCCGTTGGTGCAAGATCAAATTTGGAGATTTTTAACAAAAAAAGAACCAACATTAAACTAATGAGTGAGAATTCAGGTGCATTTGTAACACCTGTCTTCTATTCAACAAAGAAAAAGACATTTGAGTCTGTTTTTGTAGACAATATCAAAGGAAAGCGAAAAATAAGAGGCATAATTACCACTTGTTCTTACGAAGCCAGAGCATATGGCGTTAAAACAGCCATGCCAATTGCCCAAGCTCTACAACTCTGCCCACACCTAGTTGTGCTTCCTTCGAACTACCCTTTCTACCATCAGATGTCAAAAGATATAACAGAGTATATGGAAAAGAAAATTCCAAAAATAGAACAGTTCAGCATTGACGAGTTTTTTGGAGACCTCTCAGGCTGGGTAAAAGAGGAAGAGTGTTACAACTTCGCCATGAAGTTAAAAGCTGAAATTTTTGAGAAGTTTGGAATTCCTGTCTCCATTGGTATTGCCCCTTCAAAGTGGATAGCCAAAGTAGCCACCAACCAAGCCAAACCTTTTGGAGTCTACCAAGTACAACAAAACTCCAAGTTCATCAAAAATATTCCCATAGAAGCTTTCCCCGGCATTGGAAAAGCATTTCAAGCAAAACTAAAAGCCTATGGCATTCATACCTTAGGAGAGATAGAAGCCAACAAAGACCTGTTTTACACGTGGAAAAAACCTGGCATTCAACTCTACAACCGAGTCTTAGGAGTTGATAATGAGTTCATTAACAACAAAACAAAAAGAAAGTCCATAGGAATCTCCCGAACTTTCGATGCCATACAAGACTCAAACGAAGTAAGAAGACGCGTAGTCATCATGGCAAGACATATCATCTACATTGTCACAAAAAAAGAGGTCAACCCAAGCACTTACTACTTAGGGCTAAACTACGAATACGGCATAAAAAGAAAAACCAGCCGAACCCTACACCGTCTCTTTTCTGAAAACCTTTTCAAAGAGCAACTCCTAGAGATGTACGACGAAATAGCTTACCAAAACGGAGGAGCAATCAAGCTCACCATTAATGTCTCAAACTTTAGCGACGAAAAAGGAGCTACTCCTTCTTTGTTTGAATTTGAAGAAGATAAAAAAAGAGCTGAGTTTACTAAGAAGATTCAAGGATTGAGAGATAGGTTTGGGTTGGATATTTTGAAATCAGCCAACGAACTGTAGGGGGCGATTGCTATCGCACCAATTAAAATTTGAATAAAATGAAATTATTTTATGCCAATGAAAAAATGGTGCGATGACAATCGCCCCCCCTACGGCTCAATAAAAATTAGTCACGTCTCTGCGAGGCTTCTCAAAAAATAAAAAGAGAAAATCCCAAAGGTTAAAAACACCCAAAATCTAAGGTAAAGTTCTGAGGAGACGGAAACCCACATTATCATATCGATCACTAGGACTAAGCCTATCCCGAACAGCCGAACGTGTATTGAAAGCATTATTAATCCACGAACCACCACAAAAAGCTTTATATTTTTTCTCTTTATCATACCAATCTTCACACCACTCCCACACATTTCCATGCATGTCATAAAGTCCTAAAGCATTTGGTTTTAACGCTCCAACAGAATGAGTTTTTCCATCAGAATTTTCATTGTACCAAGCATAATCTTTTAATAAATTCTCATCATCTCCAAAATGCCATTTTGTTTTAGCTCCAACATTACAAGCCAAATACCATTCATCTGATGTTGGTAGTCTATACTCTACTCCCTCTTTCTCACTCAACCATTTAGCATATGCAGTAGCATCTTCCCATGAAACATTTATGACTGGTCGTTTTCCTCTTCCCCAACCTTCATCTTTTGGTTTTTCTACTCCTGTTGATTTACAATACTCGTCATACTCTTCAAAAGTAGTCTGATATGGGTTCATTTCATATGGGTAAATCTCTTCTAAAAGTTTTATAAACTGCTCTTGAGTAATATACTCTGCTATGATTAAGAGCCATTTCGGATTGTCACAAAAGCCCTCTTTCTCTTTGGCTTCATTGCTAATATCTACTATGGAGTCTACAGTTAAGAGTGCTTTCCCCTCTTCAAAGAGTTCATGGTCATCAAAGGCTGCTCTCCATTGGGTTTCACTCTCTCCAAAGAGTAGCTTTTTAAAACTTTGAGACATAAGATTAATAAGAACCTTCTCCTCATCATCTATTTTAACAGCTATTTTTTGCTCTATAACTTGAGTTAAACTATCCTTATCTATTCTTTCATTAAAAATATGGTCAAGATTAAATACCATACGACTATGATAATTTTCAGTTACAATATCCATTAATTTTGTATAAATACGTTCTTTATATTCATCTTTTTGCTCTTTTATCCAAAAATTTATTTTTCTACTATTCGATAATGATTTAAAAGTGTAATCACTCATATCAAATCCATTATGATTTTCCTTAACCTCTTCTTCTACTAAATTTGAAAAATCATGCAAAATATCAAACATCGCCTTATATCCATTGTTTTGAATAAACCGTAAAAGCTTAGGAGCAAAGAGTTCAAGTAGCGTTACTTTAGCTACTACCATATAGTCCACATTTTGCTCTAATGCTTTAAGTACATTTACTTTTGTTTGAAAAAGCATCGCTGTTCGTTTAATCTTTCTTGGCTTAGGAGGAATAGTCTCAGAAAAAAACTTTAGAACTTCATCAGCATCATCTTTATTATTCTTTAAAAGTTCAGAAAATTTCTGAGCATAATTCTTTTGTAAAAAGTCATAGACATCGGTACCATCAATCACGGGAATCCGAAACGGTAACTGTATCATCTTTTCCAAATACTCATGCCCAGTAATTGGTAACTCTTGACTCTGATTTTCAATCTCTCCATCAACTCGGACAATATCTTTCAAATAATCCCTATAATGATAAGCCACCCCACGCTCCACCACATCATCATCTATCGCCAAAACAAACGCACAACTTGGCACGTCTAAAAAGAGCTTAATTGACTCTAACATTTTGAGCGTATTTTCAGGCAAACAACGGTCTAGATCATCTATTAGGAAAACGAAGTTTATGTTGTCAGCGATGGTGATTTTTTCTATCCATTGAGGGATATTCATATATATAGACTCTATACGGTCTGACTTTAACAGTTCAGTTAAACTCTTTTCTGTAACAAAGGCTTTTTCATCACCCTCTTTAAAAGCTTTAGCTACTTTGTCCGTATCAATAAAGTCTGCAATAGCCGTTAAATCTCCAGTCATAAGCGTAGCGACTGTTGTTTTAATATTTTTAGGAACTTGAAAACCTTTTGCCAATGCAAACGACAAGATTTTTAGACGCTCTTTAGTACGACCTAACTGCTTTTGAACTTTTTCAGAAAGATGTTTAGCGTCAAAATTTTCTATACTTGCTAAAAGAGTTTGAAAAAGAGGGACAATCAGATGCTCTTCTTTCTCAAAACGCCAAGCATTAAAAAAGACAGGAATGGTTGTTTGAGGAAAAACTTTTTTCTCATATTGTAAATGAATAACTTTTTGTTCTATGAGTTTAAGTAGATGGGTCTTACCACTTCCCCACTCTCCAAAGAGTCCAACACTTAAAGGTTCAATTGTTTTATAGACATCATAATTACAGACTAGATTACCTATACTCTTTTTTTGTAAACTATATTTGTCATGCAGTTCCACAAATTTTTCAACATCTCCATTGTCCATGTCAAATTCAAGATACTCTTTTTGTGCCTTTTGAAATTTTTCACAGTTTCCTATTGCATCATGAAGCTCCTGAAAGTTCCCACCTATCTGCTCAACAATAACCCCAATATATTCATCTGCATTAAAAGCCATCTATTTCCCTTTATGTGGTACATTATATCATGCTAAAAAATAAATTTCAAACTTTATATCAAAACTTTACATCTGACCAAAAGCTCATTGGCTCTTTGTGGCAAGAGATAAAACAAAGACATGCTGAACCAACACGACACTATCACACGCTAAAACATTTAGAGCATATCTATAGTGTGCTTCTAAAACTTGACTACGTTACAGAATTTGCCATCTTTTACCATGACATTGTTTATGATGCTTCACGTAATGACAATGAAGAGCAGAGTTCTTTACTTTGTGAAAAGCAACTTAAACTTTTAGGTGTTAACTCTAAACTGATTGCAGAGGTTTATCAACTTATACTTGAAACTAAAACACATGAAAGCAGTTCTAAAAGAAATGCTCTTTTTTTAGATGCTGATTTGGCTATTTTAGGTTCTAATATTGAGGACTACAATGAATACATTCAAGATGTACGAAAAGAGTATGCTATTTATAGTGATGATGTTTATAATGTTGGTCGGCAAAAAGTGTTGAAATATTTTTTAGAGAAAGAGAGAATCTACATAAGTGATACTTTTTATGAACTTTACGAAGAGCAGGCAAGAAACAACATAACAATAGAGTATAATTCTTTAATTCAATACACAAAGGAAGAGTCTATGTGTGACTTTAATAATTTATCAGAAGAAGAAAAACTTCGTTACCATGAACTACTAATGACCTGTGCCAACAACTATGGTGGGTTAAACTTTTTTTTACAGCTTTTAGAAGCTATCAGAGACACAACTCCTCATCCTCTTGCTAGTAGTTACCAAGACTTTTTATTTGACTTAGGTGACATTCGCTGGGGTAAAACTATTTTTAATGACAAAATTGAGTTAATAAAAAGTACAAGAGTTGCTAGAAGCAATGAAAAAAGTTTTTTACCAAATGAAGGTGACAAAAAATATAAAAAAGTATTAAACCTCATTCGTACACTAGACCCAATAGTATTTTCAGTTCGACCAAAACTTAGAGATGAAGGAGAAGGATTTGACTTTAAAGCATTTGAAAAAGTAGATGAACAAACAGTAACATTAAATCCAATATTTGAAGCCCTATTTTTCTGTTCTATTGATACGGTTAAAAAGATATTAAGCTATAAATAACTTCCTAAAAGAGGAAGTTACAAAAAGATTATTTAGAATCTTTCTTTGAATCAGACTTTTTACTATTTGATTTTTTAGAAGTACTTTTTTTAGCAGAAGGTTTTTTCTTACTAGGTT
>Ga0256827_10003380_pt1 | contig 10124 bp, 10 predicted proteins | sample CV84metaG_FD_185977 | JGI IMG/M metagenome (GOLD analysis project Ga0256827, IMG submission 185977) | Hydrothermal vent microbial communities from East Pacific Rise, Pacific Ocean - CV84 | ecosystem: Environmental > Aquatic > Marine > Hydrothermal vents | place: Pacific Ocean: East Pacific Rise...
AGGATACAACTTCGTAGCTAATCCTGACAAAATGCAAACAATGTTAGACGATATGAGAGAAACTCCTAAAAATGGAAAATGTGGTGGCATGAAGTGTGCCCCAGGGAAATGTGGTTAAGTATTGATGAAAAAAACAGGCCAAAATAGCCCATGCCCTTGTGGCTCTAAGGTAAAATATAAAAAATGCTGTCAACGCTATCACAAAGGGGCAACTCCCCCAACAGCTCTGCTCTTGATGAGGTCACGTTACAGTGCGTACGCTGTAGGTGAGAATGGCTACATTGTCAAAACAACCCACCCCAACAACCCTGACTACAGTGAAGATGTCGCAACATGGAGAGAGAGTATCCAACAGTTTACCGAAAACACCGAGTTTTTGGGCTTAGAGATTGTAGAGTTTATTGAAGGTGAAGAGGAGTCTTTTGTCACCTTTAAAGCCCAACTCTCCTCAGGTGAGATGGTGGAGAAGAGTCGATTTTTGAAGGTTGAGGGGTGTTGGTTGTATGTGGATGGGATAGATATTTTCTAATAGAGTTCTTGCAAAACTAGGAACCGATGGCTTTAGCCTCGTCTTGTTCGGGTGTAAACACGCCGATTCCAAAGAGTTTTGTAAGATGTCTAATTTTAATTTCTAAAATCAAAGCCTGCAACACAGCTTTTTTTTGTATTTTCTTCAAAATCAATAATAGTACAACCAATTTCATTATCTTCTCTATCATATTTTTCACAAGTTACATTGGTTTTTTCTGCTGAAACAATCACGGTGCTTTTATTAATATTTTGTGTGAATTCTAATATATTACCAAATGTTGCACCATCAATACTATCTTTTGTAGAGCTTAATTTACAGCGAGATAATGATATATTATGTGCAATAACTATAAAGTCTTTTTCTTTCAATTTTAAAATTATAGATTTGTCTGTAGGCTTGTCACTTGAATAACTACTTTTTGAACTACTACCACAGGCAGTAAAAATCAATATACTTAATGTTATTAGTAATGTTTTTTTCATCTTTTATCCTTTATTTTTTTAAAATTTGTAATTTAGATTTAAACCTAAACCATAAATATTACTATTAGATGTTAAAATTGAATTGTCTGCTAAATTTTTTAAGTCTTCCCATCCAATATAACTATAATTAAGTTCTACCCCGATGTCTAATTTAGGAGTTAAAGTATAATAACTCCCTCCTCGTAATTGAATACCCATCCCATCTATAGTATCTTTATTTTCTAGCGTAACATCTATACTATTCATAGAGATACCAAGACCTACATAAGGTTTTAAGGTTGTAGTTTTATTAAAAGTATAAATGTAGTCTACACCTAACTGTGTAGCATCTGTATCTCCACCATCATCAAAATCGAAATTTAAACTTTTTAGAGAAAATTCAATTTGAGAATTTAGATTAAGGTTGTAGCCACCATGTATGCCAAATAGTGTTTGTTTAAAATCGTAATTTATGGTAGTTCCTAAGTTTTTTTCTTCACTATTACCTTTTCCAAAACCAAAATCAACCCCTCCATAATAATCCTCTGCTAAAACCATTGAACTGATAAGTGATAATCCTATTAATACTCTTTTCATTTTTTATCCTTCGTGTAATTTTATTAAATAGATAAGAATAGTATACAACGAAAAAATGAGAAAAAACGAAGAAAGAAATGAGGGAAAAATGAGAATTATTAATTTAAAATAAAAAATACTCTACAAGTGTGAAAGCTCTTGTAGAGTAAAAGTTTGAGAAAATGTAAAAATCACAAATAGCAGTTTTATGACATACTAAAGGTCAAATAATTTTATATCCTTTAGTTACCTCTAACACAACGAACCTTATGTGTATTAGATTTGTGGTCTCCCACAACCTTTCCGTTCGTAAAGTCAATTACCCAGATGCTTTTATGGTCATTTGCATCTTCTCCACCATTAGTTGCCCCACCTCCATGTTGACCATTTATGAAATTGGTAGAACTAAAATAATAATCCGATGCCGTTACATTAAAGCCTAATTTAATCGATGGATTAAACTCACTTCTCTCTACAATACTTTCTAGCTCATTAATATTTGGTAGTCTCCAATCACTATTGTTAGCTAAGTCTAACCCTTCACAATAATCAATTGCTTCACTCCAAGAGGATGTTTTAATGTTTCCTGTTGCTGTATCCTCATAGTTATCTTGCCATTCCAATCCAGTGGTACTATCTATAAAAGTTGATGGTGGTACAAGTGCTGATAAATATCCTATACCAAGTAACGTTGTTACCAATATTATTTTTTTCATTTTTTATCCTTTAATTTTTTAATATTTTTTTAACGAACACATCGGGTTAAATTATTTAATGATTTAGGGTATGGGCGTGTCCATCCATCAAAAAATAAAATAGTCCACGCATTTGTATGATTACTACTAACATTCGTATCTTCTGTAGAACTCCAATAATCATTTGGATTGGTATAGACAAAAGTAGCATTTAATGCTGATTCATATTCTGTTCTATCCACAATGTTACTAAGCTCTTTTATGGTTGGAAGTCTCCACCCATTACCTTTGTCTTGACAATAAGTTTTAGCTTCAAGCCAATTTTTTTGTGTGCTGTTTGCATCAATGTTATCTTGCCAAACCAATCCTGTAATATGGTCTATGACAGTTTCAGCCTCACGTGTATAGTAAGAAGTTAATCCCTTTTTGTAATGACCATCATCTTGAATACTACTATCCATTTTTTCAACGCCATTTGCATCATAACTCGCAGTTTGACCTGTTGCTTTTAATCCAACACAACCATTCTCTGCATTTTCAACATGGTATCGAATGGTACTTGATGAACCACTACTACTATCTATTGTGGTTAAATCAAAACAGACAGGCTGTTTACTATCATTATTGATTAGATTTAAAATCACATTATTATTGTCTGTCTGCGTTTGTAAAATTGCTCCAATAATTCTAGTCCAATTATAATCTACATTCGTAGTTTCATTCGTTACGGCAGTAACATTATAGGAAGCTATATTTGCCAAGGTTATGCCTAGTTTTGTTTGGGGAAAATCTTGTGACTCTATGGTGACAGTAGATTGTGGAGGATTATTAACTTGTATACTAATGTTGACATCTGAACTCGTACCATTTTCATAAAAACCACTAAGCTGAAAGTTAACCTTTACACTATCTCCACGTGCATTAAAGAGTGTAATGAAAAATGTCTCAAGACCTAAATCTGTTCCATCAGGAATAGTAAGGTTCACATCTAATATAGCATTATTAAGTGTACCATTTGTATCATTCTGTGAAAATCCATTTGCGATAGAGGAAAAGAGTTCATACTTTACAGCACCATTAATAAGAAAATGAAGCGTAGCCACATTGTCTGTTGTTGTCGAAGTTATATTTATATCTTCAACAGTAGGAAGATTGACAGATAATAGTGAGTCTACCCCAACTAAAATCAAAGCAGGTATAGTATTGTTCTCTATTTGATTTTTTGTAATGGTTACTGCTTCTAGTGTTTTGAAAATTATGGTACCATTACTATCTTTTGCCTCAACTGATACACTATAAGGAGCGTGAGAACTTGTTAAAGTGATACTCGTATTCCAATCACCATTAATTTGTTGGGTTATATTAAAATCACTACTAGTATTTTCTTTATCAATTAACGTAATAGTAATACTTGTTACATTATTCTTATTTACATAGTGAGAGCTGAGTTTGTTACTTTTAAACTCTACCCTTAATTTAGTTTCTATTTTTTTAGAACCAGAGGTATCAACTAATTGGTTATAGTTTTCATTTCCACATCCAATAATACCAAAAAGCATGGTCACTACTGTTACAATAGTTAAAATTTTTTCTTTCATAACGTATCCTTCTTATTAAAATTCATATATTTAAATATATAAAAATAGTATACAACATAAAAATGAGAAAAAACGAAGGAAGAAATGAGGAAGAAATGAGAATTTTTTAATCGAACTTAAAAATTGATACTAATAAACAACCCCCTTTTGTTTGCCTCTTATAAGGTCATAAAGTTAAAGGCGAGGTAGGTTAGGGGTTGTTTCCAGTGGTGAGAAATGTTTCATATCATCTCTCCCATGGAGAGCCAAGTTTACTTGGAATGGGTTCACTACTGATGTACCAAAAGCTCTTGTTGCTCTTTTTTCTCATCGAGTGAAACTACATCTGTCACAGCCTACTACAAAAATGAATATGATTAAAAAAACTAATATATTTTTCATAATATCTCCTTATTATTGATTGTAATAATCATTTTGTATATCTTCCTGATGGTTAAGCTCTTGAATACGATTATCTTCTAGCTGTTCAGTTTTATAGTGTTCCGTTCTTGCATCCATTCTTCGCCAATTATTATCAATCATCTCCTGTCGAAATTTATCTGCTTTTTCAGGAGAAGTATGTTGTAGTTTATAGTCCACTATAGCTTGTGCATTTTTTGCTCTTTGGCTATATTTATCCATTAAGCTAAACATATCTGATGAACTTGAAGTCGAATTATTTTGATTGTTTTGTTGTTCTTGATATGTATTTTGAACGTTCTGTTGTATCGCTTGCATATCTGCTACAAGAGCATTGTATATGGTGTTGAAAAATAATGTTTCATCAGATTGAGAGAATTGATGATTAAGAGAATAGAAACCAAAAAAATTACCCGTTAAATTATCTGACATTTTAAGTAAATTATTTTTTGTATCGATAATAACATACAAAACTATGGTCTTTTGAGCTAAATCATAATTGCCGTTAAAACAATCATATAATCTATTGTCAGCACTAAAATAGAGTGTTAATTTTAGTCTGTCAGAGTTTGAAATTTTTTCGAGTAGATACGTTCCCATTACTCTTTTACCTGTAGTTGCTGTATACGCAAATATGTTGTTATTTTGAGAAAATGAGTAACCCTCCATACAGTTACCATTTTGTCTCATCCACACTTTACTCATAAGTTGTGAATTTTCATTAGCATAAAGAGAATTACCTGCTATCGAAATAGTAGCTATGAAGAGCCATTTTTTTAATTTATATTTTTTCATTTTTTATCCTTCGTTGAGTTAACTTATACCTCTATTTTACAACCAAAAAATGAGAAAAAACGAAGGAAGAAATGAGAAAAAAATGAGATTTTTTTAATTAAACTTAAAAATAGATACTAAATAATGCTCCCTCTTGGGTATTTATAACCTCTAACCTCCCGTTCATATCTCCCTCTACAATCATCTTCGACATATAGAGACCAATGCCTGAACTCTCTTCTTTAGTTGAAAAATAGGGGTTGAAAATCTCTTTTAGATATTTGGGTTCAACTCCTCCTGCGTTGTCTAAAAGAGAGACAAGATTTTTTTCTATGGTTAATGTAACGGTTGGATTTACTCTATTACGCTGTTCAAAAATATCTTTGGCGTTGCATAAGAGGTTAAGAACTATCTGTTTGTACTCATTTTTGTAGGAGTTTAGTTTGAAATCTTCGTGAACATTTATGACAATATTAATATTTTTCTCTTTAAACTGATAACGCATAATCTCAATGGTCTCTAATGATGCCTCTTTAACAGAAAAAAGCTCTTTTCTCTTATTAGGTAGGTAAAAATCTCTAAAATTATCAATGGTATGAGACATAAATTCAAGTTGGGTAGAGGCACTATCTAGTTTTTTATTGAGATAGGTATCGTTAAGTAGATGGCGTTTTGAGACCTCTTTTAGATTCATAAAGTTATAGGAGAGATAGGTAAGAGGTTGCTTGAGCTGATGGGAGATATTACCCAGCATCTCTCCCATTGAGGCGAGTTTGGTTTGGTGAATTAGCAGTTGTGACTGAGCCTCTTTCTCTTGGTGCATCATCTTCCAGTGGTATGCCAATGCCATAGAGAGAAAGAGTGCCTCCAATGGTGGACCAAAGAGAAAAAGACTGCCATGAGTGGTTTTAAAAATATCGACATAGAGAAGTGTTCCAATGAAAAAGCCCCAGCCCACTAAAAAAAATCGTGCAGGCACAGAGCCTTGACGTATGCGAAGGTACCCCATGAGCAGGTAGAGAATACCACAGGCACTGTAGAGGTTATAGTGTATGGCAAAAGAGTGACCTGTAAGTAACAAATAGAGAAAATCGAGGGAGAGGATTACCAGATATAACTTTAAAATCTTGTCCATCGTAGGTAAGTACTCTTTGGTATTTAAAAAAGAACGGGCAAAGAAGATGGCAAAGAGGGAGGCAAAAATGCTCAGGTAGGCATAAGCTGTCCAGTTCCAAGGAATGATTTTACTATGATAGACGACAATAGGGGTCATGAAAATTTGCATAAGTGCATAGTAGAGAAAAACGTTCTCTTTTAGATAGACATAGATAAAGAAATTATAGAAAATTGTCATAAGAATAAAGCCTACCATCACACCCGATAAGAGAAGATGAAGAGAGGCATCTGACAACATCTTAACTCTCCTCGGTGAAAATCAAGCGATACCCCATACCTGAGACATTTTTAATGGTAACATCGCTTCCCACTTTATTTCGTAAGGAGCGAACCAGCGAACGTAACGCATCCATATAGGAGGTTTCATAGTTCCAAATTCTGTTTTTAATCTCTTCGTAGACCACAAGTGTATTGATGTTTTTACTCAACAGACCTAGTAGAAGCATCTCATTATGCGTTAGAGCAACATTCTTTTTGTTCACAATTAAGGTTCTGTTAAATTGGTCATAAAAAGCATTGTTAGAGAGTTCTACAATGCACTTTTTCTCCTCATTAACCAAATATTCATGTGCCAACTCCAGAGCCATATCAAGTTTGTAGTTACTTAATGGTTTGACAACATATTTTACTAGTTGTAACTCGACAGCTTCTAAAAGATATTCTGTATTTAAAAATGCTGTTACCACAATAATGGGTATTTTTTTATCTCTATGCCGTATCGCTTTTATCAGTTGCAGACCACTCATAATGGGCATCTCTATATCGGTAATAATAATGTCAGGTTTGGACTTATTGTAGATAGTTAAAGCCTCTTCTCCATTTGAAGCTTTTAATACATTGTGATAGAGTAGAGAGAGATATTCAACAGCCTCATCTCTTACCAAGTCATTGTCTTCTACATATAAGATAGTAATATTATTTTTCATAAGAGTATTTTATAACAATAAAGATTAAAGAGAGTCTCTTTTCTTAAATTAAAAAGTAACAACTTTTTGGACATCTAATTTAAATTTGAAACTTTTCACCTAATTTATCTATCTCTTTTTTAAAATTAGTGCTACAATAAATTAAATCAAAAAAAGGAAATAGGATGAATGTTGTTTATGATTTAATTATTATTGGTGGTGGACCAGGTGGGATTGGTGCTGTGGTTGAGGCAAAAGAGCTTGGGCTTGAAAAAGTACTGCTTATTGAGAAGACAGAGAACCATTCTCATACTATTCGTAAATTTTACAAAGATAAAAAAAGAGTTGACAAAGATTGGCAAGGTCAGGCTGTGGAGCTTGAGGGGAATGTGGATTTTGTCGATGGGACAAAAGAGAGTACCTTGGACTACTTTGACAAACTGTTAGACGATGAGATGATAGATAGTATGTTTAACTGTGAAGTGTTGAAAGTCAATAAAGTAGATGAGGTATTTACTGTTGAGACGAGTGGGGGAGAGTTTCAATCAAATAACGTTATTGTGAGCATTGGACGAATGGGAAAACCCAACAAACCAAGCTACAAAATTCCACCATCACTGCGTTCACAAGTTGGGTTCAACCTAGACAAGTGTGGAAATGGTGAACGTGTACTGGTTGTGGGTGGGGGTGACTCTGCTGTAGAATATGCATGTGACTTGAGTGAGAGTAACGACGTTGTGTTAACCTATCGACGTGAGAGTTTAGGGCGACCTAATCCTACCAATCAAGCTATGGTAGCTGAGTTTGTTGAGGCTGGAAAAGTTTCATTAAAATTGGGTATTGACATTGACGGTGTTGAGAGTGAATCGGGTCAGTTAAAAATAAACTACAATGATGGAAGTTCTGAACTCTATGACCGAGCTGTTTTTGCCATTGGTGGGACAACGCCTAAAGACTTTTTGAAAGCGTGTGGTGTCACACTAGATGAAAAGGGTGAACCCATTTTTGATGAGAACTATGAGAGTGAGACCAAAGGGTTGTATATTGCAGGTGATATTGCCTTTGCAAGTGGGGGAAGCATTGCGATTGCCCTCAATCATGGTTACCGAATTGTAACGCATATTTTAGGGAAACAGTAGAAGTTTTGAATATCGACTTTCTCTACCCACAAGCGTTGTTTCTACTGTTGCTACTGCCTTGCTTTGTTTGGTGTCGGCAAAAAGTAAAAGAGCGTTACTTCTCTAAACCTGAGTGGCTTCCTCAAAGCTCTTTTGCTTGGGACAACTTACTCTTGTGGGCAATGGTTATCTACACGTTAATGGTTCTAGCGTTGGCAATGCCTTTTTCGTACAGTAGCACGGCTAGTCATCAAAAAAAAGGGCGAGACTTGGTACTGCTCTTAGACACCAGTGGCTCAATGGCAGAGCGTGGCTTTAATAGAAACGACACGGCTCAAAGCAAATATGACATCTCTGTGAGTTTGGCTAAAGATTTCATCAAAAATAGAGATGATGACAATGTAGGTTTGGTTGTCTTTGGCTCTTTTGCGTTTACCTCATCGCCCTTAACTTACGATTTAACGGCATTGAGTGAGATGTTTGAACTCATGAGTGCTGTGGGTATTGCAGGAACATCCACAGCCATTGGAGATGCTTTGGTACAAGGATTAGAGACCTTAAAAGCAGGAGAGGCAACCTCTAAAGTACTTATTTTACTCACCGATGGAATGCACAATGCAGGAAAGCACTCTCCACGACAAGCTGTAACACTTATTAAAAAGAGAGGGGTAAAAGTCTATACCATTGGAATTGGAAAAAAACAAGAGTACGATGTGGCACTTCTAAGAACCATTGCCAAAGAGACAGGAGGAAAAAGCTTCTTTTGTCAAAACAGTAGTGAGCTTAAAAAGGTCTATGAGAGCATTAGTAAGTTAGAACCAAGTCCTATCCGTTCGGAGCAGTATTTAAACCAAACTCAACTCTTTATCTACCCTTTAGCCTTGGCAATAGGTTTACTATTGCTCCTACTTTTACGACATGAGGAGGAGATATGAGTTTTCTCTATGCCTCTTTTTTATGGCTACTTATTCCGTTGGTCGCGTATGTGCTAAAAGGTAAAAAACACTCCTTGGCTCTCTATTTGCGTTGGGGTGTGTTAGCACTGCTTGTGGTGGCATTGGCACGACCTGTGGTGGCTCAAAAAGCAAGCACTAAAGAGGTTATGAGTCATTCACTTATTGTGGCACTTGACCTCTCGGTCTCTATGAATGCCAATGACATTGCCCCCACGCGTGCTAAAGCGAGTAGGGCAATAATTAATAAGTTTTTAGAGACCAATAAGAATGACCAAATCGCTCTAATAGGCTTTACGAGTAACCCTCTGCTTCTCTCTCCTCCTACTACCGATCACGGTTTGGTCAAGATAGCCTTAGCCAATATGAATACCGATTATCTTCTAACCAAAGGGACAAACCTCAAAAAACTCTTCAAAAAAGTAGCTCAATTTTCAGACAAAGAGAAAAGGCTTATTTTACTAAGTGATGGGGGGGATGAGGTGTTAGATGATGAGCTTATAGATTTGGTGGAAGAGGAGCATATTACACTATTTGTGGTAGGTATGGGAACCAAGCAGGGAGCCTCTGTAGCACAAAAAGATGGCACATTACTTCAAGACACACAAGGCAATATTATTGTCTCTAGGCTAAACGACTCTTTGGAAAGGTTAGCTAAAGAGAGTGGGGGAGAATTTATGGCTTTTGGTTCGGTAGAAGCTACTGTCTCAGCCATAGAGCATTGGATTAATAGTGCCGATGAGAGTGAACTTCTTACCAAACAAAGTAGGGCTTATTTTGAGTTGGCTTTTCTACCTATTGGCTTGGCATTGGTACTCTTTTTTCTCTCTTCAACCCATTTCATACGTTTTGTAGTAGCTTTTTTACTTTTGGTGGGCATAACAGTTCAGGCAAATGAATCCCTAACGGCTGAAAGTTGGGGTGAAGGAGTAGAGCA
>Ga0256827_10003381_pt1 | contig 10124 bp, 9 predicted proteins | sample CV84metaG_FD_185977 | JGI IMG/M metagenome (GOLD analysis project Ga0256827, IMG submission 185977) | Hydrothermal vent microbial communities from East Pacific Rise, Pacific Ocean - CV84 | ecosystem: Environmental > Aquatic > Marine > Hydrothermal vents | place: Pacific Ocean: East Pacific Rise...
CACTTGTGATTTCATTTGAGAGTTTATGTAAAAAATCTTCTCTTTTGTTGGCTATTTTTAGATGTGCTTTTTGTAGTTTTTGTTTTGCTTTGGTTCTATTATTTGAATTTTTCTTTTTTCTTGAAAGTGATTTTTGAGCTTTTTTCATCTTTTTGATGACTCTATCAAGTTTTAAAGGCTTAAATATTTTTCCATTGCTTAATGTAGCAAATAGAGCTACACCAACATCTATTCCTACTTTTTTACCATTATGCTTTGGCTTTTTGAACTCTTTTCCATCATCAAATAGTAATGAAGCGTGATATTGATTTGCCTCTTTTGAAACTGTAACTGTTTTAAGCTCTCCATCAAACTCTCTAAAACCTCTTATCTCTATAAGTCCTATTTTAGCTAAAAATAGTTTTTTCTCTTTTATTTGTGCTGTTGTTGTTTGGTAAGATTGTTTTGAATGGTGTCTGTTTTTAAATTTTGGATAGCCTCTTTTTAATTTGAAGAAGCCTTGATAAGCTCTCTCCATATTTTTGATTGATTGTTGTAAGGCTGTGCTATCTACCTCTTTTAACCATTCAAAATCAGTTTTTTTCATTTTTGGTAGCTCTTTTATTAAACTAAAACAGCTTATTGAGGTTTTATCTTTTTTAAATGCTTTCATTTTTTTCTCTAGCATCTGATTATATACAAATCGAACTGAGCCAAATGTTTTTTCTAATATAGCTTTCTGTTCTTCATTTGGGTAGAGTCGAACTTTTACTATATTTAACACTTTTACTCCTTCTGATTTGATATTTAATATTATATCTAAAAAACACCAAAACAAACAAAAAAGAATATTATTTTATTTGTAATTTACGCTTTCATCCACCACCTGAAGGAGGTGGTTTTTCGCTATTTTGTGATAATAGAAGAAAAAAGCCTTATAATGTTACAAATAAAAGATTAATGTAATAAAAGGTAAACAATGAATATATTATTTGGTCCAGTAAACTCCAGACGTTTTGGAAAGTCTTTGGGGATTGATTTAAGTCCTTCTAAGAAGCAGTGCAATTTTGATTGTCTCTATTGTGAACTTGAACCTGCGAAGACGATGCAATCTTATGAAAATGTGGTTTCGGTTAAAGAGATTATGAATGTTTTAAAGGGGTCATTAGCCGAGCATCAAGATATTGATGCGTTGACAGTTACAGCCAATGGAGAGCCAACACTTTATCCTCATCTATTTGAACTGATAAATGAAATAGATGCGATTAAAGGCAATATCAAAACACTAATACTCTCTAATTCAGCGACGATTGATACTGAAAAAACACAAAAGGCATTAATGAGGTTTGATACGGTTAAGCTTTCGCTAGATTGTGCTACGGTACGTTGTTTAAAGCGATTGGATCGAGCAGATAAGAGTATAAGCATTGAATCTATCAAAGAGGGAATGTTGCATTTTCGCTCAAAATTTTCTAAAGCATTAATTATCGAGATACTTATGGTAAAAGGGATTAATGATAGTCCAGAAGAGCTAGAGCAACTGAATGAATATCTTTTAAAATTAAATCCTACACGCATTGACATTGGTACGATTGATAGACCACCAGCGTATAAAGTAGAAGCATTAAGTTATGAAGCGTTACGCGAAATTTCTTTGACTTTTGATAGCTCTTTACCCATTTATATTGCTTCTCGTAAAAAAGTTGGCGAGAAACCTTCGCGTTATTCGAATCAAGAAATTTTAGATACCCTCAAAAAGCGTCCCTTAACCCAAGAAGATATAGACGTTCTCTTTGATGCTATGAGTAAAGAGAGATTAGTGAATTTAGTTAATAATGAAAAGATAAAAACGTTAAATAGTAGTGGTTATGATTTTTTTGTATTAAATTTTTAAAGAAAATCAAAAATCCCTTGACATCAAAGGGGTTTTTGTCTATAATCGCACTCCACAAAACATGTGGACAAAATGTTCCGGATTAGCTCAGCGGTAGAGTAGGTGACTGTTAATCACTTGGTCGCAGGTTCGAATCCTGCATCCGGAGCCATTTTACAAAAAACTTATTATATGTTCCGGATTAGCTCAGCGGTAGAGTAGGTGACTGTTAATCACTTGGTCGCAGGTTCGAATCCTGCATCCGGAGCCACTCTCAAAATATACTCACAATCAAATATTAAAATAGATACTAGAAAAAATATGGCAAAAAAGAAAAAAACAGTCGATTTCTCAAATCAGAACATTAGCTTTATAAGTAAAGAAGAGACTATTAAAGTTTTGAGTTTAAACCTTAATAGTATGGATGTTGAAGTTCTCATTGTACATAATGAGAAGAAGAGAGTTCAAAAGATGCCTTTTGCTCATCTGCCTAAAGAGATAAAAAAAATAATTCGACCTCTTTAAGTAATCTTTAGTCTATATGGATTACTGAATAGACATCCGATTCTATTCCATCTCGCCCATTTAAAAAATCCAATTCCAGTATAAAACAGGCTTCAACACAGGTAGCTCCAACTTTTTTGATAAGTGATGCAGCTGCTGTTGCTGTTCCTCCTGTTGCAATAAGGTCATCTATTAGTAATACCCGTGCATTCTCTTTTGGAAAGGCATCAATATGCACTTCAACTTCATCAAACCCATACTCTAATGAGTACTTTTCTGCAACCGTTGTATAGGGCAGTTTCCCTTTTTTACGAACTGGTACAAAACCAATGTTTAATCGGTCAGCTAATACGGCTCCAAATATAAATCCTCGTGCATCTATTCCTGCAACATAATCAAGATTGTACTCTTTATAGCGTTTGCTTAAGTGATTCATGAGTGTCTTAAATGCTTTAGGATTATTTAACATCGTTGTAATGTCTTTGAACACAATCCCTTTTTTAGGGAAATCAGGAATTTCTCGAATACTTTTTTCTATAATTGCTTGGTCTTCTTCTGTTAAGCTTGTCATTTTAACTCTTTTTATTTTTTTCTGTATTATAACATAAGTAGAATCAACCAGTTTTAAGAGCGTTTGGGTAAAATCCCCTTTTAAAACAGAGGTCATAAGTTATGGTAAAAAAAAGAGTACTGGTTAAGTTTTCAGGCGAGGCATTAGCAGGCGAAAATGGCTATGGTATTGACACTCAAATCTTGCATTTCATTTCCGAAGAGATTAAATTGTTAATTAATAATAATATTGAAGTAGCCGTTGTTATTGGTGGTGGAAATATTATTCGTGGTGTTTCTGCTGCTGCTGATGGAGTTATCAAACGAACTTCTGGCGATTATATGGGAATGTTGGCAACGTGTATTAATGGAATTGCTTTGCAAGAGGCATTTGAGCATGCTGGTTTGGATGCACGACTTCTCTCTGCTATTGATATGCAAGAGATTGGCGAATCGTTTATTGTTCGTCGTGCTAAAAGACACCTTGAAAAAGGTCGTGTGGTTGTGTTTGCAGGTGGTACAGGTAACCCCTATTTTACTACTGATACAGCAGGAACACTAAGAGCTTCTGAAATTGAAGCAGAGTGTATTATCAAAGCCACTAAAGTAGATGGTGTTTATGATCGAGATCCAAATAAATTTGATGATGCAGTAAAATTACCAAGGTTAACTTACGATCAAGCATTGTCTGACGATATTAAAGTTATGGATGACACCTCAATTGCGTTGGCAAAAGATAATAATTTACCAATTATTGTCTGTAATATGTTTGAAAAAGGCAATCTCTTGGCAATTGTACAGGGAAATAGAAGTCTCTGTTCTGTTGTTGAAGAGTAAATAATAATTTTAAAAGGATAAAAATATATGAAAATTGAGAAATTAACAGCAATCGCATTAGAAAAAGTTGACTTTGATAGATACTTACTTGCTGCAGCAGTTGGAAAACGAGCTTCGGCTATTGCCAATGGTGCAACACCTATGGTTGCTATGGATCCTAAAACTGAAAAATTTACAGACATTGCTTTAGTAGAAATTGCAGAAGGCAAAATTATTATTAGTACTGAGGTGTAAATACTTTGGAGGCTTTATTAAAAAAAGCACAGGGCATTACCACTATACAAGAGGCTGAAAAGCTTCTTTTGCAATACCATTCAACTTACTCTTCACTCTTCACTACGGCTTTAAGTTTAGCCAAACAAGCACACAGTACACAGACACGTAAAAGTGGCGAACCTTACATCATCCATCCTATTTTAGTCGCAACGATTACGGCATTAATTTCTGAGGATGAGACAATGATTATCTCAGCACTTCTTCATGATGTTGTGGAAGATACAGAGTACACTATTGAAGAGATTCGTGAAATTTTTGGTGAAGATGTTGCTTTTTTAGTGCAAGGTTTAACAAAGATTGAAGTGATTCGAGATGAAGAGTTAATTCCCTCTTCTTCAAATAAAAAATTGATAACTTCAGCATTGACCTTCCGAAAAATGTTGCTCTCTTCAATTAAAGATGTGCGTATTTTAGTGGTTAAGCTTTGTGATCGGCTTCATAATATGACAACCTTAGAAGCCTTGTCCAAGGAGAAACAGCTACGGATTTCTGAAGAGACAATGGTAGTGTATGCTCCTATTGCTCATCGTTTAGGTATTTCACAGCTGAAAAATCGTTTAGAAGATTTAAGTTTTTATTATATTTACCCTGATGCTTATAAAATGATTGATTTGTATATTCAAGAAAATACTCAGAATTTACATTTAAAGTTAAATACTTTTGTGGCAAATATTAATGATTTGCTAAAACAAAATGGTTTTAAAGAGGAGTCTTTTGAAGTTTTTGGTCGCGTAAAACACTACTATTCAATGTATCAAAAAATGCAACGAAAAGGAATTGGAATTGATGAAATCTTGGATTTAATTGCGATTCGTATTTTAGTTAATGATGATATTGATTGTTATAAAATTCTTGGCTCTTTGCATTTAAATTATAAACCCATTATTTCACGATTTAAAGATTATATTACCCTTCCAAAAGAGAATGGGTATAGTACGATTCATACGACTCTGTTTAATGATGATGGTATTGTCGAAGCTCAAATTAGAACCTTTGACATGCACCGAACAGCTGAGTATGGAATTGCAGCTCATTGGCGATATAAAGATGGACGTAGCGATGCCAAAAAAGTCAACTTAGAGTGGCTAGAAGGCTTGCAGTATCAAAATGATTCGGTCGAAGAGTTTTACTCTTTGGCAAAAGGAGATTTATTCTCAGACGATATTTCTGTTTTTTCTCCTGCTGGAGACCACTATACCTTACCACGTGATTCTGTAGCCTTAGATTTTGCTTATGCTGTGCATTCTGAAATTGGAAACAAAGCTTTTTCATCATTGGTTAATAAAGTAAAATCTTCGCTGTTAACAACGTTGAAAAATGGAGATATTGTTCGTATTTCAACCGATACACATGCAAAAGTTCACTGTTCTTGGTTGGATGCTGTTAAAACTTCGAGAGCTAAAGAGGGAATAAAGAGTGCCTGTCGCCATAAGCTCAAAGAGTGCAATCATCTCTCTGCGATTAATATATTGACCTTTTTAACAAAAGTAGATAGAGAGATTATTGTAAAGATGTTTGATGGCTGTTCTTTAAAAGACAATGCCTATAAAATGACCTCTAATAGAGAAATTTATAGAGATGTTTTGAATAAATTCCTTGAAAAATTACCCGAACTTGCAGAGAACTTTACCTATCCTACTGAAAGTGTGGATGAAAACTTTAGGTTTATCTCTACTGAAAAGGTAGAAAAAGTAGAATTTGATTACTGTTGTCATCCTAAAATGGGCGATGAAATTGTAGCCTTTGCCGAAGAGGATAAAGTCGTGATTCATCATAAGTTTTGTCAAGAGGCGTATAAACTGATGAAAGCCAATAAACCAATGGTTTTTGTCACATGGGTTAATGAAAAAACAGCACGTTATCGACTGATTATTTCGTTGCAAAACCGACCAGGAATATTGGCTGAATTGTTGCACAAACTTGCTAATTTGGATTTGAATGTTCTTAGTATAGAACTGGGGATTAAGAGTTCTGAAAGTGCAGAGTTTTGTAAACTTGAAGTAGAGACAAAAGAGCATAATGCCAAGAGACTTCAAGAGAAACTCAGTAAAAAATTGAAACTCATCGAGATGATTTCATTGAACGATGCGTATAGAAAATAAAAAATAGATAGAGGGAAAAAATGTCAAAAGAAAAAATTAAAATAGCACTGGATGAGATCAGCAGAGGGACTGCTGAAATTATTGATATGGAACGTATTGAAAAATTGGTAACAAAATTTTATGAGACAGGCGAAACCTATACCGTAAAAGCAGGATTTGACCCGACAGGAGCTGATTTGCATGTAGGGCATACGGTTTTGATGCAGAAATTAAAAGTATTTCAGGGGCATGGTGCTAGAATTCAACTTTTAGTAGGGGACTTTACAGCAACGATTGGAGACCCAACAGGTAAAAGTGAAACTCGAAAAGTACTTGACCGTGATACCATTATGGCAAATGCACAAACCTATCAAGACCAAGCATTTATTATTTTAGACAGAGAAAAGACCGACATTGTATTCAACTCAACATGGCTTGAAGCGTTGGGTGCAACGGGTATGGTAGCGTTAACCACTACGTTTAATGTGGCTCGAATGTTGGAGCGTGATGACTTTGAAAAGCGTTATAAATCAGGACAGAGTATCTCTATTTCAGAGTTTATCTACCCACTGCTTCAAGGTTATGATTCTGTTGAACTCAAATCAGACATTGAGATAGGTGGAACAGACCAAAAGTTCAACCTGCTTATGGGGAGACAGCTTCAACGAACCTACAACGCAGGAAAAGAGCAAGCCGTCCTTATGATGCCTATTTTAGAGGGTCTTGATGGGGTTCAAAAAATGAGTAAGTCCTTAAATAACTACATTGGTATTACTGAAAAACCAAAAGATATTTATGGAAAAGTACTCTCTATTTCCGATGAACTAATGTGGCGTTATTATGAACTTTTAAGCGATAAAACATTAGAGCAGATAGCTCAAATGAAAGAAGATGTAGCAGATAGAACCCTGCATCCAAAAATTGCAAAAGAAAACTTGGCTTTAGAGCTAACTACTAGATTTTATAATGAAGAGTCTGCTACTATGGCTAAGAGTGAATTTGATAACGTTTTTAAATCAAATAAACTACCTACTGATATACCTGAATTTGAATTTGAATCGGATATTTGGATTTGTAAAGCACTGCAAGATGCTGGTTTAGAGCCATCAAGCTCACAAGCACGACGCGATATTAAGCAAGGTGCTGTACGTATTGACCAAGAGAAAATCTCAGATGAAAAGATGAATTTAAGTTCTGGAGAGTATATTTTACAAGTAGGAAAACGAAAATTTGCAAAAGTAAAGGTAAAATAGTGGCATTTAAATCTTTTAAAATCGGAAAACACACTATAGAAAAACCCATCATTCAAGGTGGTATGGGTGTTGGTATCTCATGGGATCAATTGGCAGGAACAGTGAGTAAAGAGGGGGGATTGGGTGTTATATCTTCTGTTGGTACAGGCGTTTATAATAACCGAGAATTCTCTAAAAAAACGGTTAAAAATAGACCACATACCGAGGCGAATTTCTACTCAAGAGATGCTCTCTTTAAAATTTTTGAAAATGCACGAAAAATCTGTGGCGATAAACCCTTGGCATGTAATATTCTTTATGCACAGAGTGGTTATGACCAAGTCGTAAAAGATGCTTGTGATGCAGGTGCAGATATGATTATTACAGGGGCAGGGTTACCTTTGACCATGCCTGAAGCAGCCAAAGATTATCCTGCTGTTTCGTTGATTCCTATTGTCTCTACGGCTAAAGCTCTACGAATTTTATGTAGACGATGGAAAAAAACACATAACCGATTGCCTGATGCTGTGATTGTAGAAGGTCCTTTAAGTGGTGGACACCAAGGGTTTAAATACGATGACTGTTTTAAAGCAGAAAATCAACTTGAAGCGATTTTACCTCCTGTAATAGAAGAGGCAAAAAACTGGGGTTCAATGCCTGTTATCGCTGCAGGTGGTGTTTGGAATCATGATGATATTCAAAAAATGTTGGATTTGGGTGCTGATGCTGTACAAATGGGTACACGATTTATTGGTACTATTGAATGTGATGCAAGTCAAGTGATGAAAGAGATGGTAATTGGAGCAGGAGAAGAGGATATTAAACTCTTTAAATCTCCTGTTGGTTATCCTGCTCGTGGTGTAAAAAGTCAGCTTCATGCAGATATTGAAGCAGGAACAGCACCAAAAGTTGCTTGTATCTCAAATTGTGTTGCACCATGTAATCGTGGTAAAGAGGCAAAAATTGTTGGTTATTGTATTGCTGATAGACTCAGTGATGCCTATGATGGAATCAAAGAGAGTGGACTCTTCTTTACAGGTGCTAATGGTTATAAACTCAAAGAGATTATAACTGTCAAAGAACTTATGGAGAAGTTAATGAATGGAGAAGACAATTCTTAAACAATTATTTTTAATACTATTTTTTATAAATTTATCCTTTACCAATTCTCTTTTTGCAAATAATTTTGTAAAAAGTAAAATTCGTTTAGGAGAGCTAAAACTCTATTTTGAGTCAGACATCAAAAAAGTAACTTATTTTAAATTACCTCAATCTGATGGTACAACGAAATATGTTTACGATATTCATGGGGGAATTCTTTTACCAAATAGGGGTGTTTCTCATCATACCTTCAGAACGATTGACTCCTTTCGCTTAGGACAAAATTCCTCTACTGTTTTACGTTTGGTTCTTGTCTCTAAGCAAAAAGATTTAGACAAGCATCAATTCAGAGGAAATGTCTTAGCGATACCTTTAATTTATGGTCAGCGTTCGACTTTTGAAGGAATGGCAATAGAAAAGGTTTCTTCTACAAAGAGTAATCTTACTCATCATGCTGAATCGACACTTCCTAAAAATAGAACTTTACAGCATTTAAAAAATAGCCGTAATATTATCGTGATTGATGCAGGTCATGGTGGAAAAGATACAGGTGCTATCTGTTGTGGCGACAAAAAAGAGAAAAAAGTAGTGCTTTCTGTAGCGTTAAAATTACAAAAAAGGCTAGAGAAAAAAGGCTACACGGTTTACATGACTCGTGATAACGACAGCTTTGTAAAGTTGCCTAAACGAACAGAGTTTGCCAATCAAAAGAGAGCCGATATTTTTATCTCTATTCATGCCAATGCAGCACCCAATAAAAGTGTTCAAAATATTTTTAAAGGGGTGGAAATCTACTATCTATCGCCTGCAAAAACAGATAGAGCCAAAAAAGCCGCTGAAAAAGAGAATGCTGTAATGTTTGAAGGTAAAGATTTTTATACTAAAAATGCCTATCTTTCATTAATTAGTGAAACCAAAATAGTTGAATCTCACAAACTGGGTTTGGATGTAAGCTATAAAATGCTCTCGAATCTACGTACCTCTTTTGGGAATGTAGAAAATGGAGGCGTAAAACCTGCCAATTTTTGGGTACTTGTAGGAGCTCAAATGCCTGCTATTTTAGTAGAAACAGGCTACATAACCCACCCAGAAGAGGGAGAAAATCTTATGACCAATGATTATCAGAGTCTACTAGCCAAAGGAATCTCCGAAGGGATTGATCAGTATTTGGGGAATAAGTAAGATTCTTTTTATAAGGGCAATCATTTGTGCTTGCCTTATCTTCATTTTTAAACTCATTGTATTTATCATTTTAAAAATTGGTTGAATACTAGAGTAATTGTATTATCTATAGCAATATTAGTCGTTGTTAAACTTCCATTAATATTTGTAGCATTTTTAACCGTATAGGTAGAAGCCCCACTAACAGTATCCATTACTCTACTTGCCACAGCAATTTCATAATGGTCTCCTGTAGATGGTTGAGGTAAATTATTAAATGAGAAGTTAACAGCTTGATTGTCTCTATCAAGTATAAGTGTATGAGCATTTACAACTTTCCACTCATTTGTCGCATCTATAACATCCAGTAGCACAACCTCTACAGGTTTAGTTGAAACATCACTATCTGTAACTGTTCCATTAATATCAATCAGTGTTGCAGAGCTAATATCCATGTTAAAAGTCAAGTTATTTGCTATATCACTCCATGTTACATAGCTATTAAAGGTTGCTCCACTGTTTGCCCAGTAT
>Ga0256827_10003382_pt1 | contig 10122 bp, 9 predicted proteins | sample CV84metaG_FD_185977 | JGI IMG/M metagenome (GOLD analysis project Ga0256827, IMG submission 185977) | Hydrothermal vent microbial communities from East Pacific Rise, Pacific Ocean - CV84 | ecosystem: Environmental > Aquatic > Marine > Hydrothermal vents | place: Pacific Ocean: East Pacific Rise...
ATATCTTTTATACTCTTTTTCTTATCACCGGTTGTCATAAGAACAATTTTTGTATCAAGATCTAAATATTTTTCGAGTTCGCCCTTTCTTTGACAATATTTATGATCTATAAAAACAACATTTGGTAAAAGGGATTCCTCCTCCTTCAATAATGTATCACCATAATACACTTTAAAATTAGCACCGGAATATTCAACATACGTTTCAAGATTTTGATTGATTTCCTGTTCTATATTTTCATCAGGGACAACAAAACCAATCTCAAATCCTCGCATATTGACTACTGTTCTCTCTTCTATATCTTCCGGTTTATCAAAATTCAAAGTAAAAAAGAATGTAGAGCCTTCATTCTCTACACTTTCTATCTCTAATTCTCCTCCCATAAAGGTGACAAGTTTACCAGAAATTGCCAAGCCCAATCCTGTACCACCAAATTTCCTGCTGGTACTTACATCTGCCTGAGAGAAAGCATCAAATATTTTATTTTTCTGTTCATCTGTAATACCAATACCTGAGTCTTTTACCGCAAATTTAATCGTAGCATTATCTTTATCTTCATCAATCTTTTCAATACGAACATCTACAGTACCGTTTGATGGAGTAAATTTAATAGAGTTACTAATAAGATTTACAAGAATTTGAGAAATTTTAGTTGGATCACCTATAATAGAAGAAGGTAATTGAGGGTCTATATAGATACCCAATTCAATATTTTTTTCTGCTGCTCTGGCAGCATAAGACTCTACAGATACTTCAAACTTTTCAATAGGATCAAAAGAAATACTCTCTAATTCAATCTTATCTGCCTTGATCTTGGAAAGGTCAAGTATATCATTTACAATAGTCAATAAGTTTTCAGAACTGTGTTCTATCACTGAAATAAACTCTTCCTGTTCATCTGAAACAGCTGTAGATTTAAGTAATTGGGTAAAGCCTACAATTCCATTCAACGGTGTACGTATCTCATGAGACATATTTGCAAGAAAGAGATCTTTAGCTTGATTGGCTTCTCTTATTGTATTAGTAAGAAATTTATAAATCTGATTGATATCTCTATTATCAATCAAAGATTTTAACTCTTTTTGCTGTTCTAAATTAAGTACAGCTTCAATATCCTTTAATGTATCTTCAAATAGTTGCTTGTCTTTATTAATATTGTAATAAATCATAAACAAAACAATAAGAAGTATAAGCGTAAGAAGTGCCCCTATTCCATATTCAGTCATTACTTCTTTACTTTTAGAAACATTATCTTCCGTATGCTTATCCATAGTTGATTTAAGTATATTTTGTGCCGAAGCAATATACTTCATCTTTTTTTCAACTTGTGAAAACCATTCATTTGTTGTAATACTATATGCTCCTGTCTCTGCAGCATAAAGAATTTGTACACGCTCATCAGAACCTATCTTTTTAAATGCTTCCGGAGTTATTAAGGCATGCAGTTTTGAGACAACAATTCTATTTTTTAAAGTATCAAACTCAGGAAGTGTATTATCTAATAAGAGAGTATCCCAAAAGACCAAATCTTCATCAGTCATTTTCTTTGCTCCACTCAAGATAAAAAATATCCCTGTATTTTCCAATGAAGTATTTTCTTTTAACTCTGTAAAATTTGCATAAGTCAATAAATAATTTTTCATATCTTCAGATGCATCTTGCGATGATACTATTTTCATAGCACCAGCCAGCGATTTAAAAATTGAATCATGATACATTTCAAAGAAAACATTCTTATAATCTGAACTTAAAGTATTTACTTTTGATCGTACATGTTTCAAATTCTTTGCAGCAGCATCCAGTCTTTTACTGTATGTTTTAAACTTTTTATTTGCATCTATATAACTTTTCAATTCAGAAATAGTATTATCAACGATTTTTCTTGCTTCTTTTACTTTCTCAAAACCAGCTTTTCCATCCCTCCCCATATAAATAGCACTGTAAAATCTCTCCTTTGCTATAGTATCAAGAAGTACATCCATCTCTGCAATAAAATATGTACTTTGTGTACTGTTCCGTTTAGATTCATAATCTACATAAGAAGTATATGTATAGTATGAGAAAAATGCTAATACTGCGATAACCACTAAAATAAGAAGGTTAAATATATTTCTATTATTTATAATTTTCATTTCTAATCCTTCCTATTGGTTTTTATTATGATACAGTGCGATCTGATTGATCATTTCTGTCATATATATTACTGAAGCAAACATTAGTTTTGGAATAAATAAACTATCTGATTTATTTAAAAATATACGATTTGCTTTCCAAGATTGAGTTAAATTTTCTTGAACTGTTTGTATCTCTTCTGGATAGTTATATAGAGATATCTCTACTAAACTCTCTTCGATCTGAGTAATTGCCTGTTTCATCTGTTCCTGATTTGTAGGCGTATTGAAACCAACATGAACAGCAATATAATATTTCATTACTCTCTCCAGAAGATACTCTATTTTTTTAGTGATCATCAGCATCTTTTCTTCACCACTAAAATCATACATATGGGCATTAGCAATAGAGTCTGCACCTTCTAGAAGTGTTTCACTGTAATCAAGCATCAAGGCAGCTCTTTCTGTATCTGCTTTTTCATTAAATATTTGTTCAATTTGGTCTTTACTGTATGCCAAAAACTCTAAAATATCTTTTGTATCTTCGTCTTTTGTTGTCGTAGCAATGATCCTAAAATCATCATTCAACTGCCCTAATGATCTTTCCAGTCCCCTCTTTATTTCCAGTTTATCTTGATTTTTATAGAAAAAAAGATATTCTTTTACTATTTTTTGACTGAGAAATCTAATATTCTCAGAAGCTTCTATAACCTTTATATCCCCTCTTGTTGCAGCTTCACTAAAAAGTGTCACCCCAAGAAAAAGAAGAGAAATATAAAATATTTTCTTCATCTATAATCCTTATTTATATAGTTCCACATAAAGCCCTGTGATCTGATTCATCTTTTTAGTAATATTATCTGTCGTATTGAAAACAATAAGTGGCAAACCGCCTTTTTCAATGTTGAGATAGAATTTATATACGATCTTCCACAATCTGTCTATTTCATTGAGTTTTCTATTAATCTCAGGTGTATTTGCCGAGTTTGCCATAAGTGCAGCATGAGACTCTGAAAACGTAGCAACTGCTGCTTTCATCTGATCGATCGTATTCTTATCTTTGATCCCTGCCTGATAAGCAATATAATATTTTGCAATACGTTGAGCAAGCATTCTCTGTTTACCTGCTTTCCCTACAATTTTAGACTCTTTGATCTTTACAGTCTCTTTAAGTGAATCAACTACATATTGACTACCTTCCAACATAGATTCACTTAAATCTATAACCAATTGTGCATTATCAATCGTAAAGTCTTCTTTTGCTGTGGCTTCAAAATCTTCCGTACTCATTTCAACAAAAGCAAGAAGGTTCGCAATATCCGGGTTATTAATAGATTTAACAAGTATCTTATGTGCAGAGAGCAATTCAGCTAAAGATGCTTTGAGTTGTTTATTTGCTTTGGCTGGTGCCACCTTTTTCCCGGCATAGAGATAATCTTTGGCAATTCTCTGCGAAAGCATTCTCTGTTTACCTGCTACATCTATCAATTTTACAGTATCAGAGATCACTGTCGCATTTGCAGAAGGTGCTTTTGCTTCTTCTGCCATACTTACTCCTGACAATGCAAATATTGTCACTGCAGCCATACTTATATTCTTAATCATTTTATTTTTCATTTTATTTCCTTTATTTAGTTTCTAAAGCAACATATTTTTGTGTTGCACTATTCATATTTACAAGAATATCATTTGACTTCTTATAGATCAGAGTGGGCACAAACTTAGATTTAGATCTGCTCATCATTTCAAAGAACATAAACGATCTTTTTACCTTAGCTAAAAGTTTTTTTATCTCATCAGTATTCAAACTTGATTTTTCAAGTTCATCTAACGAAGTTTTAAACAGATTCATTGCATCATCCAGTTTAGTTTTAAATTGAGGATCTTCAACTTCCCAAACTTTTAACATGTATAAACTTGCCATTCTTTGAGAGAGCATACGCTGTCGTCCTGACTTATTTATGATATCACCTGATACTTTTCCAGACTCTTTTGCAAAAAGTTTTGTCGTATCATCAGATGCTTTAAGCAGTGCATCAAGATCTATTTGAAGCTTTTCAACCTTCTCTTTACTTGGTGCTTCTGCAAGTGTTTTTTTAAGTGGACCCCAAAGAACTTCAACTTTTTTTATACTTTTTTTAAGCGCATCATTTTTTGTAAAACCAGCAAGAGACTCCATATGATCCTGAAAATCTGCAGATATCTTTTTAAGATCTTCTTTCGGTTTACCAAAAGTATTTCCCATACCTACCATTGCATAGTCTTTCAACATACGCTGAGTAAACATTCTCTGTTTCCCTGCTATATCAACAGCATGAGTAGGACTTTTTATCTCTACTGCAGTAGAGGAGAGAGTCAAAGCAACAACTGTTGCTAAACTTATTTGTATTTTTCTTATCATTACAGTCACCTTCTACTTCTCTTGAGCAGCATAAAGTCCTGTTGCTGTATTCATATCTTTCAACATTTCATTCGATTTTTTATAAATAAGTGTTGGGATAAACTTAGAACTTGATTTATTCATGATCTCAAAAAACTTAAATGCTTTTCCGGATTTATTTAAAAGTACAGTAATTTCAGGTGTACTCATATCTGATTTTTTAAGCTTCTCAAGAGATTTTTTGTAGAGATCCATTGCCTTAGTCATTTTAGTTTTAAACTGTGGATCATTAATTCCCCATACCTTAAGCATATAGAGACTTGCCATTCTTTGAGAAAGCATTCTTTGTCTTCCGGAAATATTAATAATCTCCCCGGAAGCTTTTCCTGTTTGCTTAGCAAAAAGGCCAACTGCTTCATTTGATTGCTTGAGCAGGGCTTCAAGGTCTTCTTGCATTTTCCCTGCTTTGTCTTTGCTTGGTGGCTCATTTAAGGATGATTGAATAGGATCCCAAAGTACTCTGACCTTGGCTAAACTTTTTTCAGTCGCTTCATCTTTATTGAACTTTCTAAGTGATTGCAAATGGTTATCAAAGGATCCCATGATCTTCTTAAGGTCTTCTCCAGGATTCCCAAAATTGTTCTCCAAACCAACCATCGCATAATCTTTCAACATCCTCTGTGTGAACATTCTCTGTTTCCCAGCCACATCCACTGCCACTGAAAGATTTTTAATTTCAATAGCAAAACTATATGTAGAGAGAAGGGCGGGAAGAAGTAGAATTTTTATTGCTTTTTTCATAAAACGAGACACTATAAACTCCTTGTGTTAAGTAATATTGTAACACACCAGAGTGTAACGCAACACTCTAGCAAAATTTATTGGCGGCCTGGCGATCTCCATTAATGAGACCCATAACTTTCCGTCCTTGCTTCACAACAAGTTTGGCTTTGTAACTTAAACATTGTAAATATGTTACTTGATAAAGTGTACTTTTTAACAACTTAAATAAAACTTATTATGATATATATTTTGGAAGATTATTCTTAGAAAAAGATACTTACACTCTTTTCTACATAAGATATTAAAAAATAGGATAATTTTATTATGATACTTGTGGTAAAAACATTAAATGAAAACAGATGTGATCCTGTTTAAAACTGCCAAGAAGGCGGTCATAAACAGGATATATTTAGTGTGTAGCTACTTCCGGTTTGGGAGCTTCTTCAGTAGGTACAACTTCTACGGCAGGAATTTCTGCATTTGGCGTTGTCACTGTAGCTGCAGATTCAGCCACTGCTTCTTTTACTTCTTCAACTTTCTTTTCTACTGTTTCTGTAGCAGTTTCAACAGACGGTACAGTAGTTTCTTTTACTTCTTCTACCTTTTTTACTACAGCTTCTTTTACTTCTGATGCAGTAGTCTTTACTGCTTCAACTGCTTTGGCTGCAGGTGTTTTTTTCGCTTCTTCTTTCAACTCATCAAGCTCTTCTTTAACATCAGATAGTTCACTGTCAAGATCACTGACTCTTTCTATATTTGCACCATATTTATATACAAGTTCTCCACCATCTTTTCCTTGCTTAAGGATACCAATAACAAAAAGTATAAGAATTAACATGAACAATGCTTTCATCAAACCTTTTTGAATCATTGCTGAGAGTAGTTTAAAGACCAATACTGCACCTGAAGCTAACATTAAGTATGTTCCTAAAAGTTTATGTGCTTTAAGTTCAGCCTGTCCTGCCTGACTTAAAAGATCCCAAGCTTCTTTTCCATCTGTTACTCCCGTAAAATATGCAGCTACTGCAGCTACAACTGTCAATAAGATCAAGAAAAAGGAGACAACTCCAATAGCTCTTTTTTTTACAAAAAGATTAATGATCTCCAACAACAGTACTACAATTGGCAATACAATGATAAAGTGGTCTACTGGTGGGTGAAACAATACAGGGACATCAAACGGTAGTGCGATCTCCGGTATTTTAATAGCTGGTAATTCCATAGTTTTTCCTTCGAATTTAAGATTTAAAGATTATAACACAAAACTATTTAGTTTTATGATTTTTTCGTTTTAAACAGGTTTTACAACAACCATTATGACAATAATGATCATTAAGAGTGTCGGGACTTCGTTGTAAAATCTAAAATACTTTCCACTTTTATATTCCGGATCCTCAATCAGTTTTTTACGAATAGCCTCCAATGAGAAACTGTAAGCGATCAAAAAAGCCAGAACAAGCAGTTTGATATACATCCAGGTACCACTTTGAAAAATACCGGGATTTAAATAAAGCATCACTCCTCCCGAAATGATCGTTGCCCACATTGCCGGTACTCCGATGTAGGTATACAATTTATACTCCTGCACCTCTACCACTTCACCAAATGCTTTGTTGTCTGAATGTTCACGATGGTAAATAAACAAACGAGGCAAATAAAACAACACTGCCATCCAGGAAGTGAAACTCATCACATGAAATGCCAATATCCAAGTGTAGTATGCCATTTATTTCTCCAATACAGTAAAATCTTTGTGACTATAGATCACTAACTGTAATTTCTTATAATATCCAAGATGTGCATAGTGTATCTTTAGCTTTGAACCATTTTTGGGTGTTAATCTTTTATTTTTAAAATATACTGGAATTTTATTTCCATTTATATATAAATTTCTATTTGTATAAATAGCATCAAACTCTCTTAACACTTCATTTTGTTTCATTATTTTCAAAGAACTGTAAAAAGGATTCAGATCAACAGTCCCATTATCTTTTAACTTTATTAGATCTGTGATCTCTTTAAGTCCTTTATAGGTTGATATATCCTGCAGTAAAAGATCATATTTTCTACCCTCTTTTAGTCCATTGACACAGCCAAACAGAAAAATACCTCGTCCTTCTGCTCTCTGTTTAACTACAGCATATCTGCCACGTTTAAGAACAACAACTGCATCTTTCAATTTTACAGGTTGAGGCAAAGAGTCTATTGTGTAAAGATACTCAATATTTCTATTTAATATCTTAGTAGTTTTATGACTGTTTTTATCTGCCACATAAGGTTTATCATCGAAAAAAGCATAAACAGGCAGATGATCAGAATAGCCTTTCCCCAAATGTTTTCCATTTTTATATTGCCAGGAGTTAATATATCCTTTCTTGCTAAAAAGGTAAGGTGCTTTAAATACTGCAAAAGAGTTATTGACATAATCTAATCCTTTTGCATCAAACATTGATGAAGGAAGCAATATATGATCCAGTGTACTTTTATTACCATAAAACTTATGACTCCAACGCTCTTTAAAAGGTAACTCTTGCCAGAGATTATAATGTGAAGCTTTCCCTGATCTTAAAATCTCAGCTTCTTCTATAAGTTTCCCATCTTTTATGGTTTTTAAAACATCTGTAATGCCCGTCACTCCATGACTGTCATCAAGTCTTTCTTTCAATGTTAAATGTGCATTATAATTACTGTTCAGATCACCTAAAATAATGTATTCTTTATTCTCAGGCATAGAGAGGATTCTTTTTTTCAAACGTTTGGCATACTTTATACGTTTACTCTCATAGCCTTTCCTGCTTTTGGATTTCCAGTGATTTGAAAAAACTGTTAAAGGTTTTCCATAAATATTTATTTCAACTTCTAAAATATTACGTGTATAAGGAGCATAAGAAACCTGTAATTCTTTTTTATATGTGATAGGAAATCGTGACAGTAGTGCCACTTGAATAGCAGCACCTTTTTTATGTGTAATAGCAGAGTACCGGTATTCACACCCCACTCTTTTTAAGCGTTTCAAAAGTGCTTTAAAGACCAAACTGTTCTCTATCTCCTGCAAGCCCAAAATATCTGCATCCAGATCACATATCACTTCAGCTGTATGATTGAGCTTTATCTCTGACATTCTTTTATTCCAGTTATGTTTCCCCGGAATATAAGCATTATACTCAGTACCTTGAAAGTGAGCATCAAAAAGATTTTCTACATTATACGTAGCAACTTTAAAAGGCATGGAGAAAAGAAAAAGAGGCAGAAGAAAAAGCATGAAGTATTGCAAATCATCTCCTCTTTTTTAATGTTATTTCAGTAGATCAGCGAAACATTTTACTAAGCATTTCCATAGAGTCAGTAGAACCACCCATCATCTCATCAAGTATTGAACCTTCACCTGAAGTTGCCCTATCAACCATAGGAGGGACTGCTTCAGACAATGCATATGCTGCACTTTTATCTGCTAATCCAAGTTCTGTTGCAAAAGCAGTAATTTTATCTGACCCCAGAAGGTCAATGGTCTGCTCAGAAGAAATAGATTTATTGCTTCCGTTCCCTAGCCAGGAACCTACAATTTCACCTAGACCATTTTTGGAAAGACTGGTCAGGATCCCTGCCAGATCAATACTGCCATTGCCATTGCTAAGCAAGTTTTCCAAAGCATTGATAATATCTGCTATATCCAAACCTGATGTTGTATCATCACTGTTTCCCTGTATTATCTCTGCACCGATCTTAAATAAATCTCTTAAATCCATTTTTTATCCTTTGTATGTATTGTGATTCAATATATCTATAAAAGTTTAATAGAACTGTTCAACAGTTCTATCTTTTTTTCTTCTATCAACTCTGTCAAGGTACGTTTGAAATTCTTTTTACTCATACCAAATACTTTTTTTATTTCATCTGCATCACTTTTGTATGTAAAAGGCAGTTCACCGTTTGCTTCTTTTAAAAGTTGGATCACTGTACCTTCCGCTTCCTCTATCTTTGCCTGGATCCCTATGGGTTGCAACGAAAGATCCAGTTTAAAATCTTTTCTTACCGCTTTAATATAAACTTTTTTACGATCCCCTATTTTAATATTCTCAAAAATCTCATTGTTAAAAAGCATACCTTCATACTGGTTATCTGCCACTACTTTATACCCCAATGGTGTTTTTGCCAGAACAATAGCATCTAAAACTTTATTCTGATGCAGTCCTTTCATCTCCCGGTTAAAATATTTACCGATCTTCTGTGTAGCAAAAAGTCGTCCTGTCTGTTCATCGAGACAGACACGCAACAGATATTTTTTACCTAGAGTAAAATACTCTTTTTGCTGTGAAAGTGGTACAAAAAGATCTTTAGGCAATCCCCAGTTTACAAAAGCTCCGTAAGACTTGTAGTCTACTACTGTAAAGTAGCCGTATTCACCTAATTTTGCATAAGGCATTTTTGTTGTTGCAACAGGACGGTCTTCCGAATCTGTGTAGATAAATACATCCAAAAGTGAACCCATTGGCATTTCATCTTCCATGATGTAAACGTTGGGGAGTAATACTTCATTGAAGTCTTCTGCGGTGAGGTAATATCCAAAGTCCGTATCACGCTCTATTTTAAGTGTGTTGACTTCACCAATGTTAATCGTTTTATTTCTGATTTTTTCTGTTGTAGGTTTTACTGTTTCTATTGTTTCTGATTTTTCGTTTTGCATGTTGTTCCGTTTTATAAATGTTTTGTGGTTCTCCCACAATGATTGTCGCATTATATCTAAAATTCACGTAGGGTGGGCAATTGCCCACCAATGAGGAAATTCACAGATTAATTCGCGATCTCTTTCAAGTGTGCCGCAAACACTTCTGGCTTTATGAATCCTGT
>Ga0256827_10003383_pt1 | contig 10114 bp, 10 predicted proteins | sample CV84metaG_FD_185977 | JGI IMG/M metagenome (GOLD analysis project Ga0256827, IMG submission 185977) | Hydrothermal vent microbial communities from East Pacific Rise, Pacific Ocean - CV84 | ecosystem: Environmental > Aquatic > Marine > Hydrothermal vents | place: Pacific Ocean: East Pacific Rise...
CTGTATGGGTTGCCACCAGAATATGAGCCAGGACGAGCTGTGGAAGAAAGTCAGTGAAGATGGCAAGCTCGACTTCAAACAGCACAACGAGATGATGAACAAGATGCTTCACAATATGGCTGAGAACGGTAAGAAAGTTAAAAAATAAACACTTTTATTAAGAAGACTCTCTCCTCTCAATACCCCGGCAGCTTCCCGCTGCCGGGGATTTTTTTAGTTTATTTTTCCATAGATTAAATTTTACTTGATTGACAAGTAATCCAGCAGTTGCAGATGATTTGTTAGTGAGATCGGTGCCGAAACCTCTCCACCATAACCGGCAAATTGCATATTTGCCGCAGTTGCTGCTAATTTATCCAAATTAGAGTCACCAACAAAAAGACAGGATTCAGCTTTGATCTCAAGTCTTTCGGCTGCCAGCAGCAACATATCGGGCGCAGGTTTCGGATATTCAACATCATGACAGGAGACAACCACAGAGAAATAGTGCTGCAAACTGAAATATTCAAGGACAGCTGAAATACTTTTACCCCGATTTGTGGCGATGGCCAGAGGGTAGTGACCGGAAAGCCGTCGTAGCAGAGTCAAAAAATCAGCTTCCGGCTCCATATCGGGGAGAAACTCCAGATAATCCACAGTCGCAGCAAACTCTCTGGCTGCAGTTACATCATCCGGATGGAAAAGATTGGTCAGAACCTCAGCAGAGCTGGCGGTATGGCACATCTGAGCCAGTTCTTTTTGTTCAGGAGAAACTTGAGAGTAGGAAAATTGAGCCAGGATTCGATTGTAATAAGCGAGATTTGCTCGATGACTGTCAAACATCACCCCGTCACAATCAAAAATGATCGCACCGATATTTTTCATCAATGATTCTTTTTCAACACATAGATCAATCCACCCAGGCCAAATAAGATCATCGGTAACGAAAGTAATTGCCCCATGGTTGCCCCTCCCCAGAGAAACCCGAGCTGGGCGTCAGGCTGACGGACAAATTCAATCAGAAAGCGGAATAGGCCGTAAAAAAACAGGAAACTGAAAGCGGGTACCCCACGCTTTACTCCAAAGCGATGGAGGAAAAATATGATGAGGAACAGGACTACCCCCTCAAGACCGGCTTCATACAGTTGACTGGGGTGGCGCGGCAGTGATCCGGCACCGGGAAAGATCATCCCCCAGGGATGAGTGGTCACCCGACCCCACAGTTCTCCATTGATAAAATTACCAATCCGGCCAAAACCAAGACCGATGGGGACAGCAGAGACCACGAGGTCACCAACCATCAACAGCGGCAATTTCTTCCTCCGGCAAAACAGGAGAAGAACCGTCACAACGCCAAGCAATCCACCATGAAAACTCATCCCCCCTTCCCAGACATAAAAAATCTGCACCGGGTGGTTCAAGTAGTAGGAGGTATTATAAAAGAGGGTATAGCCAATTCGTCCACCGATCACCACCCCGAGGACGGCATAGAATAATAAATCGGAGATAGTCTCCTGAGTGATCGGCATTTTACGCAGTTTGGCTATGTAACCCATGATAAAATAGCCACCCACAAAACCGAGCAGGTACATCATACCGTACCAACGCACTGCAATTGGACCGATACTGAAAATGATTGGATCAATCTGGGGAAATATCATCAACAACTCTCTCTTAACTTATCCAAGACCTGCACGATATCACTCGGCAACGGAGCAACAAAATCAAGGTTTTTGTCCAGTACCGGATGACGAAAGGCCAGCTTTTCCGCATGAAGCAGATGTCTTGCTACCGGAATGTCCAAAACCAGTGCCGATCCACCATACCGTTCATCACCCGCCAGCGGACAGTTTTGTTCTGCCATATGGGCACGAATCTGGTGAGACCGACCGGTTAAGATTTCAATATTCAGTAAACAATAATCGGCAAAACTCTCCACTATCTCATACCTGGTAATCGCCTCTTTCCCCCCTTTTTTAACCGATTTAACCCGATTATCCTTTCTCGAACGGGCCAGCAGAGAGCGGATCTCCCCCTGCCACTGCGTGGGAGATCCTTCCACAACAGCAAGGTAGCTCTTTTTAATTTCATGATGGAGAAACATTCGGGTCATCTCCTTATGAGCCCGGGGATGAATAGAAAACACCATAACCCCAGATGTACCCCGATCCAACCGCTGCACCATCCCGATATCAGCTTTGTTGTGGGGCCGGAACGGGTCTTTCAGGTACCAACGCAAAGCCTCGAAGAGAGTCCCCTTGAAGCGGGCATGGGTCGGTTGAGTCTCAATCAGCGCAGGTTTATTTATAACAATTATATACTGATCCTGATATAAAATATCGCCCTTAGTTAACCGGTAGGGATCGAGGGGGAGATGATCAATGTAAATTTCGACAGTATCACCCTGACAGAGTGAAGTTGAGCAGTTCCGAACCCGCCTGCCGTTGATATGTACCCCACCGAGATCGATGATTTTTTTTGCAACAGTCCGGGAGAGATCAACAATAGACTGACTCAGATACTGATCAAGTCGTAGTGTGAAAGCCTTTTCGGTTATCTGTAAACGGTGAATTTTCCACTTCATCAATCAATAATCCGGTTATCTATCAGGAGACAACAGCGCCCCTACTAATTTGTCCACTTGACTTAATCTCGATTTTTGCTATTATGGAAACACAAGTTAGTTCTTTGATTTTCTGGGGTGCGCGAGTTGGTTCTAATCCCTTGACCAACGTTTTTACTGACCTGTCGGTGCGTGATAAAATGGTGTGCAAGCCTGCCCTTGAGCAGGACGCCTGAAATTTTCTCCGTAGACAAACTTTTGTTACAGGTCAATTGTGAAGAACCATACCGGCATCCCGGAGAGTATTTCATAAAAAAGGCTCTGAGTCACCTCAGAGCCTTTTTCTTTTTATAATGCCTCAATAAACTTAATAGTCAACCCGCTCCCGAAGTTCCTTACCGGTTTTAAAAAATGGGGTTTTCCGTGATGGAATCTCAACCAGTTCACCACTCTTGGGATTTCTTGCCTCACGTGCATCACGCTCACGGACTGAAAAAGAACCAAAACCACGAATTTCAACCCGGTCACCATCGGCTAAGGCATTGGTAATCCTGCCAAAAATCAGGTTAATAACCATCTCTGCATCATTTTTATTTAGAATTTCATGTCCATCGGACAGCTGCTCAATCAATTCACTTTTTGTCATGTCAACCTTCCAAATATTTCAAAAATCAATAACCATCCCAAATATACTGGGGACCAATTATACGTTTTTCAACCAGGTTAATACCAAGGTAATGGCTCACCGCTCCCTGTAGGTAGCGTTCGATCAAATTCACACTTTCCGGCTCCGGATAGACAAGATCTGAATCCTCATCAATCCCGGCAAGCTTGGCAGCATATCTGATTGCATCATTCAAGGTTCCGAGTTCATCAATCAGGCCGATCTCTTTAGCCTGACGACCGGTAAAAATCCGCCCGTCAACAAATGGCTTAAGCCGATCAACCGGCATATGACGACCGGCACTAACCGCCTCAACAAACTGCTGATGGACATCATCAATCATCCCCTGCAGCAGAGCTCGATCTGCCTCAGTAAAGGGGCGGGTTGCAGAACCGATATCTTTGAATTGACCGCTTTTGACAACTTCAGTCTGAACCCCTACTTTACCTAATAGTTCCCGGTAGTTAGGGAAAGACATAATAACACCGATACTACCGGTTATTGTCCCCGGATTAGCAAAGATATGCTCACCGGCAACTGCAAGGTAATAGCCCCCTGAAGCCGCAACCGATCCCATTGAGACAACCAGCGGTTTCGCGGCGGCCAACAGCTTAAGCTCAGCATAAATTTCTTGAGAAGGGGCAACTCCACCACCGGGAGAATCAATTCTAGCGACAACCGCTTTGATGTTATCCTGATCACGGAACTCTTTAATCTGCTCCAGCAACACAGTTGAATCAGCAATCGGCCCCTTGACCTCGAGAATACCAATTTTATCACTGACCGAAGCCATGACAGAACCGGTTCGAACCATCCCGGCAGTCATAACAACCAACAGAAAAAAGACAAACACACCGGCAACAATCAAAGATGCCATCAAAAAAGGACGTTTTCTCATTTTAACCAATAAAAAAGGGGCTCCTGAAACAACAGGAACCCCGTATAAGGTTCATGATAAATTAATCTTCTGATTTACGGCCAACAGCTCCCTGCAGCAAATCACCAAGATTAGATGTTGCAGTCTTCTGTGCCCCCATGAACTCATTAACCTGGGCTTTTTCCTTCTGCACATCAAGGTTCTTGATCGACAGGGCAATCTTACGATCAACCGTATCAACCTGAAGAACTCCTGCTTCCAACTCAGCACCGACCTCAGCAAAATCTTTCGGGCTGTCGATCTTCTCTTTGCTCAGCTCAGAAACATGAATCAACCCTTCGATTCCCTCTTCCAGCTCAATGAAAACGCCGAAATCAGTCACTGAAGTGACCTTCCCTTTAACAATCGTTCCGCGCGCATAACGGGTCGGAACAGTCTCCCAGGGATCGGTACTCAATTGTTTTAAGCCGAGAGAAAAACGCTCGTTTTCCCGGTCAATATTCAATACGACTGCTTTGACCAGATCACCTTTTTTATAGGCCTCGGAAGGATGCTTAATTCGTTTTGTCCAGGACAAATCAGAGATATGAACCAGACCGTCAATTCCTTCGTCAACACCGACAAAAATACCAAAGTCAGTAATATTCTTAACCTGACCTTCGATAATGGTACCAATCGGGAATTTCTCGCCGATAACATCCCACGGATTCGGTTCAATCTGCTTCAAACCGAGAGAGATGCGGCGGTTATCGGTATCGAGAGCCAGAACTACAGACTCAACATCATCACCGATAGAGAGAACTTTATTGGGATGTTTAACCCGCTTGGTCCAGCTCATTTCAGAGACATGGATCAAACCTTCAACACCCTCTTCAAGCTCAATAAATGCACCGTAGTCAGTCAGACTGACAACTTTTCCGGTCACTCTCGACTCGATCGGGTACTTGGCTGCAACATCCAACCATGGATCGGGCGCAATCTGCTTAAGTCCCAGAGAGACCCGCTCTTTTTCTTTATCAAATTTAAGGACTTTGACGTTGATTTTATCACCAACTGCAAGGATATCAGAGGGATGCTTCACCCGACCCCATGACATATCAGTGATATGCAACAGACCATCGATACCACCAAGGTCAATAAATGCACCATAGTCGGTCAAGTTTTTAACAATACCCTCAATCACCTGATTCTCTTCAAGTGTTTTCAGGGTGTCACTGCGATGCGACTCACGCTCTGATTCGAGCAAGACCCGCCGCGACAGAACTATATTTCCACGTCGCTTGTTCAGCTTGATGATCTTGAAATCAAAGGTTTGCCCGATCACTTTGTCTAGGTTACGCACCGGTCGTAGATCAACTTGTGATCCCGGCAAGAAAGCATTAACCCCGATATCAACAGAGAGACCACCTTTGATCCGGCTGATGATTCGACCTTCAACCACAGCATCTTCCTCAAGAGAGTTCCAGATTTTTTGCCGATCTGCTTTCTCTTTTGAAAGAACGATCAAACCACTGTCACTTTCACCACCACCGAACAGGACATCATAAACGTCACCAACGTTGACGTTAATTTCCCCATTCTCGTCAGCAAACTCACGGAGAGAGATAACCCCTTCCGATTTGTAACCAACGTCAACAACAACCGAGTCAGGGTTGACCTGAACGATTGTCCCTTCAACGACGTCGTTCCGTTTTAATTCAATGCCGCCCTGTTCATAATTCTTCAGCAGCTCCTCAAAACTTTCCTCGCCGTCCTGCAATTCCATTTCTTCTTCGTCCTGCATGTCTTTATCTTCTACCATTGGAGATGTTACCCCCTTACGAATTTCCCGACGCCTCGCGACGGCGGACTCAAATTGAGACTGCGCAAGTTAGCACAGCACTCAATAAAAAACAAACCAATATTTATCAGGCAGTTATTCTCTTTTAACCGGCAACTTCTGCTTCTTTATTTTTAACCACCAGAACCATTTTTTCCAGAACTTCAGCAATTGTGAGATGGGTTGAATCGACCACCACCGCATCATCCGCCTGCTTCAGTGGAGCATGAGTTCGTGCCGTATCTACAGCATCACGTGCTTCAACCTCTGCAATCGTTTGTTGCAGATCGACAGCAATTCCCTTCTCCAGTAACTCGTTGTAGCGGCGGTGACCTCTTTGTGCCGCAGTTGCTGAAAGAAAAAATTTCACATCTGCATAGGGGAAAACCACGGTACCAATATCCCGGCCTTCCAGAACCACACCGCCACCCTCCCCCATCTTCCGCTGCAGCAACATCATTGCCTCACGGACAGCAGGGTTTGCCGCAACCTGCGCGGTCAATAAACTCACCTCCGGAGTTCTTATCACAGCGGAGACATCAACACCATTGGCAAAAACCCTCTCGGAACCATCTTTGCTGACAAACTCAATCGACAGATCAGAGCAGAGAGCCTTTAACCCGGCTTCATCCTGAGGATCGATCCCCTGCTGTTGTGCCAGATATGCAACAGAGCGATACATGGCACCGGTATCTATATTCAGATAGCCGAGTTTTTTGGCCAGAGCCTTACTCAAGGTACTTTTCCCTGCCCCGGATGGGCCATCAATAGCGATAATTAATTTTTTATTCAAACCTAACTATCCTTGGAAATCAGAGTTAACAAGTCCCAGAATCCGGGAAAAGAGGTCTCGGTACAAGCGGTATCGGTAATTTCCACATCACCTTCTGCCGCAAGTGCGGCAACAGCCATGCTCATGGCAATTCGATGGTCGCCAAACGAATTGACCCGACCACCTGAAAGAGAGTGCCCACCAGTAATCACCATGCCATCTTCCCGGGGTTCAATGACACCACCCAGAGCACCGAGGGTTTCACACATCGCAGCAATTCGGTCAGTTTCTTTGACCCGTAGCTCTTTGGCATCACAGATCGTTGTCACTCCGGAAGCAAAAGCGGCAGCAACACTGACAACCGGAAATTCATCAATCGCCCGGGGAATCAGACTACCACCAATTTCAATACCATGGAGATGACTGCTTTTAACCAGCAGATCAGCAACCGGTTCACCGGAGAGTTCACGCTGATTGGTCAGTTCAATTGAGCCCCCCATCTGCTGTAAAATATCAATGACACCACAACGGGTCGGATTAACTCCGACATTTTTCAACAACAGTTCTGCCCCCGGAACAATCAGCCCGGCAACCAGAAAGAAAGCCGCAGAGGAGATATCGCCTGGAATTTCGATATCTTGACCCTTCAGCACGACTCGACCTGTAACTCTGGCCCCACCGGAAAAAGATTCCAGTTCGGCACCAAAGTAGCGGAGCATCCTCTCGCTATGATCCCGTGAAAGGTGAGGTTCATAAACGGTGGTGGTGCCATCAATCTGCATCCCGGCAAGCAAAACTGCCGATTTCACTTGAGCACTGGCAATCGGTGAATGATATTCAGTGGGATGTAAGCCGCCACCATCAATCGCCAACGGAGCTTTGGAATGATCCTCCCGGCCTGAAATCTTTGCCCCCATCTCGGATAACGGACCAATCACCCGACCCATTGGCCGTTTGCGCAGATATTGATCACCGGTCAGAACCGAGAAAAATGGTTGTGCCGCCAGAATGCCACTCATCAACCGCATGGTCGTCCCGGAGTTGCCGCAATCGACCACATCAGTCGGCTCACGCAAGCCATCGAGACCACGTCCGTGAATAATTAATTCATCAGCACTTTTCTCATCAACCTCAATCCCCAGACTTTTAAACGCCTGCATCGTTGAGAGGCAATCCTCACCACGCAACAAACCCCGGATACGGCTTTCACCTTGAGCCAGAGAGGCAAACATGATGGCCCGATGGGAAATTGATTTATCTCCGGGAACAATAACTTCCCCCCGCAAACCTTTGGCAGGAACAACAGTTCTTGATTCTATTTTATGCATCAGTGTGGCCTTTGTTTCCTTTGAAAAATCAGAGTATTCCGGGGACATGTACTCGTTACGTGTCCCCGGAATACGGGACTGCTACAAATAAATTAGAGGATTGCATCACGCAGTTGTTTAGACCGGAGAAAAAACTCAAACAGTTTCTCACCATTGCCTTCAGCAATATCTTCTTTCAACTCATTGAAAGAGCTTTCGAACTGCGCCATCATCTCCAGCAGCGCATCACGATTGGTTTCAGCAATATCCCGCCACATGGTCGGATCTGAAGAAGCGATCCGGGTAAAATCACGAAAACCACCAGCAGAGTATTCCAGAATATTCTCTTCGTAATGATCGTAGCTACCAACCGCATTGACCAGCGAGTAGGCAACCATATGGGGGAGATGGCTGATGGCGGCAAGAACTTTATCATGCTTTTCCAGTGCCATCTCCACAACATCGCTGCCGGCCACTGTCCACATCTGCTTGATCAGTTGCAAGGCATCAGGATCGGTGTTGACCGTTGGCGTTAGGATACAGCGCTTCCCCTGATACAAACTCGAAAAAGCCGCCTCTGCACCACTGTTCTCAGTCCCGGCAATTGGATGTCCGGGGACAAAATGAATCCCCTCCGGCAATAAGGGTTCAATTCTCCTGACCACATCCCCCTTGACACTCCCACCATCGGTAATGATGGCTCCTGCTTTCAAACCCGGCAAACAACGTTGCGTCACCTGCTCCAGAGTTTTGACCGGGGTTGCCAGAAAAACCACATCAGCGCCCCTGACAGCCTCCATTGGATCACGCTGGTACGAATCAATCACCCCAAGCTCAATTGCCTTTTCCAGATTCGGTTTCCCCCGTCCGCAACCGACAACTTCACCGACAGCACCCGCCTCTTTGAGAGCCAGAGAGAGTGAGCCACCAATCAAACCGACACCAATCACCGCAAGCCGGGGGATAAGAGGAGTTTCCGCCATCAGGACTTCTCCTCTGCGATATTTTCACTTCGGGAGATTGGATAAGCTCCGAGAATTTTGAGAAAATGGCAGTGCCCACGCAACTCCTCTATGGCCGCCGAAATTTCTGGTTGGTCAACATGGCCGATCAAATCGAGGAAGAAAATGTACTCCCAGGCCTTCTGTTTCATCGGTCGACTCTCGATCTTGGCCAGGTTGATCTCCCGCTTGCTGAACGGTTCAAGCATCCGATAGAGGATTCCCGGCTCATCTTTAACACTGAACATGATCGAGGTTTTATCAGCACCACTTTTTTCTGGAGTTTTCTTGCCGATCACCAGAAAGCGAGTGAAGTTGTGGGGATTATCTTCAATTTTCGCTTTGACCACTTGAAGATCATACTGCACTGCTGCGGCATGACTGGCGATCGCCGCGACCGAATCATCTTCAGCCGCCATTTGCGCTGCCGCTGCCGTGCTGGCAACATCGAGCAGAGGCGTATCCGGCATATTCGTTTCAAGCCAATGACGACACTGTGCCAGAGGCTGCGGATGGGAAACAATTTTACTGATGTTCTCTATCGTTCCAGATTTTGAGAGGAGATTATGGGAAATTTCCAGCATAATTTCTGCAATCATCTGCAATTCAGAATCGAAAAACATATCCAGAGTGTGATTGACCACCCCCTCGGTCGAATTTTCAACCGGAACCACCCCATACTGAGCACGCCCTCGCTCAACTTCTTCAAACACGGCGGGAATACTTTTTAAGGGGACCAGCTGTGCAGAGAGACCAAATTGCAACATAGCCGCCATATGGGTAAATGTCGATTGCGGTCCGAGAAAGGCAACCTGCATCGGTTTTTCCATATTCAACGATGCCGAAATAATTTCTCGAAAAACCTTACAGACCGCATCATTGGGAAAAGGACCCCGGTTCTGCCCGGTTAAACGGTCATAAATAGCTTTTTCCCGGCTGGGAACATAAAAAGTTGCTGCACTCCCCTCTTTTGCCTTGCCAACCGAGACAACAACCTCGGCGCGTTGATTAAGCAAGTCAAGAATTTGATCATCGATCTGATCGATCTGTTGACGCAATTTGCCTAAATCTTTATCTGTCATGAAGACCTGCTTTCGTTAAATTATTGATAAGGGAAAAATGTAACCCAATC
>Ga0256827_10003384_pt1 | contig 10113 bp, 11 predicted proteins | sample CV84metaG_FD_185977 | JGI IMG/M metagenome (GOLD analysis project Ga0256827, IMG submission 185977) | Hydrothermal vent microbial communities from East Pacific Rise, Pacific Ocean - CV84 | ecosystem: Environmental > Aquatic > Marine > Hydrothermal vents | place: Pacific Ocean: East Pacific Rise...
TACCACCTCAACTTTCAAACTCCGTTTCAAACCCTATAAGGGCAATGTTAAAATAGCTAGCAAAACCCATAATTTAGGGCTTTTCTATCAAATGAGGCAAAAATAATTAGCTTAAAATAAGCTGAATCACTTAACAGTAAAATGTTAAAAGCCCGAAATATAGGCATTTCGCAAAACTTAAGAAAAGCTTCAAAGAGACGTTGCTGACTCTTGATAGGTAGATTTTAACTAAATTAGCCTAATCTTTACCTAAAAAATAACCCATTTTACAAGCCCAAAAACCACTACGCCTAAAAAAACAGCCTTATACTTTAAATCTTTACCTTGTAAAAAGAAGGATACTTAAAAACTCTCTTAAGAAAAGGGGAGATTTTGCTATAATCTTAGTAAAAAGGAGTGAGTATTTTGGAAGAGAAAGAGATACATTTGGTTAAACGCGTTTCTAAAGAGTTGGGATTGACTTATAAAGAATTGGGTGCAGAGATTGGGTATAGCGAGAGTACTTTAAGAAAATCTGTTTCTGAAAATAGAATAACTTTACAACTAAAAAAAGCTATTGAACTTTATTTAAAGACTTTAGAATTTGAAAAAGAAAAAATAGAAATAAAAAAAATAAAAGATAATATAAGAACATTAATTGAGTTTAGTAGAAAATAAAGATAATATAGCCATTAATAATAAAAAATTAAGGATATTATTACTACAATGCCAAATATAAAAAATATAAGGCATAAAAAATGGAACTCGAACCTATAGAAAACCCAATTATTATTCATCCTCATCTTTTGCAAAAGTTCTTAAAGCATGGCAAAGATTATGCTAACCTTTTAGCTTTGTATAGCTTTTATCTTTATCATGCTCAACTCCAAAAGACAAATCAACCCCTTGTAACTGATGATTTTACAAGAAAAGGGATGAATTGGGCAATTGATAGAGTAAAAAGAGTTAAGAGAATACTCAAAGAGATGGAGTTAATAGAGGTGGTTCAGACACGAAAATACTACTATGTTCATCTTTTTTTTATATACACCAAGAATAAAATTGGCAAGATTCTTGGAAATTGTAATGATAGCCAAGAGTCTAAAGAGTCCAAAGAATTATCCACTAAAAAAGATGAACCAACAAAAGAAATTACCCCAAAACCAAAGCCTTCTCAACCTACAATTTTTGATAAATGGCAAGAGTATTGCGATAAAAAGAAGATAAAATACACCAAAAATAACCTAATATATTGGGAACACAAACTAAAAAATCGCCTAACCATAGACCAACAAAAAGCCATCTACACAGCTACCCAAAAAGGTTGGAAAAATTTCTACCTTGTACCTGTAAAAGAGTCAAAATATCATAAACTCTTAGGTAAATCACTACTAACCGATAAGAGAGATTGTGATACCTTGCTTGATATTAGCTATCGAGATAAAAAGTTTGTCTATCAATTTAAAAATATAAGAGTGATTAGCACAGCCAAGCCCTTGGAGTTTTTTAAGAGATATGGGTACGATAGAGATGAAGTAAAAACAGCCCCCATTAGCTCTACCGTAAAAGATAAGATTAAAGGACTTTTTCAGAAGTTTTAAAGATTGCTAAGTAAATTACTCAAGTAGAAATGATGCTTTTTTAATACCATTAAATTCAGTCATTTTAACCATACTGTAGCCCATCATGTCTTCAAAGATAACGGTATCTCCCACCGATAAAGGCTCTTGAAAAAAATACTCTCCAATTAGGTCTCCTTGAATACAAGAATTTCCTGAAAGCTCATAAAAATAAGGAGTTGATTCGCTCTGTGTTCCTTTGACCTTTAAACGTTGGTTTACAATGGCAACATCCAGTAAATGGGTCTCTGTAGAAGTGTCCAATATCACAACATTCACTCCTGCAATGTGAATAACATCTAATACCGTTGAAATAAACTCTCCACACCCCTTAGTTACGGCTTCCCCTGGTTCAAAGTAGAGTTGAATCTTAGGGTATAAATTTTGAAAGTTTTTCACAGCTTTATTAAAGTTATTCACAGAAAAGTTATCTGATGTGAATTCATGACCCCCTCCTAAGTTAATCCATTTTAATTGAGGTAATATCGTTTGATAATGCTCTAAAATATGGTCAAGAAGAAGTATCGTCCCCATTTCTAAACTTTGAAAAAGAGCATGAAAATGTAAGCCTTCTAGCTTGTCAAAATTGTTAAAATTACTGTTAAAAAACTCAATAAATTCCAAGTATTCAACCCCCAAACGAGAGTAGTCTAAATTGGGGTTACAGTGGTTTGGAATGGGCAGATGAAGTCGAGGATTAATCCGTAAACCCATAGAGGTTTTTGTTGTCAACTTATGTAAAGATTCCCATTGAGACAGAGAGTTAAAAGAGAGTGTCGAGACCTTATCTATAATCTCTACCAACTCCTCTTTTTTATAAGCAGGAGCATACATGTGAATATGTTGAGCATTTGCTTTTTGAGCCATTGTAAGCTCATTTATATTTCCTATACTCATCCCTGAAAGCCTAAAAGCGATTAAAGGTAATACAGACTCTTGATTAAAACTCTTAACTGTATGAAGTATTTTGACTCCACTCTGTTGCTCTATCTCTTGTAGTTTAGCTAGATTTCTTTCTAGTTTTGCTTGGTGTAGTATGAAGTAGGGAGTTTTCATTATTTCTCTTTTAGTAGTAACAGTTCTTTTTAGTTGTCATTATCTGAATTTTTTTGTATATAGTGTATGCCCTCTTTGGCTATATGATATGAGGCTTGTGCTAATTCATAGGCAGAGACAACACCTGTAACAATTAAAATAGAGATGATTGCTACAAGTTCTCCTGTAATTACGATAGGCTCTTTTTTGTACCATTTATAGGCATATTTCCCTATGAAAAAAAGTAGCCCAGTTCCTGCAACTCCTCCACCGATAAGTGATAATAAAAATTGTGTTCCCATTTTTTTCCTTTTTTGTATTTGAAATTATAGCTTTTTTATAAAGAGATTACTCATACCACTTTTCCCAACCTTCATTGTAATAGTATATCAGTTTATGATTGCTCAGTTTATTGCTTTCTACTTTAAGCTCCTCTATATCTTTTGCAAAAATGGTCATTTTGTTCATTACTTCTTTATTTAGATATTTTAAATTGTGTAGAGGCTCTTTCTTTTTAAAATCTATAGGAAAATGGGAAGCAAGAACAAAGCCCCACTCTCCAAAACTTGGAATATAAGTATGGTAGGCTTGGGTGTAAAGCTTGGTGCTTTGCATGGTCTTTTTGATTGACCAAAAGGCTTTACGCGAAAACATAGGCGAAGAAGCTTGAGTAACCATTGCTCCAGATTTTGAGAGTTTACTTTTTAAAAGTTGGTAAAAAGTTTGACTATATAGACGACTTAAAGAGATATTGTTTGGGTCAGGTAAATCTAAGATAATAACATCGTAGAGTAGCTTAGAGTTTTCGATAAATTTCCAAGCATCTTGGTTGACAACGGTTACTTTACTGTTGTTATAGGCATTGTCATTTAGTTTACTTAGTGTTGGGTTCTCTTTGAACAGGGTGGTTATGGCAGGGTCTAAATCTACCAAAGTAATGTTGTTGACTTTCTCATATTTTAACACTTCACGAAGAGCCATTCCGTCGCCTCCACCAATGATTAAAATGTTCTCATGGGCTTTGGCAGTCATCATGACAGGGTGTACCAAGGACTCATGATAACGGTGTTCATCAATGCTGTCAAATTGAATTGACCCATTAATATAAAACTGCACTCGTCCATGATTGGCTGTGACAATAATTTTTTGATAAGGGGTCTGCTCAGAGTAGATAATATTGTTTCGATAGAGTCTGTTTTCTATCATGCTTGTTAGTTGATTCGATTGCCAAAAGCCTAGTAATAGAATGACAAAAACGCTAAAAATATAGAGTATATAACGCTTTTCAAGAAACTCTTTAAAGATGTACCATGCCAATGAACCGACAAAAAGGTTGACCATGCCAAACAAAAAAGAGGTCTGCATGAGTCCGAGTTGTGGAACTAAAACCAAAGGAAACAGAAGTGATGCAAACAATGCACCAATGTAGTCAACGGTAAAGACATTAGAAATATTTGTTTTGAGTGAAAAGCTCTCTTTTAATATTCTAATAATCAGAGGAATTTCGATACCGAGCATGGTTCCTAGTGAAATGGTTATAAGGTATAAAAAAGCAGAGTAATTGTCAATATAGGCAAAGGCAAAAAAGAGCATAAATGCTGAAAAACCACCAAGCAAAGCGATGGTCAGTTGCAGTTGTACAAAGGCTCTCTCTAAGTGATGTTCTATAAACCTAGAGAGCCATGCACCAATTCCCATAGAAGACATAAAAAGCCCAATAACCAGTGAAAAGTGGTAAATAGAATCGCCCAATAGATAAGAAGATAATGTTCCTTCTAAAAGTTCATAGATAAGCCCACAAATAGCAATAAGAAATGTTCCAAAGAGTAAGGCTACCTCTTTGGTTCGGTTATTAACAGCTGTTGACATTATCGAATGGCTGAAGAGATAATCATCCCTAAAGAGATGATGATAGAGCCTAATACAATAGCTAAAGCTATATTTCCCTCTTGGGCTATTTTTTTGTTAACAGAGTATTGTGTTCCTACTTCAATGAGGCTCAGTACCAAAAAAAAGACAGCAATACCGAGTCCTGCGTAGATAAGTGCCGAAATTGCACCTGCGAATTGAAATGATTCCATTGTATATTTCCTTTAAAATTTATTTTCCATATCCATAAGAGCTGGAGTTATAACTTGAACTACTTCCCCCCCAACTACTACTACTTCGATGTGAAGAGTTTGAACGGATGGTTTCATGTTCGATGGTCTTGATGGTCTCTTGACCGATACCATTGTAGGTTAAATAGCTAACTCCTAAACTCATCGTAAAGAAGAAGAGTATTATGAATTTTGCCATTGTTTCTCCCTAGTCATAATAGATACCTCGTTCATTTTCTAATTTGCTTTGATAGCGTGATTTAAAAAACTTATACATAAAGAAGCTAATAAGTAAGAGGAGAAAAAACAGTTGAAAATAGTTTAGTCGTGCATCTTGTTCATAAATTGTAATCTTAATGTTTGAACTAAGTGCGTTATCTATAGGTTTAACCGTAATTGTGTACTCTCCTAAGGCGTTGAGCTTTAGATAAATATTAACAGCTTTAGCATCCTTATCCCATTGGTTAAAGGTGGTCTCTACTGCTGTGGAACTCTCTTGGAAACGATAGGCGTTTTTCCCATTTAACGAGAAGATTAGATGTTTCTTTTTATAAATTTGTACCGTAAAATTACTCAATGTTTTATGGCTACTTGAACGAAGCTTTAATGAGCTTAGGTAGGTATTAGAGGTTAGTATAAATTTCTCTTGATAAACTTTGCTGTTGTCTGCATTAAATGTTTTAATCGTTCTTCCTAATCCATCGAACCCTATTCCCAAAAAGAGAAGTGCTATAATAATCATAACCCAAAAAGAAATTTTTGATAAAGACTTAAGAATAGGTCTATTAAACGGTTTTAGAGGATGAAACTCATCATTAAAAATACGTTTATCTTCTTCTATACTAAAGGCATCGTAAACCATAGAAGCTTCTAAATACTCTGTCTTATAAAATTCAATTTCATCTTTAGTTTTTTCAGCACTAATTCCAAAAGGAGGAGCAATTAAATCTATAAAAGAGGTATTGTCGCCCTTTTTAGCCACCCATGTCAGCTCGCCCTCGGCATAGACAACTTTTGCACTGTAGTGGTCATAGGGTTCAAATTTTTTATCATTTACATGAATTAGGTATTTAGCTGTAATCTCATTCCATTCAATATTGGGGAAATATCGGTCTCTTTGGCTATAAATAAGATGCCCCTCTTCATAGGTAAGGTAGGCATAGCCATAGAGTGGAGAAAAAAGTAAAAAGTCACTCCACTCTGAAAAAGGGGGTTCAACTTCTCTGTAGGTTACTCTTCCAATAATAGTGTACTCTATGCTTTTGAGTGTTCCCTTCATTCCAATCTCAAAAGGAAGCTTGTTTTCTTCTTGATACTTTTTGAAATTAGAGAGTACTTTATAGTTGTCATTTAAATCGAGTACCGATTTACAATAAGCACAAGTAACGGTTTGGATTCGTCCACCACCCATAAGGCTAAGTGGGGCAGAACAGTTAGAACATTTTATACTGTAAATTTTACTCATGAGTAGAGACTTTTAATGGTTAAGGGGTCTATCCATTGCCCCGTAAAGGTTTGGGTTTTTGTGCCTGTACTCTCTAGGGTCAAAAGTTTTCCTCTCCCTTCACTGAGATGTAGATAAATGTGAGATTCGCCTATTTTTAGTTTTTCTGGTAGTTCCCCTTCAAAGCCAACGCATTTCCCTGTCCCTTTCTCACTAACAATGTATTTACCATATTTTCTTCCTACACTTACAGCCAAAGGATTTTTAAATGGTAGAGTAATATCTGATTTTTGTTGCAGTACAAAGTCACCCTCATCAATACTTAGCCAAAAATCTTGGTTCTGGTTATCTTGTAAGAACCACTCTTCCCAAAATCCTCGTCCATACGAATAGCGAATTTTTCCTATGGGTAAAAAATCTTTATGGTCAATTTGAATAGGGGTATTCAGCTGAAGGAGAGAGGGTTCTGGACTCAGTGACGAAGCTTCTCCAATATTAAGAGAACCATCATCTTCTAAAAAGATAGAAGATTTACAAGAAGGACAAGCGATAAGCTTTGTCCATTTAAAGTGAATATCAAGCTTGTCTCCACACTGTGGGCAGTTAATGGTTCTTTCTATGGTGCTTTTATATAGAGGTTCGATTGTGTATCCAATAGATTTATTTTTATAAATGTATTTTAGTCTAAAATTTCTTTAACTCGTCCAACTTCGCCCGACATTAATCGTACTTTAATTCCATGAGGATGTTTAGGAGACTTGGTTAAGATATCTCGAACCACACCCCATGTTAAATACCCTGTATCTTGGTCTTCTTTTAAAACAATATGCACTGTTTTTCCTGATTTTATATCGGCTCTTTTTGTACCATTCACGTTAATCCTTTTTAGTACTCTTTTTTGCAGTATTGTATCATATTATTAAATGTGAATATTTGCTACACATAGAGTACACAGAATTTGATTATAATACGTTTAAGCCTAACATAGAAAGAAAAAATTAACATATGCTAGACAGCTTGTAGTGTGGCTTTGTATTGTCAATGAAATCTCCCTGAATTCATTATTCTTCCTCCCTTTATAATTTCTATGTTAGGACTAAATTAAAACTTAGTCTCTCTTTTTAAAATCTCTGAATAACTCCTCTAATTTTATCCTGAACTCTTGATACAATTGAAGTTGTTTTATGCTCATTTTGTACTTAAATTTATGTTATGAAATATCAATAAAATCAGCAAAAATGGTAGGGTGCTGTTTTCACAATGCCAATGACTTAAGTTACTTCTACAAACTCCACCCCATCCTTAGAGCCAATGACTAAAAAGCTTCTAAGTTTAGGAACAGCTTTTACTTTATCAAGTTTCATATACCCCTCTATCTGTTTTAGACCCTCTTTTTTAACGCTGTTATAGTTATCTCCACTCTTCATCCATTTTAGTTCAAATAGGTAGTTGTTTGGTACTTTTTCATCTCTACCTATGAGCATAATATCAGGATATTTATTGTTTAGTTCGGGTTGGGAGTCTATAAAATAAAAATCTGCAAAGCTTAAAAGTGCTAAGGTAATAACCTGAAAATGTTTCTCTTTAAAACCGTAGTGGTCACGGTTAGATAGGGTTTTGATTACTTCATTTAGTTGCTCTGCAAAGGGTTCAATATCGCCCATTGCTAAGGCTCTTATTAGGGATTTCATATCTGAATTTATAACCAAACTGTTTCTATTTTTCAGCTCAATCGCAAAGTAGTTAAAATAGAGCATCTTGATAACATAGTTGGGTATCTCAAAGACAAATTCCCCTCCAAAGCTCTCCTCTTTTATAGTTATAAAACCCATCGAATAGATAAGAGTAATAAAGTCATCTCTGCTAAACTCTTGGTTTAAATCGTATCTATCTTTTATCTCGCCTGTTACGGCATTATCTTCGATGAGTTGCTCTAAAATTTTATAGTTTCTATTGCTATCTCCAATATTAAAGAGCTTCATAATCGCTTTATAGTCACTTGCCACATTGCTGTCTAACATTTTTTTTGGGATTTGACACTTTTTATAGTTAAAGTTAGAGATAAAATAGTTTAAAAGTGTCGCATTATAGATTCGGCTTGTGGACTCTTCATTAAACAAATAACCGTTGTACCACTTTTTTACTTTGGCTAAAAGCTCCTCTTGGTTAACCTTTTTACATCTACTAAAAATAGACTTCTCTAACGAGTATAGAGCCTCTTTTTGGGTAAACCCTGCCATTGCGTTAAATGTTTCACGATTTGAGATATTAGAGACAATATTAAACCCACTGCTTAAACTATCAAGGGTAATTGGTGTGACCCCTGTAATAAACATCTTTTGAACCGTTCCTGTTCCTGTTGCCCCTTTGATTACCTCGTAAAAGCTTCTTACAAATCCACCTTTGCCCACTATTTTTAGAAAATCTTGCATACTGTGGGCTAAAATTGCATTGGCAAACTGGTCATATTCATCTATTAAAATATAGATTTTATCATCGGTTACCATTCCAAAAAAGTATTTTATTAAACCTAGAGGTGTATCAATTTTATCTAATGTGGTTAAGTGATTACCATAGTTGTAATTTGTAAAATATTTATGGATTGAGAATTTGACATTATCTCTAAATCCACTATATATCTTCTCCATTCCTCCATCTGTATTAATCCCACTAAACTCAAAAAATAGAATTCTAAAACTGCTCTTTAGAGGGGTTGGATTTTTCTCTATATAGGTATGGGAAAAAATATTATTAAATTCATCTTTTGAATTCTCATCATAATAGTATTGAAGTGTTGAGAGAAAAAGAGACTTTCCAAATCTTCTTGGGCGTAAAAAGATTAAAAAGTCTTCATTTAACGCTTCTAATGCTTCTATATATTTAGTTTTGTCTATATAGAGATAGTCATTATTTATTTTTATTTTTCTAAAGTTACTATTTCCATAAATTATCTTTTTCATTTTTAACCTTTATGCTTACTAAAAGTATTATAGCAGATTGTGGGATTCTGTTTCTAATAGAACATCAATAAAAATTGGATGGGAACGAGCGAACTTTTATATAGCTAGAGCTGATGGAATAAGAGGTGTGGAACGACTTAAAAGTGTAAATTCATGACACGACCCCTTTTTTTGACCCCTTTTTTTATAGATATGAGTTAAATTAAAAATTCATATTTAACTTTTTTATCTCTTTATTAAAATTTATTTTATTATATTCTCCATAACGAATATGTTTTTTAGTATCAATTATATAATAGTAGATTTCCCCCTCAATTAAGTGTTTACTTTCATTAAATCCTACTACAAAATTCTTTTTATAATGAAACTTAATTTTTACTAAAATATAATTTTTAGTAACTTTATATTTTAATATTGTATAAGGTATACTATTATTTTCTTGTTCTTTTAAAGACTTTGCACCCTCAAAAAGAATATATTTAGAATTTTTATTATTTAGTTCTTCAATATATTTATATCCAGAAGAAATCTCCTCCTGTATATCCCAACAGCCTGTTATATTGAGTAATATCAAGCCAATCAATAATATTGTTTTCATTTTCGTTCCTGTTTGGTCATGAGGGAGGCTATTGAGAAGTTTATAAAGAATCAACGGGAGATTTTCTCTCCCTTTTTAGTTTAACCTCTTTATTTTTTGAACCGTCGCCACAACCATTCATTTTTGAGGGTTTTTATTTTATTAGGGGAGGTTGATTACGTTCACCTATCCCCTCTAACCTGATTAGTTATATTTTTATCCATATAAATTTCTAAACTTTTTTCATCTGTCCAACCCGTAATAAAAAAAAACTATACCTATCTTAAATCAAACTACAACATAATCGGCTTAGTTGTTCAAAAGAGTTAATATTGACATTATCTACCAATTTATGAATAAATTCTCTAAAGCTATCAGCAGTAGAAAAAAAGCGTTGGCT
>Ga0256827_10003385_pt1 | contig 10112 bp, 7 predicted proteins | sample CV84metaG_FD_185977 | JGI IMG/M metagenome (GOLD analysis project Ga0256827, IMG submission 185977) | Hydrothermal vent microbial communities from East Pacific Rise, Pacific Ocean - CV84 | ecosystem: Environmental > Aquatic > Marine > Hydrothermal vents | place: Pacific Ocean: East Pacific Rise...
ACGGATTGCCGTTGTATACGATCCTTCCGCCTTTGTCGATTATCAGGAGCTTATCCATCAGCTTGTAGATATCGCTGCTTGGCTGGTGGATGTTGATGACTATGAGTTTTCCTTTAAGTGTCTGACGTTTCAACAGAAGCATCACTTTCTCCGAATCCATCGACGACAAGCCGGATGTAGGCTCATCTACAAAAAGTATCGATGGTTCGCGTATCAGCTCCAGCGCGATATTCAGTCGTTTTCGCTGTCCTCCGCTGATGATCTTGTTAAGGGGAGTGCCAACTACGAGGTCCCTTGCTTCCACAAGGTCGAAATCATACAAAGCCTGCTCAACAAGCTTAATGATCTCATGCTTCGTCATGTGGCTAAAACACAAGCGGGCATTGAAATAAAGGTTTTCGAAAACTGTAAGTTCCTCTTTCAGCAGGTCATCCTGTGGCACATACCCGATAACCCCCTGCAGCTCCTCATTATCTTTGGTGAGCTTATGCCCGTTTATCACTATCTCACCCTTCGACAGCTTCATGTTCCCGTTCAACACATTCAATAGGGTTGACTTACCTGTACCGCTGCCTCCCATTATCCCGACAAGCTGTCCCGACCGCCCCCGGAAGCTGAATTTGTGAATGCCAACCTGGTTGTCGTTGAATTTGTATTCGACATCAATTGCCCGGTAGATGATCCGTCCTTTACCTCTTTTGGCGATAAACTTCTCGGCTACCATGCTGTAGTATACAGGGGTCATTCGCGATGTTTTGAACACACCGCCCGGGGCAAACTGTTGAGCTTTATTTCTTTCGATCTTATGCCCGTTAAGATACAGGTTACGGTTGCCGAAATACTTGAAATAAAAAGTATTGGTGCTTTTTATCCTGATGACCCAGATCTTGATCTGCTGGTTTTTATTGGAAATAAATTTTACGCCGGTGTAAGGCGACTTTTTATCGGAACTGATATACAACAATGCCGGTTTTTCCGGTACATTGACAGGATCATCAAGAATAAATATTTTCAGATTGTTATAATCCTTGGCATTGACTTTTAGCAGCTTGGCTATATCATCGAGGAACTGCTCCCCCTCGATAGTAATATTGTTCTTTTGGATAAAATTAAGCAGCAAAGCAAGAAGCATGATCTTCATCTCAGCTTCCATCTCAGTGTTAAGCTGATCAGCAATCTGTATCAGTTTGTCATAATTGTAAACCGTTTGCTGCTTTCGTTTTTTTACATTTTCAGCTAAACTGTTTTTGTGGAATTTTTTCAGGTACAGATCATACTGTCTGAGGCTGTTCTCAACATATTCACTATTCAAAACCTCCTGCAAAAAATCCTTTACCTTTAAACGTGCTTCGCTTATCTTCTCCTCTTGCCTAACATCAGTCAGCAAAGCAAACAACTGCATCAGGGCATCCAGCAAAAGTTCACTCATCTAATCCTATTTGAAAAATTAATGTTAAGACATAAAAAAGGGAGGCAGTTGATTACCTCCCTTGTGGAAATATCAGTTTAAAGAAGATCATTTAATGATCTTTTCTCTTGCATCTTTCACAGCAGCCGCTATCTTTTTCATCTGCTTTTTGGTAATGCTTCCTTCGTCAATATTTTCGTAAATATCATACAGCGGTTTAAGAATATTTATTGTTTCGGCGACGGCCTCATTACTCTTATATTTTTCAAGAAGTGTCATCAGCTTTATCAGATTCTCTTTCTGATTCATAATGATAGTAATCATCTCCTTGTTATCAAAAGTCTCGTCTGAAATATGAGTGGCAATGTAAAGAGCTTCGATCCAGCTTCCTGACAATACAAGAAGCGAAACGGCTCCACGGTCGTTATTGTTCAGATACTCATAAGTAGAGTAAAAGGAGTTGGAGATGATTTCAACAAGCTTCTCCTTATCGTTTTCAACACTCTCTATCTGTTCGATTATGTTAGGATCGACAGCAGCGGAGATATCAAGTTCCTCGAGCAGTTTTTTTGAAACTCTCATGTAATCAATGGTTCGCTGTTTCTGGTGATAAGTACTTGCATAACTCAGGTCGGCACCGTAAATACCCAAAGCAAGAGCCTTCTCTTTTTCGGTTATGTAATTGTCAACATTACCAGGAGGGTTACTCAATGTTAAGATATAGGATGCTTCTATGCGGTTAAGCATCTCAGTTACTTCGAAAGATGTAGGCAACGGATAAACAACATTCTTTACATCTTTTTTTACTTCCTCTTTTTCAATCTTTACAGTACTCTTTGATTTTTTCTGGCTGCCGCCGCTACATGCGGTAAAATATACCATAGTAACAACTGCAAATAGCAGGTAGAATGATCTTCTCATATCGATTACATTTTTAATTTGATACAAAATTAGATTTTATTAAGACCTAAATTTAAGAAATATTATTAAGATATTGTTAATTTGGAATTAATAAAATCACCTGCTTATATTTCAATATTAAGTTCAGCACCTGCCAGATCGGAATCGCTGCCGTAATCAACCACTCCGAGAATGTTGTATTTTCCTTTAGTTAAGCCTTTGGGCAGAATGAATTTAATAACTCTTTTTCCGTCAGGTAAAATAGTAAAACCTTTCCCTTTTATTCGTCTCGATTCGCCTGTTTTAAGGTTAACGACGTCAAGGTAAGGAGCGCAGTCAAGTATTGCATCGCCGCTATTCCCGACCTTCATTTCTAATACTTTCTTGTCTGCGTCGGGTTCTGAAACATCCTTGAAACTGAGTATGTCTGCCTGCTTAAAAGTAACAGAAGGCGGCGTCTGAAAGATATGGATAAGAAACTGGAATGTCTGTATGATCTGCATTCCTGTCACATCACTTCCTTTATCCTGCGGGCCGGTATTCTCTTTACTTAGTTTAATGGAAGCAACTGCCCACCTTGAATTATTGGCCTCGGGAATATTCGGGACCTGCAAAAGTACTTCTACCGTCTGTGTTTGTCCTGGCGCAACCTCAAAGAATGCAGGAGAAGCCGTAAGCCATTTTGAACATCCGTGTTCGTACTCTCCTTCTTTTATGACCTGTGTTTTACCCTTGTTCCCCTCTGACTTAAAGTCGTGAAATAGCACCTGAAAGGTTTCCGGCTTCTTGCCGTTGTTAGTAACATATATCTTCTGGCTTTTGTATCCTCCCGGCGGTTCTTTAAAATACAACCTTGAAGGTGAAACAGAAACACTTTGGGCAAACATGCCCGATAAAACAAAAACGATGAACCCAAAGATCATCAATACCCTTTTCCTTTCCATTTCTTTAACTTTTAACGTCGTTTTTATTAATATAAATATCTCACTGTTGTTTTTATCGTGCAAACAGTGTTTAAAATTCATCTGTTATTTCTTTAATTCTTCAATTACAGCTTCGTTAAATCCTAATTGTTTTACTGTTTTTAGCATTTTCCTGGCGCTGCCTTTTTTGTTTAGCGTATCGGTATAATATAAATATTTACCTCCGTCACCTTTTATGCAATACACATTGATAGTCTGCTGCAGTTTGTCAAATTCTGATCTTAACATCAAAGCGCGTTCATCAGGGAACAGTTTTATTACAAATCCTTTATCCGTTCCAAAACCATTACTAACAGGCATAAAGTCATTATCCGGTGACGTTTGTTGTTTGGTTGTATTCCTGTTTCTGTTGTCAACGATAGGTGAGTTACGCAAAACAGCATCAGCACTACGTCCATGGCCAAACCGGATCTGTCTTTTCTTTTCCGATAGATAGAAACTGATGTTATAGTTTTTGCCGCTTGACTTAACCGATAAAGGGATGTTGTTATCAGAGAAGCTGAAACGGGTGCCTACAGCTCCTTCATTAATATTAATAACATACTCGCCGTTTGGTAAATGCATTGAGTAATTACCGTATTGGTCGGTCAATGTACTGTATGATTCTCCTGTAAGCTGATTTATCGCTGTTACCCTGATCCCGCCAATCTGTACAGCTTTTCCGTCAGAATAAACATCTCTTTCAACAAATATCCCTCCGCTTAGTTTAGCACCTTTCGACAACGGAATATAAATCGTCTGGTTTCCATCGATGAATTTAAACATCTTACGGCTGCCAAACCATCCTTCGCTTGCCAACAAAGGCATAGATTCGATCTTGTAATTTCCTTTTGGGATATGCAAGTATTCGGCCTTACCGTCTTCATCTGTGATCAGTTCATACACTTCAGTTGGTTGCACAAATTCCTCAACATCGTTAAACGATTCATCAACCTTTGTTACACGTATCAGCATGTTGGCATATCCCTGTTCATCCCTGTCTTTAATGCCGTTTCCGTTAGCATCCCTGAATACAACCATTGTAGCATTGAAATTCTTACGCTTTCCTACAGGGACATTGATGTCGAACTTGATGCCGAAGCCAACCTCAATTCTGCTCGATGCTCCCGCAGGCACCACCGGATCCCTGTGATTTTTCACAGGAGCATAGTTCGCCTGATTGCTGAACCTCTCGTATTCGCCGTTGGCAAAAAGCATGTAACTGGTGTAAATGCTGAAACGAAACCGGCTTCGCGTAAAGTAGAACAACTCGGGGCGTATAACAAGCTGATGACGCTTGTACATGGTGGCATAGTTATAGTTAAGATTTGTTTTCAGGTCCATGTGATTACGGGCAAACCACCAGTCGTAAAAAGCCATTGCAAAAAACCTCTGCGGATTCTGAAGGGTATTCACGTAGTAATATTGTTCATTTAGATAATACGGGCCGAAGTAGTATCTGATATTTGTGTTAAAATTTTTATACCTCAACGACAAACGCATGTTTGCAACAAAAATCGGATCCACGTCATGGCTCGGGAACGCTGACCCTCCGGCAAAAGCCGAAGAATAAAAACTCATGTCATGCGAAGCCCTGATCCTGTATTCGAAGTTAAATCCTCCCGTATTGGCATCAAGAAGGTTCGATGTGTACATTGTATATTCCGGCTTAAAAAAGTACACATTTTTCTTTTTGGTGTGCGTCAACTGCAGAAAAAACACATTACGTCCGGTATAAAGCGAATCCACGACTGTACCGTTAATTCTTACCATTGCCGGCTGATTTTTATAGTATGCTGCTCCTCCCCGTAACCTTGTTGACGGATTTAAGTGATAACCAAGGGAAGCATTCATATTTACGTTTCCTCTCCACGGGGCATAATGGGGCGAATGATATCTGGCATTAAGGTTGATGTTTATTTTTTTCACATTCCCTACATATCCCGCAGTTGCCTTGTAGCCAGTAAACTTCTCACCTAAAAGATTATAAACCATTGAGCTAAAACCACCCCCAAGCCGTACCAGATGCCTGTGATTAATGCTGTAACTTGCATCAACGGAAACGTAGTTGGTATTAAAATCCTGTATTGTATTTTTCGATGATTCATAGTAGGTTTCCAACAGCAGTTTGTCGTCAGTGTAGTTATAAAAAACCCCGCCGCCGCGTATTACAGGATCTTTAAACGGTGACGGATTTGCTATGTAAAGTGCACCAAGTTCATGGTGATCGCGTTTGGTACTTGCTTTTACCCCCTTACCTATCAGCCGGCTGCCGCTTCTGCCTGATGTTATGTCACCGATCTCGGCCCTGTAATTTTCGCTGAAATATCCTACATAAAAATAATTTCCGAGATAGGTACGCCATTCAAACTGATTTTTAATGAATGACCCCTGATAGTAATAGGAGAAAGCACGATTTTGACCAATATCGTGGTATCCGTACAAACTTAACGTAGCGTACGTATTGTCTGTTAAGATGTTATAACTGTTAAACTCAAAAGTTAACGGAAAAGAGATAAATGACGAGGCTTTGATCTTGCTTTCGCTTTCTAACTTAACAAAATTCACCCGCCCCTGCCAATGACCTTTACCCTGGGTATTTTTATTCTCATTCTCCACCCGCAGATTAAGCCTGTACATCTGCTCACGCTCATTCTCATAATCGGTAGGCAATGACGGTTCTGCATCACGTAAAACCTTAAAAACAATGAAGGTATCCATGCCGGCTTTCAACGCTACCCTTTTTATGACATTCGTTTCGGGCTCACCTTTTTCATTTTCAACAAAAAGGCCTGATTCCGGCTTGCATTTAATCAAAAGATTTTCATCCGAGTTCCCGTTGTTTGTAAGATTAAGATAAAAAGAGGTAGAATCAGATTTTGAAGTAAAATAAACCCTGTTAGATGACGGTTTTACATGCCAGTCACTTTTTTTTATGATCGAGATGTTCCACACTGCCGAAGCAACAGTAAATCCCCTCACCATCACAAAAGCATTTGTAACGTATGTCATATCACCCCTGATCTCTCCCCTCTGTTTTAATCTTACAGGAATAAATAACGAATCGTTGGCAGCAACATCTATTTCTCTCATCGGATTACCGATAAGTTGCCATCCTGCAGGAGGGCTAAGCATCAGGCTGAACTTTCCGGCAGAACCGGTATTGTTAACTATGCGAATAACATTTGAAGCAAAATCACCGTATGAGATATCCGTATCAGTTTTTTTGAACGACACACGCACTCCTCCCCTGTTTTGGGAAAAAGCAACACCCGTCTTTGCCAATAACAGCATCAACAGGGCCACCAACAATGTGTTCGTTTTAATATTCCGCATACGAATAACCAAATTTTACATATCCTGAACTAAAACGTAATCGATCCTTAAAGTGTAAAGTCCGGCTTTGTAGATAGTTGTAAGTCCCGGAGTTATCTTTATGTCAACACGAAATTTATAACAACCGGAAGATGAATTGTAATCGCCGGGTTGGTTTGTTCCCTGGCCCGGACAGCTTACAGCTGCATCAGGTGATCCGGCAGAACCTATAAGATAAGTGGGTGAAGAGATATCGGTCAAAGGGAAAAATCCCGGAACCAGTGATGTGTTTGAACTATTGTTTATCCGTAACTGCAAAATACTTATCGGCGGATAATCACCGCTGTTTGAGTATTCAGCCGAAACATCCCAGTACCCGGGCTTCGATGTCGTTGCTCCGACATACAGATCCCATTGAGTACCCGATACGTTAACGTTCAGCTCACAGGCATTGTAAGCAATAATCCCGTTAACATATTTATTAATCGTATTAAAATCAAACTCAAGGTTTTTCGATGTTTTAAGATCAAAACTGACCGACTGGCCATCTGCCCCTTGCAATGACATAACGACCGCAATTACAACAAAAAAAAGCTTCATTGTAGTAGAACGCATAGTAATCTTTTTATCACCGCGTTAAAATAACAAAAAGAAGGTTAACAACCTTCTTTTTGTTACAAATTAATATTTCAGTTCATTTTTACAGATCCTCAACCAGAGAATATACCACTTCAAGATAGTAATAACCTGCCTGAGCAAAGTTATCGCCACCAGCTGCACCAATAGCAACAGTAGAGTTAGGGAAAGTAGCCGGAATACCGGGAAGCAGGCGCATATCGATCCTGAATTTATGTGTATCAGGATTTCCTGCTGCTGTTCCCGGAGGGAACGACTGGCCTATGGCAGTCCCCCAGGCTCCTGCAAGAAACTGAGTAGCATCAGTAGGTGCACCGGCAGAAACTCCTGAATTTCCCAATCCTTTCAAAGATATAAAACTGTTAATGTTTTCAGGTGCTGTACTTGTAACAGATGACTGCATTTCAAGAATTTCAGCAGGCAACACTTCATTACCATTGTTCGAATAAGATTCTACCTGTGTCCAGTTATCGGTACTTGCATACACAAAAAGGTCCCAGGCTAAAGTTGCATCAACTTCTAACTGCGTGGCGTTAAACCTTGTAATACCGTGCTGGTAGTCCTGGATGGTCTTAAATGTAAAGTCCACCTGTGGATTGGTTGTCATTGTGAGGTTCAGAATACCTCTCAGGTCCATAGTTACATAGTTGTACTCCTCGTCAGACAACTGTGCTTTCGTTGTTTGCTGTGCTCCGAATAAAAGGGCAACTGCAACAGATAAAAATAAAATTTTCTTCATAATTCTCATTTGTTCTATAAAGTTAATAATTGATTTTTGGTTTTTAACAAAAAAACTAAAGTCTTTTACGCCCTTATTTCGTTAATGTTACGATTAAAAGATCTTTTTTGAATAAAAACACATTTCCCGCAATTACTTTCATGCGGCATTTCAACGAATAAAAGCACCCTAACTCTTTGTGTTAATGCCACTTTTCACCCTCAACTGAATTTATCGGAAGAAACTCAAAAAAATCTCATATTTTTATCGTTCTTTGTAACAAACAAGGAACATTTATGCAGAATCAGGATCAACTGAAAGGACTTTTATACGCTGCCACAACATCTGTTTTATGGGGATTTCTTGCAGTAGCACTCAAGATCGCACTTAAATATTTTGATGCCTACACTATTGTATGGTTCCGTTTTTTTATTGCTTTTAACGTATTAATGCTATACTACCTGTTTGCAAAACCGTCGTATTTGAAGATATTGTTCAAGCCGCCGCTGTTGTTGATCTTAGCAGCAGCATTGCTCAGCTACAACTATCTCGGTTTCATGCAGGGAGTAAACTATGCAGGCCCGGGAGTAACACAGGTACTGATACAGGCAGGGGCAATATCTCTCGGACTTGTTGGCATAATCTTCTTCAAAGAGAAGGTCAACCTCATCAGAGGAATTGGATTTGCCATTGCCGGTTTCGGATTTGCACTATTTTACTATCAGCAGATAAAAGAGCTCATCCTTAATGTTTCAGATCTGAACAAGGGGGTTGTCTGGATAATGACCGCAGCTTTTGCATGGACCGGATATGCCGTCATCTTCAAGCTTCTTGTGAGGAAATGGCCGACACAACAGCTCAACATCTTTCTTTATGCCCTGCCTGTGATACTTTTTATTCCTTTCGCCGACTTTTCTCTGTTTTTTAAAAGTTACCCCTGGTATATCTGGGTTTTGATGGTATTCCTTGGGCTGAACACCGTAATTGCTTACGGCGCCCTGTCAAAAGCCTTCAAGTATGCCGATGCTAACAGGATCAGCATTGTGATCACACTAAATCCGGTAATAACCTTTGCAATACTTGAAATTTTACTTTACTACAACATTCAGTGGATCAAGATAACCCCGTTCTCGGTGATATCCTACATCGGAGCCTTAATGGTCATTTCGGGGGCCATTCTTGCCGTAGGATTGAAAAAAAGCTGACCTATCTTGTTTTTTGCTTTCCCCGTCTTGAGATCAGCACTATTCCGTACTGCTTGTCAATAAACTGAAAATACTGGTAGAGCCTGTAATTGAAATCCAGACCGTAATCTATCGACGGGTCGTAATCGATCCTTGTTTCGTAAAAATTACCGTAGATACCTGGATTATCATACCTGTAATTCCACTCAGTTACGTACTGGATATTCCAGTTTTTGTAATATTCGTTTGAGTAGTAGTTTTTCGGATAAGGCTGTGTTACAAGAAAAGTTTCATAACCCGGATCAAACACAATGAGTTCATACTCGGTGCTGTCATCAACAGCTTCTATCTCCACCCGTTCCCTCACATTGCTTTTGCCAATATTTTTGTTACTGTTACATGCAGCAAGAAGAAAAGCAAACACGATATAGAATACAATATTTTTCATGGCCGACGATCTTTAGTAGTTCTCTGTATATCAACTACAAAAATCGTACCGAGCAAGCCGTTTCAAACAACAATCAACATCGGAAAAACAACAGGAATACCTCTTTTAAAACAAGGCATTAACCGTAACAGGTTTACGATACTGTATCAGGGCAGTCTCTTTTTACTTTTTGAGCCATTTCATATCACTGTGCACTGCACCTGAAAAGCGGCAAAGCCGCAAGATATGTGAAGAAAACGTAATGATACCCGGCCAAAGTACGTAGTCACGGAATTTTAAAGCATGTGAAAAATACACCTCGGTAAAACCAATAAAAAAAGGAGGCTTTCACCTCCTTTTCAATATTAATTATCCTCTTCCTGCTGTCTTTCGTATTCTTTAAGCAGCTGATCCTGAATTTCAGGCGGAACTTTATCGTACTTGGCAAACTTCATTGTGTAGAAAGCACGGCCTCCGGTTATACTGCTCAATGCAGTTGAGTATTTGTTCATCTCTTTCAAAGGCACCTTGGCTTTGATAACCTCGAAACCTTTCTCACTCG
>Ga0256827_10003386_pt1 | contig 10111 bp, 7 predicted proteins | sample CV84metaG_FD_185977 | JGI IMG/M metagenome (GOLD analysis project Ga0256827, IMG submission 185977) | Hydrothermal vent microbial communities from East Pacific Rise, Pacific Ocean - CV84 | ecosystem: Environmental > Aquatic > Marine > Hydrothermal vents | place: Pacific Ocean: East Pacific Rise...
ACGCATGACCCGACCTGCGAAAGCTAAAAGGGGATTGAAACTTCAAGTTTTATACAACATTGCCATCAGAATCTATAGTAGCATGACCCGACCTGCGAAAGCTAAAAGGGGATTGAAACGTTATGTCGTTTGCAAACAAGACCGACTTAATTGTGTCACTATGACCCGACCTGCGAAAGCTAAAAGGGGATTGAAACTTTAGAATCCCTGCACCAGCTCCCTTGTATGTACTCAATGACCCGACCTGCGAAAGCTAAAAGGGGATTGAAACCGTTAAACTCTTTCTCGGTGCAGTCAACGATAAGAACATGACCCGACCTGCGAAAGCTAAAAGGGGATTGAAACGTAATTTTTTAAGTATTTCATCAGCATATTTTTCGAAATGACCCGACCTGCGAAAGCTAAAAGGGGATTGAATAATATTGTGTACGGCTGGAACGCTATGCCTGAGGCATAAACGCTTATCCGTTCAGAGCTACAAACGACAAACTGTTGTCGTTTGCTTAACGCTCTTCACCCTGCGAAAGCTAAAAGGGGGATTATGTTAGAATGTTGTAAAAAATATTAGGTTAAAGCATTTGAAAAAAGCACTACTACTGCTCAATATGGGTGGCCCAAATAACGTGGATGAAGTTGAGATGTTTCTTCGTAATATGTTTTCAGACAAAAATATTTTGACCATGAACCGATATACTAGAGCATTGATACGAGAGATTATTGTCTTTAATCGTATAGAGGAAGTGAAAGAGAATTTTGTTGAAAACTTAGGAGGAAAATCTCCTCTGCCTGAATTGACGAACCTGCTTATAGAGAAATTGGAAAAAAAGCTAGAGATGCCCATTGCTCCTGCGATGCGTTATGTTCCTCCATTTGCTTCAGAGGCATTGAAGAGGTTTCAAGCAGAAGGGGTAGAGGAGCTAATTTTGTTTCCGATGTACCCTCAATACTCTACCACTACTACGCTAAGTTCGGTAGAAGATATTGAAGTACGCTGTGAAGCGTTGGGGTATTGTCCCAAGATAACAGTGATTGAGCCTTATTATGATGACTATGCATACATTAAGATGTCTGTAGAGAAAATTATGGAGGCGTTAGGCAAGAACAATAGTGAAGAGTATGACCTGCTGTTGTCGGCTCATGGGTTGCCTATGAGCATTATCAACGCTGGTGACCCCTACCAAAACCAAGTAGAGGGAAATGTCTCTGCCATTCGTACCTACCTACATGAGCGTGGGATAAAGTTTAACAATGTGAAGCTGGTTTACCAGTCAAAAGTGGGTAACTCAGCTTGGCTTGAACCCAACTTGGTTGATGTGTTGCGAAACCCTTACCACCGAAAAGTCCTCATCTACCCATTGGCTTTTACCATCGACAACTCAGAGACGCTCTATGAGCTTGATATTGAACATCGAGAGATAGCCGAGAAGATAAAATATGATGACTACCGAGTGGCAAGCTGTTTTAATGAGAGTGATGATTTTGTAGCATTTATTACGCAAAAAGTCTCTGAAATTTTGAATCTGTAGCGTTGGTTTACCAACCATTAATGTGATATAGATAATATAGAGTATGAAAACCATAGAGAGAGATTTTAGTGCAGTATATGAAGTAAAACGTTCAAAATTTATTAGCTATTTAGTACCCATCTCACAGTTTGATGGACTGCAAGCCAAACTAAAAGCCCAAAACCCTAAGTCTAACCATACGGTTTATGCCTTGCGTTACCTCAATGAGTTTGACCAAATAGTGGAAAACTCCTCTGACGATGGCGAACCCAAAGGAGCTGCTGGTGTGCCGTCATTAAATGTGTTACGAGGCGAAGAGCTGGTCAATGTGGCACTGCTTACGGTACGCTACTTTGGGGGCATCAAACTAGGGGTAGGGGGCATGGCACGTGCCTACGCTTCAGCTGTCAAAGAGGTGGTGGGGGTGGCGAACCTTATTTCTTATGAAAAAGAGTACAGTTTTACCTTTGAGACCACCTACGCTGGGGTACAACGGACAGAATATCTGTTAAAAAAGATAGAAATTAGTAATGTAAAACGTGAATTTTTAGGCGACAGCGTGGCGTGGAGCATTGAAGCCAATGCAAAAAAATTAAACCAATTTAAAGAAGAGAAATGCAAGAGATAGTAGAGTTAGTTGTTAATTTTGCCCGAGATTTTGGATACTTAGGTATCTTTATTATGATGTTTTTGGAGAGTACCTTTTTTCCCTTTCCCAGTGAAGTTGCCATGGTGCCAGCTGGATATTTGGCATCGCAAGGGGAGATGAATCTGCTCTTAGCCATTCTAATTGGGACAGCTGGGTCGTTAAGTGGGGCGTTGTTTAACTACTACTTGGCTCGAAAGTATGGGCGAAAAGGGGTGTTGAAGTTTGGAAAATACTTCTTCTTTACCGAAGCAAAGTTACAGAAGATGGAGAAGTTTTTTGTAGACCACGGCTCTTTTTCTACCTTTGTGGCACGGCTCATTCCAGGGGTGCGTCAGTTGGTCTCGTTACCTGCTGGACTCTCGCAGATGAATTTGGGTAAATTTACCCTCCATACCACGCTTGGTGCTGGGCTTTGGGTGACTGTTTTGGTACTTTTGGGGTATGTGATTGGTGGAAATGAGGCGTTAATGAAAGAGTATCTGCATCAGATAGTCTTAGCAACACTGTTTTTAATTGTTTTGGCTTCTATGCTCTATGTTTATTTACATAAAAGAGCTAAATAGATATAATTCATCAATAAAATAAGGAAAATGAGCAATGAAAGAATTTTTAGCACGGGCAAAAGCGTGTAGACAAACGGTAGCAACCTTAGATGGAAAGACAAAAAATAGAATTTTAAATGAGATGGCAGAGGCTCTGTTGGCAAACAGTGTAGCCATTGTTGAAGCGAACAGAAAAGATATGGAAGCTGGTAAAGCCAATGCATTAGAGGTCTCTATTTTGGACAGACTGCTGTTAGATGAGTCACGTGTCCAAGCCATTGCAAACTCACTTCGTGAAATTTCAGCACTTAGAGAGCCTGTAGGAAGAGTACTTGAGGGGTGGGTAAACGATGATAACCTGCGTATTGAAAAGGTCTCTGTGCCTATTGGGGTGGTGGCTGTCATCTATGAGTCACGTCCTAACGTTACTTCTGATGTGGCAGCCCTCTGTTTTAAAAGTGGTAACGTTGCCATTTTAAAAGGGGGAAAAGAGGCTGAACACTCTAACAATGCCATTGCCAAGGTTCTTCAAGAGGTGTTGGTAAAAAACAGTTTACCAAAAGAGATTATTGCCCTGCTTCCTGATGCGACACGTGAAGGGGTTGCCAAGCTTATTCAAGAGGATGAGTATGTTGACCTTATTGTTCCTCGTGGAGGAGAAGCACTCATTAAGTTTATCTCTAAAAACTCCTCTGTCCCTGTGGTTAAACATGACAAAGGGTTGTGTCACACCTACATTCACCGAGATGCTAGCCACTCTAAAGCCATCGCCATCGCCATCAATGCAAAGTGCCAACGCCCAGGGGTCTGTAATGCGATGGAGACGCTCTTAATTGACAAAGAGATTGCCAAAGTGTTACTTCCTGGACTCTACAAAGCCTTTGTCGATTCAGGCACAAAACTTAAAGGGTGTGCAGCGACCAGAGAGTTGATTTTTATTGACCCAGCTACCGATGTTGATTATGACACCGAGTATTTGGCAAATGAGTTGAACATTAAAGTGGTTTCAGGGCTAGAGGAGGCGATGGAACATATTGGTCGTTTTGGGTCACAACACTCCGAAGCGATTGTGACAGAAAACTACTCAGCTGCTGAGATTTTCCTCAATAGCATTGATGCAGCGTGTGTCTATGTCAATGCCAGTACCCGTTTCACCGATGGTGGAGCGTTTGGGTTTGGAGCAGAGGTGGGAATCTCTACCAATAAACTTCATGCCAGAGGTCCAATGGGTGTTAATGAGTTAACAACCTATAAATTTAAAATTTATGGTAATGGACAAGTGAGATAAACTTTATACGCGAAAGAACTTTAATGAAATATTTCTTATTTTTTTTATTCTTAACCTTATCGTTAAGTTCTAAAAGTGCAGACACTGTGATGGTACCGATTATTTTTGAGGGAAACCAAATAATTGATACGGATACCTTAGAAGATGTGGTGGGGGTTAAAAAACCACCAATTTATGCTATTTGGAAAGAGAAAAAACCTCAAATAAATAGTATACTCCTTCCTAAACTTGATGAAACCTTTCAACTTTTTTATAAAAATGAAGGGTTTTATGATGCGAATATTTCGCATCAATTAGGTAAGGATGGGGTTCGAGTCTTTATTGACGAAAATAGACCCATACGGATTGCTCATATTAAGCTTAAGAGTGATTTGGACTTATCTGAGGCGATGAATTTGGTTGAGGGAAAACGTTTTAGAGCCAAAGAGTTTACGGAGATGAAACGACAAGTCCACAAAGCGTTACTGTCTGAGGGATATTGTAGTCCTGATTTAACAACAAAAGCCTATTTAGATTTAGAGCAGTATACAGCCTTAATTGATATTAATTTAAGCAAGAAAAATGTGTGTAAATTTGGTAAAATCACCATTGATACTGACTCTCCAACCATGGATAAAGATATTATTTTGTCGCGTCTTCATTTTGAAGAGGGTGATGTTTTTAATATTGATAAAATTAAAGATAGTTATGAGTCACTCTATGCTCTGGAGTCTTTTGACCAATTGTCGCTTGATTATAGTCGAAATCTCTATAATCATAAACCTGTTAAGATTAAATTTAAAGAGATTAGCAACCAAATCCATACCCGTATTGGGGTAGGGTATGCAACGGATTTAAAGTTTCAAGGTAAGTTCTATTGGGAGTATCGAAACTTTAAAGGTAATGGGAAAAAATTGATTTTTGATACGCTTCTCTCTGATAAGCAAAAAAGTTTAGAAAACCGATTTTTTGTCCCCTATGCACTTGCCTTATCTGACTACCATTTGGATTTTCAAAACTTACTAGGATACTCCGAAGAGCAAGATATTCATGACTTTGATGAAAAAATATTTTATGACAGAATGTATCTTTCTCATACCAGCTCCTCTTGGTATAACAGTATAGGGTTAGGAGTAGAGCAGAGAGAAATTTTTAATGGTTCGGTATCTGATAAAAAGTTTTTACTGGTTTACCCTTTTATGAAGTTTATCTATGACCATCGGGATTCTAAAATTAATCCTAAAAATGGTTTCTATTTTTCTCATGACATGGAGTATGGATTGGCATATTCGTCTGACAGCACAGCCTATTTTAAATATGAAGATGAGTTGCGACTCATCTATACGCTTTCAGATATAACCCTCTCAACAGTTGGCAAAATAGGAGCGATTGAGTTGTACTCTAACAATATGCCAGAGTCTAAAAAGTTTTTTGCAGGGGGAGCATTTAGCAATAGGGCATATGGTTATGACCGACTGGGCATTACTGAGTCTAACATGAAAGACAGTGAGTTAGGAGGCTTTACTTTTGCCAATTTAAGTCTGGAAGCGAACTTTCCTATCTACAAAAACTTTAGAGGGGCTCTCTTTACTGACAATACAATGATTTCAGATAATCAAGGTTTATGGGAATTTTCAAACAATGTCATTAGCTCTGCTGGAATAGGGTTTCGCTATCTTACGCCTATGGGACCCTTTAAGATAGATTTAGGAATGAATATCCATAACAGCGATGAAAAAGCGATACACTTTCAAGTCGGACAGTCATTTTGATACGTTTAGTCTATTGGTTATTAGCACTTATAGAAGTGCTTCTTTTTATGGGGATTGTACTACTTTTTATCATAACTGACTCGCGAACCATTGGAATGGTTGCCAAATATGGAATGGAGTCTACCCCTTTTAGTTATGATAGTTTTTCTGGAAACCTTTTAAAGGGGTTGCGTATTAAAAATGCAAAGTATAAAAACCATAAACTGTTTGACAACGCACTTGTTTACTGGAATCCACTAACGCTTATTAACCATGAAATTACCATCACAAAAGTTGATGTAGATGGGATTGACATAGATAATATTGTAGGAATGGTGAATACTTTAAAAATGAACTCTAGTAGTGATACTAAATTGGCATTAGACTACTCACTTGCTTTAAATAACCTCCATATTGGTGTTAACCCGTATCGATTTGAGGGAGTAAGGTTCTCCTCTTTTGGCTTTAGCGTAGATAAAATTTTTGTCGATAAGAGGTTACAAGTAGATGCAGAAAATTTAAAAGTCTCCTGTAATTCAGATATTACGAATGTGATGTTACAGGGTAATATTAAACAAAATAGATTACTCTTAAATGAGGTGCATCTAAAAAATATTTCAACGGTTGCCATTACAAAGCTTGTGCGAAGAATTAAAGCCAATCGCTCCTCTCATGTGGCAAAGAAAGAGAGAAGTAAAACGCTTTTTGTTCCTTTTAAAGAGGTAAAAGTGAAGCACGTTTTAGGAACACTGAAACCTGTAAAATATGGGGAGTTAACTCTAATAGGTGCTACCTTAAATGCCTATAATTTTGAAGCGAATCCTTATAAAAGTTATAACTATAAAGCAAAAAAAATAACCTTTGAAGGGCAGACCAATATGGCACTGTTAAACTTTGAAGGTATCATTAAAAACTCAACCATTGAGGCAACAGGAGAGGTATTATTAGAGCCAGAGCTTTTTACACGCTACAATCTTCCATTAAACTATGAAGGGTTACAGAGACTTCCTTCTAAGTTAACCTTAGACCATCATGGTGTTTGGGTTGAGGTGAATCATCAAGTAGAAGGACTATTAACCAAGAATAGTGAAATATTTAATTTGGATGTAAGTTATGCACACCATAAGGTGGCGTATCTCTATGGACAAGACCTTATTGTTGATAGTGAATTGGTTGCTCAAAGTACCTACGCTTCAAACATGAAAATAGATGCTAAAACGGTCGTTAATTTTAAAGAAAAAAGTGTTGATTACACAGGTGAGGTAAGAGCGTCACACTTTAAAAAAGTAGTGCCACAACTTACCAATTATCTTTTAGAGGGATTAACAGCACACTTTGAGGGACACAATAAAGCGTTAGAGGTAAATTTTGACTCTACATTGGTAGAGGGAAACTTTGAGACGGTGGGATATAAAGAGGCTACCTTAACGCTTAACAGTAAATATGACAACATTGCTCTTAACCGACTGGTTGAGAATATAGACCCTAAATTTCAACAGGAACAACTGGGCTTTCAAAGTAAAACTTTTTTAGATTTTTTTAATATAGAGCGTTCAACCACTACGTTAGATGTTAACTCCAATCTTCTCAATCTTACAGCATCTACTGACTTTAGTTACCCTACGAAGATTAAAGGAAATATTAATATCCCGTTTCAATCACAACTACGAGAGCTAAACAGTAGATTTAATTTTGATAAACTAGAAGCGTTAGATATTGAAGTACTCCTTCATGATAATCAATATGATATACATCTAAATGATAAAAATAGTGCGATGAGAATGAGACTGCTCTATAATGGGGATATAAAGCAACTTGAAGAGGCTAAACTCTATTTAGGTGTAGAGGAGATTACCCTTCAACAAAATGGAGCAGATACCTTTCATCTCCATACCAATATTCAAAATATTCAAAAATTTATAAAACGTATTGAACCCTATTATCCGTTAAAGATTCCCAACATAGAAGGGGCAGTAACGCTAGATGTTGTTCGAGAAAATGGTCAAAATATGATAACCATAAGCAGTGACACCCTTAGTTATATTTCAGATTCGAAGGAGAAAACTAGCGTATTTAATATTAATAATATCGCTTTGAAATTTTCGATTGATGGGGCGTCAAATATTGAACTCTATAACTATAAATTTGAGATAGATAGCAACCCTTATTTAGATAAGTTTTATGCCACAAAATCCTCTTACTTAACTCTTCAAGATGGATTTATAACCATAGATAAGCTATGGGTTAATGATGAAATAATGGTGAATGGTTCATATGATACAAATAGATTAAAAGGGGAGCTATCTGTTAATGCTCAAGCATATTCATTTAAAAGTGATGAGTTTAGTTTGGTATTTGATTCTGACTTATCGGTAAAATTGGATAAAACTCAGATTGATATATCAGGAGATATTGAGATTGTTGATGGAGAGATAAACTATGAGATAGAAAGCTCTGGTTTGGTGGAAGATAGTGATATTATTGTCCTACAAGAGCAACAAAAAGAGAAAGAATCAGTCTTTAATAATATTCAGCTTTACCTAAAAATTCATAATAAAAAACCTCTTCACTATAGTGGAGAGAATGTTGAGATAGCTTTTTATAATGAGCTAAGTGTAATAAAGAGTTTTAATGAAAAAGTAATGGTTATGGGGATGTCAACCATTACAGATGGCTATTATGAAGCTGAAGATAAACGTTTTATGTTAGATGAGAGTCATCTCTACTTTTCAGGAGAGATAGGAAAACCTCTATTAGACATTAAAGCCAACTACCATAAAGACCAATATACAGTGCATATTTTTATCTCAGGGACAACAGATGAGCCTATTATTAACTTTAATTCAGACCCTTACTTAAAACAGCAAGAGATTTTGTCTCTAATTCTGTTTGATGGAACGGGGTCGAGTGATGGAACGGGAGCCGAAGCTTACACGCTGTTAGGGGGAACATTTGCTAAGGGGCTTATGAAGAGTTTGGGTATTGATATTGACCATTTTTTACTAGGAACAGACTCCAATAACCAACTCTCTTTAGAGATAGGAAAGAAAATATCGGACAATATTTCGTTGATGTATCTAAGCAAGGATGGATTAAATGGGGCAAAGGTTAAAGTGGAGCATGGTAGACGTTTTGAAACAGATATTATTATTATGCCACCCAATACTTCTAGTATTGAGTTTCTCTATAAACGTGACCATTAGTGGCGTTTATTACTCTCTTGAAGATAATAAAAGATGGCCTCTACCTCTGCATTGGTTAGGTAGTACATTGGCATAATCTTATGTCGTTTTGTACGATTGTTTTCTCGATATTCATTGTTAAGACTGTCTCTTAGCTCATCTAAAGAGTACTCTCTAATATCGACTCCTTTAAGCAGTTTTGGGTTCTTTTTTTTGTCATAATATTTAGCAATTTTTTGACCCCCTTTTCCCTCTTTCCCATGGCATTGAGAACAGGAGATTCCTCTAGGATTTTTATAGAGCATTCGCCCATATTCAACAATGGAGAGAAAACTCTCTGAGGTTTCAATCGTTTGGTTACCCTCTAATGATAGATTCTCATCACCAGTGGCAAAAAGAAAAAAAGGGAGTAAAAGTAGTAGTAGATGTTTCACAGGTTGAATTACCTCGCTAAAATAGATTTTTTGATATAATACCAAAAATTTATCTCAAAGTGAAAATATGCAACTTATTGATGGAAAATCATTATCTAAAAAAGTCCAAGCTTCTGTTCAATCTGAAGTAGAAATGCTTAAACAAGAGAAGGGAATGGTTCCTGGTTTAGCCGTAGTTATTGTGGGTGATGACCCAGCAAGTCATGCCTATGTGAGCATGAAAGAGAAAGCGTGTAAAAATGTGGGGTTCTACTCCATCGCCCATAAAATGCCTGAGACCATCACCCAAGATGAGATAATTGAGATTATCACCATGATGAACAACAACCCTCATATTCATGGTATTTTGGTACAACTTCCTCTTCCTCCACAAATTGATACCAATAAGATTTTAGAAGTAATTGACCCTAAAAAAGATGTCGATGGTTTTCACGCCTACAATGTGGGGCGTATGGTCTCTAACCTTGATAGTTTTGTCGCCTGTACCCCTCTTGGTGTCATGAAGATGTTTGAAGAGTACAATATTGACTTAGAGGGAAAAGATGTTGTGGTTGTTGGGGCAAGTAACATTGTGGGTAAACCGATGGCATCACTGCTTTTAAATAAGAATGCCACGGTTACTGTGACCCATATCTATACCAAAGATTTGGCATCGCACACCAAAAAAGCTGACATTGTCATTGTGGGGGTGGGTGTGCCTGCCCTTATTAAAGAGGATATGGTTAAAGAGGGGGCGATTGTGATTGATATTGGTATTAACCGTTTGGATGATGGTCGCTTG
>Ga0256827_10003387_pt1 | contig 10110 bp, 10 predicted proteins | sample CV84metaG_FD_185977 | JGI IMG/M metagenome (GOLD analysis project Ga0256827, IMG submission 185977) | Hydrothermal vent microbial communities from East Pacific Rise, Pacific Ocean - CV84 | ecosystem: Environmental > Aquatic > Marine > Hydrothermal vents | place: Pacific Ocean: East Pacific Rise...
ATAATCCTGACATCTACTGTATGCCTGTAGGTGAGAGTCGGGCGAATATTTGGCACAATGATAGAGCTGTATTTGAGTTTTGTATGAGGCAGGGGTTTAACTATAGTGATAGACTCCATATTAGAGTCTTTGATACGACGCAGGGGGTTTAACCCTCTATCGCGTCTCTTAGTTCATCTGCATCAGATGCAAATGTAATCTCTTTTACCACTGCACTGTCTAGTTTTAGGACAGTGAGGTTATCCTCTTTTGTTGGGAACTGTTGGCTAAAAGATTTATCAGTTGATAGTAGTATCTCAAAGCTGTATTTTTTCATCTTTGGTACGATGATAGTTTTTCGTAGCAGTGATGGTACACCACTAACATCAGCGATAAGCTCAATATCATGTTTACTCAAATACTCTTTATCTTGTACTTCAAAGTAGCTACTGATTAGCTTTCCTGTATTTTTCCCAAAACTACATACCAAGATCTTTGGTAGTACATTTAGATTATGCTCTTTTCCAAATTGGTCATTTAGTTTAAATGGTGCTATTGTTGTATCTATTTCAATCATTATTTTTCCCTATTTTTTTAAGTTTCAAAATATATCGAAATAAACATTAAGGTTATGTGTATATAATCCAAAAAAACAGTGAACAGGGGTATTATATTATGCCAAATAGCGAATTAAAAGCCGAAGCGTTAGAACTTTTCAATGCCAAAGAGTATCCAAAAGCCTTAGAGCTTTATCAATATCTTGCTACTCAGGGGGATTTAGCCTCTCTTGCAACGGTGGGTTATTTTTATCATAATGGTTTAGGAGTGGCACAGGATTATGCCAAAGCGATAGAGTATTATCAAAAGGCATCTGATGGAGGAGAACACTCATCTGCCTATAATCTAGGGATGTTGTACCTACGAGGACGAGGGGTAGAAAAAGATAGTTTCAAGGCTCATGAGTACTACCTAAAAGCAGCGGTCAAAGGGATGCCACAGGCTCAATTTGATGTTGCTTTGATGTTTGAAAATGGAGAAGGGTGTGAGCAGAACTACTCAGAGTCTGCCTTTTGGTATGAAGAGGCAGCCAAAAGAGGAAATGCTGAGGCATTTAATAACCTAGGAGTTCTCTTCAAAGAGGGCATAGGAGTAGAGCAGAGTGATAAAAAAGCCTATATCTTATTTAAACAGTCAGCTACTAGAGGCTCTCCTGAGGGTCAGTTTAATCTAGGTGCGATGTATGACCAAGGGTTGGGTTGTGAGACTAGCCAAGAGAAAGCGATAGAGTGGTGTCGAAAAGCATCGTTTCAAGGACACCAAAAAGCAAAAGATATTATGCACCGAATGCAACAAGATGGACAGATAGTATTTTAGATGATTATTCGCAAACTTTTTAAATTTGAAAATGCTCATATTGTACGAAACTGCTCTACTCAGAGATGTAGTGAAAATATTCATGGACACTCCTACAAGGTAGAGGTACTATTGGAGTCTAACTACTTGGATGATGGTCAGATGATCTATGATTTTGGATTGATGAAGAGGACAATAAAGGAGCTGATTGAAGCGTTTGATCACTCTATCACTCTCTGGTCAGGAGATGATAGATCTTATATCGAAGATATGAAAAAACACTCTGCTCGGTGGGTAGAGTTGCCTGTATCTCCCTCAGCAGAGCAATTTAGTCGGGTTATATATCTGATGGTAGAGAGAGTTCTGCTCTGTACTGGAATGATAAATGGAGAGAGAGAGGTCAAACTTCATAGTATAATCGTCCATGAGACAGAGACAGGATATGCACAAGGGTTTAGAGACGATGCCTATAGTAAGTTGATGGGTAGGATAGAGTTATCCGATATAATCTTCTCTGATCAGGTTCAAAGAGAGTGGAGTGATGAGTCTCTTTGGGTTAATCTTTTGGATCAGAGAGTTATACCTAATCCTAGAAGGGTTTAATTGAACTGTAAAATTAATATAGTATAATCCCGAAATATAAAAAAAGGAAGATATATGAAAACATTAACAGTATTATCTGTAGTAGTTGCATCATTACTATTGATAGGATGTGGCGAAGAGGCTAAAGCACCAGCAGAGGCTACAACTCCTGCAACAACAGAAAAAACAGAGGCAACTTCTACTGTTGCTGAAAAGGCAACAAAAGCTGTAGAGGCTACAAAAGAGGCTGTAACAGTAGCAGCAGAGAAAGCAAAAGAGGCAGTAGCTGATGCAAAAGAGGCAGTAGCTCAAAAAGCTACAACAGCAGTAGAAGCTACAAAAGAGGCAGCCTCAGTAGTTGCAGAAAAAGCAACAGCAGTAGCAGAAAAAGCGTCTGCGGCAGCGACAGAAGCAAAAGAAGCAGTAGCTGAAAAAGTTGAAGATGCAAAAAAAGCGATAGCTGATAAAACAGCAGGTGCTGAGAAGATTAACCTAACTGCATGTGCAGCGTGTCATGGTGCAGATTTTGAGAAAAAAGCTATGGGTGTATCTAAAATCGTAAAAGATATGACAGTAGAAGAGATTGTAACAGCATTAAATGGTTATAAAGATGGATCATATGGTGGTAATATGAAGACTCTTATGAAAGGTCAAGTTGGTTCATTTGATGAAGCAAAGATCAAAGCTATTGCCACTCAAATTGGAAAATAGAACAGTATAATTTTTTGTGGGCAGATATGCCCACTCTTACTCTAATGGATAAAAAAATCCTCCTCTTTATCATTTTGTAAATCTACTTTTATTGGTATCATTTTTACTATTTGATCTTTTGATAGGCTATTAACTGATGGCATGGTTAATATCATACCATCAGCTCTCTCTATCGGAGAGACCATTCCTGGTTTTTGGTTTGAAATCGGTGCAAACGAGTCTCCATTCCACTCTCCTAGTATGACTGTATATTTTCCTGCTCTAAACTTATGATCATCTCTCATTTTTGTAGTGATGAGTGGATGATAAAATGCTCTTGTTCCAGAGAGTTTTAGTATAGTAGGCTTGACAAACATCTCAAAGTTTACCATTCCTGCTAGAGGATTCCCGGGGAGGTTGATCACAAAACAGCTTCCTAGTTTTCCAAAAGTAGTTGGCTTTCCTGGTTTGATATTGACTTTGGAAAAGAGGATCTCCATACCTAGCTCCATAAATGCTTGGATAGTGAAGTCTTTATCTCCTACCGATACACCCCCTGATGTCAAGATCAGGTCAGCATCCATAGCATTGGATACAGCTGATTTTAGCTCCTCTATCGTATCTCCTGAACTTGATAGATAGCTCACATCACATCCAAGCTCTTTGGCTCTAGCGTAAAACATTGGGGCATTTGAGTTGTAGAGTTGGTGTTTCTCAATTTTTTCATAATGAGCCTTTAGCTCCTCTCCTGTACTAAAGATAACTACTTTTGGTTTTCTATATATTTCAATATGTGTGATACCTTGTGAGGCAAGAAGTGCGAGAGAGTAGGCTGTTATCTTCTCATCTGCAAATAGAAAAGTCTCTCCACTTTTTATATCTTCGCCTTTCCATCTTATCATGGCATCTTTTTTGATATTGGATGGGAGGATAATCCCTATATCTGTGATCTCTACATCTTCTATAGGAACTATCGCTTCACAAGAGTTAGAGGTGGGAGCTCCTGTCATGATTTTGACGACCTCCCCTTGCTCAAATATCTCCTCTGGATTATCTCCTGCATAGGTTATCTCTTTGACTGTTACCTCTTTTCCTGCATCTGCTATTTTGACAGCATAACCATCCATAGCTGAATTATCAAATCTTGGTAGGTCAAATGAGGCTTTGTAACTTTTGGCGGAGATAGAGCCTATACTCTCTTCTATAGGGATAATGTGTGTGCTTTTTTTTGTAACAGTATTGTATATAATATTCAGTGCTTCAGTGATCTTAACCATGATTTTACCTCTTTTATTTAGTGGGAGGATTATATCAAAAAATATTTATAGTATAATTGCTCAAAAAAAGGGTTTTTATGTTTGGAGAGTTTGAAGAGATGATTATATATCACTCTTTTTTGATAAAAATAGTGCTTGGTTTATTAGTTTTGGGGATGATTATTCCATTTTTGAGTACTAGTTGTAATAAAACAATCAGACGAATGCGTATCTATATGTTTTTTTCTCATGGGTTTATAACTTCGGTAGCTTTTTCTGGGTTGGTGGCATTGGTCTTTGCACAGATAGATTTTAATTTTAGTATGTTTGTGATGATATTGGTATATATTCTTCTATCTCTATTTGAGAGTATGAAATATCTAAATATGTTAAAAGTCCGTTTTGAAGCAGAGGTGTGTGTCAAAAAGATAAGAGATATCTCTCTTAAATATACACTTATTAATATAGCAATGGTAGCTATCTTGATAGTGTGGAAGATCATGGAGCATAAGAGTGCAGTACCTATATCATAAAGATTCGGGGGATTCTACGCTGATCCTTGATGGGAATAACCATCGATATATATTTAAAGTGCGTCGTCATAAACAAGGAGAGACTATTGCTCTTCGTAATCTAAAAAATGATGAGATCTTCTACTACAAGATAGAATCTTTGGATAAAAAAGAGGCTCATCTACTTCTGGAAAGATCAGAAATTTTAAAAATAGAGTCTACTAGAAAACTTCATATAGGCTGGTGTCTGATTGATCCTAAAAATATCGAGAAGACTCTACCTTCGCTCAATGAGATGGGAGTAGATAGTATCTCTTTTATCTACTGCTCTCGCTCTCAAAAGAGCTTCAAATTAGATTTTAGACGCTTGGAGAAGATATTGTTAAACTCCTCTCAACAGAGTGGTCGGAGTTCTATGATGAGACTAAGGGTTATGGACTCTTTAGAGGAGTTTTTAGCTGAGAATGGGGATGCTTCTGTATTAAATTTCTCAGAATCTTATCTGAGTAGTTATCATGAGATAAGCAGTATCGTTATTGGATGTGAAGGTGGGTTTACCCCTGAAGAGGTAGCTCTATTTGCAGAAGATAACATTTTGGGCTTGGATACTCCTCTGATTTTGAGGAGTGAAAGTGCTGTTTGTGCCGTAGCATCAAAACTCTTATTTTAATTTTAAATCTTAATATATAAATTCAGCATATGATGGTTATAATGAATAGTAATTAAGAAAAAAGGTAAAGATATGGTAAAAACTCCCTATCCAGATAATTTTGATGAGTTAAGAGCAGAGGTTCGATCAGCTGGACTGCTCGATAGAGTGCCTATAAGAGGCAGTATAGAGATGGTGGGGGTTTTGGTTGCTATTGTGGTAGCACTTACTACTGCACCTTCTTGGAATCCTATTTTGTTGGGACTCTTTATGACAGTTATTTTTACTCGTGCTGTATTTATATCTCATGATATTCTTCATACACAGTACTTCAAGAGCAAAAAAACCTCTTTTAAGCTGAGCTATCCCTTTTCGGCAATTATCTTAAGTAACTCCTCTTCATGGTGGGACTATAAACATAATGTAAATCATCACACATATTGTAATATCATCCAAAAAGATGAGGATATTCGTGCATTGGATGGGACTTTTACCAATGATAATCATAGAGGAAATAACGATACCATCAAAAAGTATAAATACATTATCTTTTGGGGGTCGATGTTCTTTATGAATTTTGCTTTTATCGCTCAATCTTATGCTTTTGTACTTAGACGAAAATTATATGGAGAGTTTGTTCTGATGTTGCTCCATTGGCCTATAGTTTGGGGGACACTATTTTATACTCTTCCTTTTGTCGATGCACTTACTGTCTTTTTGGTTCTCAACTTTACACTCTCCCCTTGGTTGGCATTTGGGTTTATCACCAATCACCTAGGATGTGAGGCGTTTGAAGAGGAGGAGGGGAGAAAACTCTCATGGATGGAGCTACAGATGAGAACAAGTAGATCTCTAAAAGGGGGCGCATTTGTTCACTGGTTTTATGGAGGACTCAATACCCAAATAGAGCATCATCTATTTCCAAAAGCACCAAGATTCAATCTACTCAAAGTGCAACAGATGACAAAAGATTTTGCCAAAAAGCATAATATTTTCTACTTTGAGACAACTCCTATAGAAGCATACATTCAGATAAATGATGGTCTAAAAGCTTATAAATAACGCTTATCAAAGAGAGAAATGGTTAAAATATCTAAATTTTAGATTTAGGTATTTGCCATGATATTAACTCTCCTACTCCTCCTCTCTATACTCTTCATCTCGATTGAAGTACAGAAATATTTCAAGATCCCATCACCCATCACGCTCATCGGTCTGAGTTATGCTTTTTATTACCTCTTTCCTCATATGGTTCTCTTCTCTGAAGAGAGTTTTGCTGAGTTGGTTCTCTTTTTGATTCCTATCTTGATCGCCTCAGATGCTCTACAGCTAAATCTCGATGACCTAAAGAAAAACGCCCTAAGCCTAGTCTACTTGGCCGCCTTTTCTGTAGCTATCTCTATAGGATTTGGTATCTTCTCTGCTCACACTTTCTTTGCCGATTATAACCTAAGCACAGGGGCTATCATCGCTCTTTTTGCGATGGTCTTAGCCACCGATCCTGTCTCTGTAGTGGCTGTCTTCTCTAGCTTCAAAGTCCCTCATAGATTGGCTATTTTGGCTGAGGGTGAGTCTCTGTTTAATGATGCTACAGCATTGATTATTTTTATGTTTATCGCTATCCCTATGATGAATGGAGTGGAGATAGGGGCTATGGATATAGTAGTTGTCTCTCTTAAGGTAATAGCCTTTTCTGTGATTATAGGTTTGATAGTAGGCTTTGTGGGAGTCTTTATCATGGGATTGACCAGCGATCCTATGAGTGAACTTGTCTTGATACTTCTTACTGCTTATGGGGCATTTGAACTTGCCGAGCATTTTCATATGGCAGGTCTGTTGGCTGTGATTGTAGCGATCATCACGCTCAATACCATCACCCAAGAGTCATTTGACAAAAAAGAGAGACAGGTCAAAAAAGCCCGTAACATCGTCAACCGAGCAAACCGAAGAAAAAAGGTCTTCTCCACAGGTTTTATCAGTGGTCTTACTCGCAAACTCAGCTCAGATGTGAGTGATATAGAGCGACACAAACAGAATCTAAACTATGTAGCTGTCTTGGCTCTTCTTGCCAACACCTTCTTATTTATGTCGATGGCAAGTATCGTCCATATCGATCTACTTGTCAAATACCAAAAAGAGATTCTATTGATGTTTGCACTGACTACGCTTATCAGAGCATTTATGATGGGAACTTTCGCATTTGCTTCCAATATGACCAAAAAGATGACCAATATCGGTCTGCGTTGGTGGTCAGTTCTGCTCTTTGCAGGTATCAAAGGTGGTCTCTCTATAGTAATGCTACAGATGCTACCAGCAGGTTTTGAACACAAAGAGATGTTTGATGCTATAGTCATAGGAATTATCTTGATCTCTACCCTTGTATATGCGTTGATTTTGGTTGGGATTATTCTTTTGAATAAGAAGAAGTTCCATGAAGAGGTGGCAGAAGAGCGACACTAGTATTGTAAATCATATCTACCTCAACCATGTAACATATGGTTGAGAGGATGTTTAATATCCTCTATCTCCCCTATATTTTTTTCTCTATATATAAATTTTTTATATGAAAGTCCAAAAAGTCCAATTTTTGCATATTATAATTAGCCTATCAAGGAGTTCAGGACAGGAGTTATAGATGGAATTTTTTTAATAATTTATTAATTCTCACCATAAGTTTTAAATACTATAATTAAAAAAACATTAGGTGGAAAAAGATGACAACTTCGGCACGATTTTTACAAATGACACTAGAGTATCCAACAATATTTATCAACGACAAGAAGTTTGCTATAAAATTGGATTGTAAACGATATACAACAGTCAGAAATTGGTTAGATGGCTCAACAAAAGAGTTAAATGCTACAAGTAGAGTAAAAGTAGCTGAGATATTTGGATTAAATCCAGAAGTTTGGACATACCCATGTAATAGTACAGTAAATTTTAGAACATCTTTAAAAAAATATAAAATATATGAAAAAGATGAAAGAATTATAGAAGGGCTTATCTTTGATCCCCTTCCCGATATAGATGAAAAGGAGAAAAAAATGTTAGAAAAAAGATTAGAATCAGATATAGATTTAAACAAAGAACTAAAGAACAAGAGTCCAAATTATATGTTTGAGTTTGCAGAAAAATTAAGAAAAGATAACAGAGCAACGGAAGCATTAAAAGTATTAGATCTTATAGAGGAACACCCATCTAACTATAAATATGACTATCATAACCAGATTGAACACACAAAAGCTATTTTATTATCACATGAAACTATCAACGACTGGGATGGTGCTATCAATATATTAAAGCGTCTATATAGAAGTGCAAAATATCACAATGAAGAACCCGAAATTATTACTCTCATCGCCTCCAACTACAAAAGAAAAGCCCTCTTAAATCAAGACAATACCCTATTATCAAAAGAGAAAGTAGATATAAATCTACTAGTAAATGCCATTACACTCTACAAAGAGGCATATAATATAAAAGATAGTCAAGCCAAATATTATGATGCTATCAATTTTGCCTACTTACATAATATCACAGATGCTATAGAGGTCGAATATGCCGACCCGATAACCATAAACAAATTATATACAGATCTGACAACAGGCAAAGAGAAATGGAGACTAGACGATGAGAGCTGGTGGGAAGTCACAAGCAATGCCGAATTTTTAATGCTCCTAGGAAGAGTCAAAGAAGCAAATATAAAGATTAATGATTTTTTAGATTTTCATCTTGACAAGGTTACAGAGTTTGATATAAATGCAACACTACGACAACTAGAGATATATATTCATTTTACAGAAGATAAAAATGCTATAACATTTCGTAAAAATTTAAATGATAGTTGGGATGCTTTGAGTCTTTAAATCTTTTTCGTTTTGATTGAGCTTTGTTTTATGATGGGTTGGTGGTGCGTTGGAAAACGGCACCCTACGAAATTTTGATATAATGAATCTTTAGTAAATGAAATAGGAGAGTAAAGTGAAAGTATGGAAAATAGCATCAAGATGGAGCAATACTGGTACAAAAAAATCTTCAATATTAAATATATTTCGTAAATATGGAATTGTATTTGCAGGGAGAGAAACTGAAAAAATAAAAGATAAGGTTAAAAAAGGTGATTTAATTGCTATTAGTAATGGGATAAAAATTGTGAGTGTTGCAAAAGCTATTTCATTACCTACTAAAATCACATCTTTTAATATAGAAGAAGATGACAAAGAACGATTTGACTATGAGGATTGGGTTATTGGTTTTAAAGTTGAAATATATAATCTTAATACTGATGAAATATTTACTACCAAAATGGGTACATTTCATGGGATGGGTAAATATTCTACTAAAGTAGAAGAGCTTTTTAATAGAAAAACATCTACTACAAATTTTCAAATCAATACATATACCTATAATCTATTTGACAAAAATTCAGCTACGACAAGCTTAATTCAAAAAGGATTAAGGTATATAATTCCTGTATATCAACGCCCATATTCATGGAATGAATTACAAATAGAGACTTTTGTAAATGATATTTTTATATCTTATTGGGGTACTGAAAAGACATCAGCAAGTGAAAGTATGTTTATTGGTACGATGCAGTTATCAGAAAAAAAATACTCTGATGAAAATAACAACTATCAAGAGATCATAGATGGTCAACAGAGAATAACTACTCTAACTTTACTACTAAAAGTTTTATATGAGAAATATCAAAACAGTGAAGTATTAAAAGATTTTGATTTTGAATGGCTTGATACAGATGTTAATAGAGGACAACAATCTGAAAATTTAAAAGAGGTATTATTTTCTAAGAAATTTAATAATGAGTTAAATAAGTATGCAATAAACTATAAATTATTACAAGAATATTTTGAATTAAATATTTCAATTGATGAAGATGGAAGAGAATTTGAAGAAGATGATTTTATAACTTACTTATTAACAAATCTTTATTTTGTAGTGATTGAGACAAAAGCTGGATTAAGTAAGACTTTACAAATATTTAATGCAATTAATACAACAGGATTAGATTTAAACAGTACTGATGTATTTAAAATAAGACTATACGAGTATTTATCTAATGATGGAG
>Ga0256827_10003388_pt1 | contig 10110 bp, 6 predicted proteins | sample CV84metaG_FD_185977 | JGI IMG/M metagenome (GOLD analysis project Ga0256827, IMG submission 185977) | Hydrothermal vent microbial communities from East Pacific Rise, Pacific Ocean - CV84 | ecosystem: Environmental > Aquatic > Marine > Hydrothermal vents | place: Pacific Ocean: East Pacific Rise...
ATATTTAGTTCTATGTAGAGTGAATATGCTACGTCTTTATCTAGTTTCAACATGGAAGAGACCAAATCAGCGATACGATGTGGTTCATCATTCTCTTCTATGGTACGTACTAAGTCTGCAGGAAAAGCACTGTTCAAAGTAGCAAGGTTCTTAATTTTATCTCGCAATATTCCCATGAGCGCATCTGCTTTAAGTTTATTAAAACTATCTAATTTTACAATATCAATAACAGCACGATTAAACGCACCTTCTTGCTTTTGTATTATTTTACCACGTGCAAGTCCTTGAAAAAGTATTTTTACTCTCCCATCAGGTATAGGTACTTTTCGCATAATAGAACCAACTACCCCTACTTTATACATGGAATCAAAGTCTCTACTTCCTTCTTTCCCTTCTATAGCAGAGGTCACAAAAAGTAGAGAGTTATTTTCCATTGCATCTGTGGCAGCATCTATGTCTTTTTGATTTGTTAGAAAAATAGGGCTTATCATAAATGGATAGAGGAAAAGCTCATCCTCAACAACAATAGGTAACGTGGTTGGAAATGCATCATAATCGCTGAGTTGCATAGTGTATTCCTTTAAATTTAAATATTAGGTATAAAAGTGTGTACTATAGGAGTAAAAGCAAGTTAAACTTGCTTTTGATGTATTGATTCTAGATTAGCAGTAAAAAATTAATCAAATATTTTACCAATAAAGCCTTTTTTAGGTGCCTTAATATCTGTCATCTCTACAACAGACCCATTGTTTTTCTCTCTATATATTTTTGCTGCTTCTGGTTTACCTGTACGATCATAAAGTGCTGCAATATTTTCATTTAACAAGTATTGACTCATGTGTAGTCTGATGAGTATTGTATTCACAAGTGGTGCATAGGCTGAACCTGGATATCTATAAATATATGTTTTTGCTTTTGTAATCGTATCCATAATCAGTTTTTGATCTTTATAGACCTCTTTTATACCAAGAAACGATGCTTTAAGCTTCATAAATTCCGTATATTCACGATTATCACTTTCCCCATAACGCTTATTGTACTCATCAAAATAATAATTAGCTAATAAATACTTTTCATTATTCATATGTGCATGTGCTAACATCATAATGGCTGTAGGCATAAGTGGCGAACGCATATGCTCACTTTTTAATGAAATATAAAAAGCATCTGCTTTATCCATATTATTATCACTAATACTTGTACCTATTTTTTTATACCAATACAGTGCAGGTTTGTTAAACTCATCAATATCTTCTGTACTCTTAGCACATCCTACAAATAAAAATGCAAGAGATATGCTTACTAAAATACTTTTCTTCAAATTCATTATCTACCTTGTTTAATTATAATTGTTTTATCATATCTCAAAACATGTAAAAAACATATTAGGTATGAAGTCTATTGGGTGAATACCTACAAATAGCGTATTTATTACATTGGGTTAACCTACAATATTGGCATATTCTATTTCACTTATTATACTAATATCTTCAAAATCCAATGTATCGGGAGGGGAACCACTTGTCTTATATGTACAAAATTATGAATAGACAAATAAATACTAACCTATGGTAAATCCATGTTTTTTAGTGTTTTACATGGATAACCTTTAAATTTAAATTACCAAATTTCATTCAGTATACATAAAGTAGACTAAAAATAAACCTTATTTTAGGAGAAAAATAGCTAATATACTCTTTTGACATTTCTTGACATTTTTTTGATATACTTATAGAATATATTATTAATTAGGTTAGATTTACTAAAATCTATGGATTTATTGCGTATTGGAGTTCAGACATGCAAATTACAAGACTATTATTCCCTACTATGCTTACTATGCTTTTAGTATTTTCATCTATCTTATCTGCTGATAATAACGGTATAAATGGCCATTGCCCTGGCGAAATTATTGAGGAAATGGATGGAGCCAATGTTGATACAACATGGATAGAAAATGGTCGTATAGGGGGTTGGGGAAATGACCGCTATAGAATGACATTTCCTGTAGCAGGTACACTATCTATTAACCTTACAAACCGAAATGCAAGTAGAAATGCAAATTACTATTTTTATGTTAGCAATACTACTTGTGACAACTGGAATATTATTAATCGTGAATATGGAAGGTCTCACTCCACCACAGTAACTGTGGATGCTGGTGATACTATATGGGTAAGAATGCAGGCTATCCGTTCTCAAACACCTAGAGGACAACATGACTATGCACTTAGTCTTACCTTTACACCAACGACAGCTACTGTTGGATGTGATAGTTCACTTGATACCCTAGCAAATAGTAGTTCTCCCTATACTGTGATTCCTCAAATGCATAATATTATAGCTAGTGTAAATACTTGTATTAGTGGTAGTTCTACCGACTCAGATGCTAGCAATAAAGAAGATATTTACTATTTTACTGTTAACACAGCAGGGACATTATCACTTAATACTTCTTCTCCAAATAGTCATCCTTATCATTTACGTATAGGTAATTCTGCTGGTGGTTCACAATACTATGGAGACAATACTGCACAATCACATAATATTTCAACTATTAATCTTTCTGTTGGTGATACAGTCTATTTGTTTTTTAAAGAAACAGGCAATAATGAAGACCACTATGAAATGAATTTAAATTTCACAGCTATTCCTAAAACGCCTCCTGTTATGGGAAATATTCCTAATCAAACAGCCATAGCTGCTTCTCCTTACAATTTAGGTATTGCTTCTTTTGTTACCGAAGCAGACGGTGATCCTTTAACCTATAATTTAACATGTTTACCAAATGGTCTCTCTTTTAATGTAAACAGTGGTCTATTAGATGGTACACCAAGCAATGCAGGCACTTACAATTGTAGTGCAAGTGCAACAGACAGTGATGGAACATCAAACATAGATAACTTTATACTGACAGTGACCGCACCACCACTTGTTGCTACCCCAAATACGTATACTACCACTCCAGGTACAGCAATCAATGGAAATTTTATTAGTGATGACACAGGTGCAGGGATTGACTCTGGAGCAAATATTATAGCATCTACAACCAGTACTAATGGTCCTTCATTGGGTACTGTCACCATCAACACCAACGGAACATTTACCTATACTCCTAATAATAATAATACAGGGATAGATACATTTGTCTACACTATTACTGATGCGAATGGAAATACTGCTACGGCTACAGTAAGCATAAATATAGGTACAAATTTTACTACTGGATCTTTCCTTAACTTTACACTTATTAATCCTCCTAATACAAGGAATGTTATTGGAAATTATAAAATTGCTGGGAATACTGTTTTATGTTTAACAGGAAGGACAACTGGATATGGCGGAACATGTACAGACATTGCACTTAATACGAGTAATGGTTTTGTATCAAAGTATCTCGATATTGATGACAACCCTGGCACATGGAATTCTTCATCATCATTTATAAACATTGATGCCCCTTATAATCCTGCTAGAGGTATTATCTGGGCTGGACTCTTTTGGGGGGGTCGTATTAGTACAGATAAAGGTAATCCAATTCGTTATGCTATAGCCAATGGTTCCAATGCATTTACTACTAGATCTGTAGGTAATGGTTCTACAATCCCTAGGCTATCTGTTGCTACTACAGCTGCGCCCAATATTAAAATAAAGATAGATTCGGGTAACTATACTGATATTTTGGCATCCACTTTTCATACTTCAAGACTTCAAAATGGTGAGACCTATGCAGCTTTTTCAGACATCACAGCCACAGTACAAGCTGCAAATCTTGGACTAGGAAAGCATACGTTTACTGTAGCAAACCTTACTACTATGGAAGGGAGAGAAGCATCACCTGGTGCTTTTGGTGGCTGGTCCATTGTAGTCATTTATGCAGAGGACTATGCCAATGGTAAACCAAGAAATGTATCTATTTACAATGGATTTATTCGTATAGGTCGCCCAAGTGCACCTATCAAAATTTCTGGGTTTAAACTTCCAACAGTTGGTGATGTTCAAGCACAACTCTCTGTATTTTCAGGAGAGGGGGAATATCTTTTTGGTAGGAATACGACTAGTAATGATTTTGATTGGATGAAAATCAGTAACAAAGAGACTAGCGACTATGACTACATGCCAGGGGTACCAGCAGGAAGGGGTATCGGAAATCGTGATAATATGTTTGATGCACACCTTGACGGCATCTTACGTGATCATATACCTGGAGAATATAATGATCTAAGCAATAACAATGTAGGTGTGGATGTTGACAACTACGATGTCTCTTCCCTTATGAAAGGATACCGTGACAATGATGAAAATATTTCTTCTGTCTACATACAAATGTCTACTAGCAATGATTATATTACACCAAGTATGATGGCTTTTTCTGCAGAGCTTTATATACCTAACCTCTGTTATGATTATACACTTGATATAGACGGGCATGTACTTACATCTACAAATAATGAAATAGACACACCATTTGGTGGCTTTGGTAAGGACTTAACCACTGCAGTCTATTTACGAAGTGAGGAAGGAGACATTCCTCTCAGTAATATGGTTGCAAACTATAGTATAAGCGATTCAACACAACTTAGCTACCATGATTGTACAACAGAAATATCTGAAACTGGTGAGTTTGACTACTCTGATGCCTGTGCTTTTACACATAATGTCCTAAATTCTGGTTTTAGTATGTACATCGGTACAGGAAAAACCACAACAAGTGGTGGTGTCATCGCAGCATTAGAAAATAGATATATTAAATTTGATTCTACCTTCCATAGAAGTCGTGTCAATACAAGTTTTGAATTCTCTCTTGACTATACAGTAAACTATGGTTCAGGTGCTGTTCCACTCCGTAAAATATTTACAGAAAATGACTTGTGTCCTCCTGTCAATAATGGATATTTTCCTCAACCTGGTCTCTTTAACATCACCGATGCTGCAAATGATTTTGATGAATGGAATCTCTATACACAAGTAAGTAGAAGGGCTTTTAATTTAAATATCTATGCCTATGATGCTACAAGTGATTTCACAACTGCTCTCAGTAATGACTTAAATCTTTCTGTAGAAGTTGAAATGATACGTGCGGATAACTTTATAAGAGATGCGGCTACTGCATGTAATGATGCCCACTCAATCTTATCTGATGTACCTGCAAAATTTGTGCATTTTAATGAAAGTAAAGGTGAAACATTTAATTATAATAATAGTGATGTTAATCTTGCTTATCGTAGTGCTTCTATGAGAGTTTGGTATCTAACCGATGTCAATGGGACAATGTATGTAGATAATCACGATTGTACACGCAACAATCAATCAGAGTGTATCAATCTCTACAACAGAGAATATGTATCTGGACTAAAATGTTCCACAGAATGTAGGTCATTTAATTCAACAGGAAACTGTTATGATTGTCTTCGTACATCTTATGGAAATAAAGTATGTTCTCGTGACAATTTTGCTATAAGACCAGAATCATTTCTTACGACTTTAATAGATAGCAATGAAAGTACAAACACAGATGATACACATAACGTCATCACAAACTCCATAGTACCTGTGACTCCATTTGGACTAGTAGCAGGATATAACTATAGATTTGACATTAATGCAACCAATCATATAGACAATCAGGCAACTCCTAGGTATCTACAACATTTTAGTCCAGGATCAACCTCACACCGTATGAGTATGAATTGGTTCCCTAATGGAAACACAGTAACAGGATGTAATGATGTCGATGACAAAAATATTTCTATCGACATTTTTAATGGTAGTTCGGTAAATGATTCTACCAAAATTTCTTATATAGATAAAGTAGATCAAATTGGACAATATAGTTTTGCTACCGTAGACTTCAATTGGACAAGCGTTGATTGGAATGACAATCAATTACTACATCATACGCATCCTTCTTTTTCCAGTTACTATAAAACAGATAATAATGGAAAAGATTGTCGAGAAAATATAAGTGCTGTCTCTTCTGTAGGGAGCACAGTAAAACAAGGTTGTGTTATAAGGAGTCAACATATCAATGTAGATGCAGGTATTAGATATGTAAATCTCATAGCAAACTATTATCCTTATACCTTTAGTGTTAACGGATTGTTAGGGGGAGCAAGACCTACTAATGACCAAAATCTTAGTACCTTTGTCTATATTAACTCACTTAACCCTGCAAACTATCCTAACGGCGTAGATGAAAATATGTCATACAACATACAAGGTACCTTCACAGCAACAGGTAAAGATGGATTGCCTGTAAGTAACTTTGTGAACAATTGTTATGCAGCCAATGTTGATATGTCTCTTTATCAGTTCTATAATCATGCAGCACCTGCAAATGTTCCATTTTTGACCTATGACTTAATCGATTATAATACAAGCAATCCAGGTACCATTATTCGTCCAAGAGGTCAAGGCACCTTTGCGCAAACAAATAGTGCAACAACGAATCCACTTAAGCCTCTAGTGGTTGTACAAGCCCCTACTCACTTCACAAAAGATATGAATGGTAGTATTACTATGGACTTAGGATACAACTTTTTAAGACAAAATAACAACCCACTTAACCCAAGACTTGTCATAATGAAAGATTTCAATCTAACGTATACTACCCCACCACCATCGATATTTGTAGACTTACAAACCAATTATAGAATTTTTGGGAATAAAACATTAGACCAAAATATTTCTTTTCTTTATGCTAGAGCAAAACCAGGACAACGACTTTATGATGACATTGTTACAGCTAGCGTCAATACACCTGTTTCTGTCACCGTATATTGTGATTTAGGCTTTGCAGAATGTGCAAGAAGAAATATTGTGGCAGCACAGGCGCAAACAAATGAGGCAGAATGGTGGAAATCGTGGAATCATGATAATATCGTCAATCAAGATGGTAATATACAACTAGTCAGTACACCAACTACTGCCTTGAATACAACAAATGTATTGATTAACAGTAGGGGTGAAGCAAACGATATAATTGTAAGTAGGGGCGCAACTCCACCTCCCGTAACTATTCCTGTTGATTTAGTTTGGAATAATCCTGCTACCCCCCCTACACCAGCACTATACACAGACAGATGGCTTATCTATAATCCAGATAATGCCAATACACCACCAGATCCATTCTATAGAGTAAGGTTTATAGGGGCTTCAGGATGGACAGGAACAGGTAAAACTGGACATGTTGTAGGTGGCAATTCTAATGTCAAGAAAAACAAAAGATTGGAATGGTAAATAAACATGTATGCTATTAAACTTTTACGCCCTGCCATAGCTATGATAGAACTCATTTTTGCTATTGTCATCATGGGTATTACTATGATGTCTGCACCTATGCTCATAAGTACAGCAACACAAAGTACATATGTTGCCCTTCAGCAAGAAGGTATTAACGAAGCAGCCTCCCGTGTCAATATGATTATGGGATATGCTTGGGATGAGAACAATACAGATGATAGATATGTACCACAAATTTTACATGTTTCCAATGGAGATACTGCACTTGATGAGAATGGAACTACTGCCAGACGTATAGGGATTCCCACAAAAAGTCAAAGAACTTTTATCAGTTCAGATAGGAACGTTAGTGATCTTAATGCATCATCTACTCTAGGAAGTGATGCTGGTGATTTAGATGATATAGATGATTTTATAGGAGATATTGCTCTCAATCTCATTCAAGCAGCTGCCGTTGACTATACTGAAAAAACTACAATTAACATAAATACGGCAGTAACGTATGTTAGTGACAGTACAAGTAGTGGCTATGATCAGTCTACTATAACGTATTCTCCATTTACTGCAAGTGCTGCTACCACCAATGTTAAAGCTATAACAGTTACCCTTACAAGTACAGATGCCATTAACGCTGATGTACTGGGAAAGACCATTATTCTGCGTGCCTTTTCGTGTAATATTGGTGGATACGAATTTAAGACAAGGTTCGATTAATGAAAATAAATATAAAAAATAGACCAGCCTTTTCTCTGCTTGAACTTGTCTTTGTTATTGTTATTCTTGGTATTGTCTCATCTATTGGTGCAGAACTAATCGCTAAGGTGTATGAAAACTACATTGTACAAAGAGCCCAACATAGAGCTTCTATTAAGAGTCAAATTGCTATCAATCAAATTGCAAATCGTCTACGTTATGTTATACCTGGAACCATGGTTCGAAGGGTAGGAAAAATAGGAGTAGCAGAGACACTTATGGAGAGTATGGGAAGTAGTGCAGATAGCTATACTGTTTTACAATGGGTAGCTACAGATGGAGAAAGCTTTGAGGCTATAAATACTAGTGCTAGCACTGGTGCAGAAAGACGTCCAGGATGGAGTGGTTTTTGTGACCTTAATGCAAGTACTAGAACAAACATTCGTACGCCTGGTTCAAATCTAGCACTGACCAATATAATCCAAACAAATTTAGGGCGCACAGGTAGTAAGTTTGCTATCTACTTTCCAAATGATCCAATAGCCCATTATGGTACAGGAGCAGGTCAGACCATCACACTTGATAACAACGCTACGACTATTGTTGAACGTTACAAACTTGCTTGGACTTCGTACGCATTGGTTGTAGAAGGAGGAGATTTAAATTTGTATTATAATTTTGCACCTACAACGGCTGCTGCCATAGGAAATACAAAGTCTCTCTTGCTTAAAAATGTGACCAATTTTAAATTTGAACGTAGAGGTCAGACAACACGTATTAAGCTCTGTGTAGAAGAAGATATAGGCAATGGCATACGCATTCCATCTTGTAAAGAAAAGGCGGTATTCTAATGTATTATCAAAACCATCGAAAAGCATTTTCTATGCTTACTGCTATTGTCATCATTGTACTTATGGCAACAGTTGCCATGCTTATCATGAACATGTCAGGTAAACTTGTAAAAGAAACAACAGCACAATACCAAAGAGAACAAGCCATATTATTGGCTAAAAGCTATACAGAGTATGCTGTTATGGCAGTCACTGCCAACAACAGAACTGCAAACTGCTTGAATACAATCAATGGTACGGTAGGTGATGCAACAACAACGAGTCCAAATAATGGCTATCGCATACGAACACATATTGCTTACATCGGAACTAACGCAGCTATTGGAACATGTTCTGGTACAAGGACTTTAGCTATACTAGCAGCCGGGAGCGATACACCATTGACCATAATCGTTGATGCTTATGTAGATTATAAAGACTTAGATAATTTAGCTGGTCCAAATATTACTTACCATAGACGTACAGTGCAAAAGATTTAATGATGATGCTTTTAAAAAAAATACCAACCAAAGGACTTAATATGAAAAGAACAGCTTTTACCATGCTTGAATTAGTTATGGTTATTGTTGTCCTTGGTATACTTGCAGCATTGGCCATGCCAAGACTTGACAGAGATTTAAGACAAGAAGCTGCAGATAGCATACTCTCCAATATACGATACACTCAACACTTAGCACTCACAGATAACAAACATTTATTCAATAATGCAAACTGGCAACAAAGATATTGGAGAATAGTTTTTAGTACGTGTACAGGAAATGACCGATATTTCATGGTTGGGACAGATGATAATATGGAAAGTTCAAGCAATGCATTTTTTGATCAAAATGAAGCAGCGATTGATCCAAGAAGTGGTAAACCTCTATTTTGGACCAATGGTCAAAGCTGTGCAAGTGGTGTTGATACAAGTGCCGTGAGTGAAGAGGTCTTCATTAGTAAGAAATATGGTATCACCAATGTTAGGTCTTTTGGAAGCTGTGCCAATACAGCCAATAGCATGGGGCATATAGGTTTTGATAATCTAGGCAGACCACATTATGGTTTTTCAAACTCAAACCAACCCAATTATGCTAGCATAATTACTACAAGATGTACGTTTACGTTTACACTTTCTGATGGCGATGCCTTTGCTATCCATGTAGAACCTGAGACAGGTTATGCTTTTATAGATGGGCAAACAGGTTCATAAACCAGACTATCCATTTACTCTTCATTAAGTATCTTAAGATAAAATTAAGTATAGATAATACGTTTTATCTATACTTTAACACTAAGGATTTATAATGAACAAAAGTATCACAGGAAGACATTTTGAACTTACAGA
>Ga0256827_10003389_pt1 | contig 10110 bp, 3 predicted proteins | sample CV84metaG_FD_185977 | JGI IMG/M metagenome (GOLD analysis project Ga0256827, IMG submission 185977) | Hydrothermal vent microbial communities from East Pacific Rise, Pacific Ocean - CV84 | ecosystem: Environmental > Aquatic > Marine > Hydrothermal vents | place: Pacific Ocean: East Pacific Rise...
AGTTTCAATTTTTCTAATAATATTATTTATCTCACCTCCGGTAAAATCAAAATTTGCAGCCAATTCATTACACTGAGAAATTGAGAGTATATTTAGTTTAGCTTTCCAAATTTTAGAAATAATTTTCTCACTTGGTTTGTTAAATTCTATTTTAAATAAAAATCTACGTTCAAAAGCAGTATCCATATTATCAACTAAATTTGTTGTTGCAATAAATATTCCATCAAAATTCTCAAGTTCTTCAAGAATTATATTTTGTATAGCATTTTCGGTTTGTGACACATTAGAAGAACTTGCATCTTTTCTTTTAGAAATTATTGCATCTGCCTCATTAAATAACAGAATAGGTGTTTTTTTACTATCTCTTTTAAAATCATAATATCTTTGAAAAACTTTCTTAATTTCTTTTTCGCTATCACCAAACCATTTTGATTTTGTTTGACTAATATCAACCTGCATAATTGCCCTACCGGTTGCTTTTGCAATTTGGTAAACACTCTCGGTTTTTCCTGTTCCGGGATAACCAAAAAATATTGCGGTTAAGCCGGTTGGTAAATTTTTCTTTTGCAATCTTGCTTGTAATTCTATATATTTTTTTTGCATTAAAGCAGATTTAAAAAGATCTATTTGTTCAGTTTCTTTTTTATCAAAAAATAAATTTATTTTTTTTATATCTTTTGGATATTTTACATTTCTTGGCTTAGTCTTTTTTACATCTAAAAGCAATTTTATTTCTTCTTTCTCAAGTATTCGTACAGACTTATCTGTTAAATAAATATTTACTTCATTTATAAAATCGTTCTTATACAAACCAATTAAATCAAACTTTAAAAGTTTATTCTTTTCGGCATTTACAAATACTTGCATAAACCTAACTTTCATAGAATTATGCATTTTTAAATCATTTATTATATCAACTAAACTAAGATTATTATTCCCAATTAATGTTCGCCAAATAAGATTATAGTAAACGTATTGAGTTTTAATATCAATTTTAAATTTATTCAATTTCTTAACTAATGGTAAATGTTTATTCTTATTAATAAGTTTTTCTATTTTTTTAAGTAACATTATCCAACTAAACATTTTATCCTCATCATTATCTGTTAGTTCAAATATTGCTTCAACAAAATCAATAGTTTGTTCATATTTCTTCTCAGTTAAATTTGGAAATTCTTCGTTTGCTAAAATTTTTTCAGTTATTTTTTTATTTATAATTAATGAATAATTGGAATTTGAATCTCTTCGAAAACCTCTATGGTCTTTTTTTATTAAATAATCTTTATCAATTAAGCTTTCTAAAACTTTATTATACTCAAGTATATCAAGTGTATTACATTTAAGTACATCAGCAATCTTTCGAATATCAGCATCATTAGCTTTTTCAAATATGATACTAAAAATAATTGTCATAAAAAAAGCTTCGGTTTTATCTGTTTTAAAGTATTTTGAAAGAAATTCTAATTCCTCAGGAAATGATCTTTCAAAATCTGTGCTAATACCATTTTTGGCAACTTCTTTATAAACTTTGTTTATTTGTTTTAATACTGACAATTTGGTTTTCATAGGCAAAATTATTTAAAAAATTAGACAAGGAGTTAAGTATATTACGATTTCAATTATAGAAATATAACACAATAACAGAAAAATTATCTTCTGTTTATATTAAAACTTAGATTTTATTATAATTTAAACTAACAAATAAGTTCGAACTTTGTTTTTCACAATCAGTAGTATTGTTTATTTTCACAAAGTTTTGAAACATAAATATAGTTTTTATTGATTATTATTTAAGAGTAATACAAAGATAACAATTCAATAAGTCAAAACTTGTCGTGTTAAAATATTTTATGGTAGTATCTTTAAAAACTATTTAATTCTATATAATAGTAATAGAGCTAACTCCATTATTTTGTTTATTAACAGCAATTTGTACAGGGATTCGTTCTTTCAAATTTTCTACATGCGAAATTATTCCTATAATCTTCCCGTGTTGTTGTAAGGATTCTAGTGTAGTTATTACTGTTTCTAGTAATTCATTGTCTAATGTACCAAAACCTTCATCAATAAAAAGGGAATCTATTTTTACATTATTACTTGATAAATCGGATAAACCCAAAGCAAGAGCCAAACTAATTATAAATTTTTCGCCTCCACTAGATGTATTAACATTTCTAGCTTTATCTGTTTGAAAATGATCGATTAAATTAAATTCTAGTGAACTTTCAACTTTTGAGCTATCATAGTCCATACTCATTTGCAAAGAATACCTTGGGTTTAAATCTAATAAATGATAATTTGCTAGGTCTATTAAATTCGTTAGCGTTAAACGCTGAACATAAATATTAAAAGCATCTTTTGAACCACCCAACAGACGTATAAGATCTACCCATTTTTTAACTTCTTGTTCTTGTTTTTTTATCTTTTCATAAAATGATTTATTTCTTAATTTTATATCATCATCTGTTTTAAACTTGTTAGTTATTTCTCCTATGCGTTTATTTTCTTGTTCTTTTATATCATTTTTTTTATCCCATTCGCTGTTAGTTTCTTCTTTAGTTTTATCAAAATTTTTATTTTTATACAGCTCTTCTTTATCCTTTATTATTTTTATTTTTAAGGTTTTTACAGAAACAGTTTCATCGTTAATTTCTTTTTCAATCTTTTCGTATTCAAGCTTTTTATCATTGCTTAACAAAGCATTTTCTACATCTTTTTTGCTGTTAAAACTGCTTTTCTCTAGCATTTTATTAAATACAATATCTTCTTTTTTCAGATTTTCCGATAATTGAAGTTTTGCTTGTGTTTTTTCTTTATCGCTTGTTTGATATTTTAATTTATCATTACTAAGTTTTTCAAGTTTAGCTATGGTTTCTTTTAATATAAGCTGGCTTTCATCAATGTTTTTTTGAAGCTCTTCCCTCTTAGTTTCAACGTTTATTTCTAATTGTAGAATACTAGTTCTTTGTTGTTTTGAATTATTAATATTTAAAACAATATTATTTTTTTGTTGTTGTAAATCTTTATTTATTTTTTCTTTATCGTCTAAATTAGATTTTAAATTTTTTATTTCTGTTTCTAAAATCTCAATATCCTTTTTCAGCTTATTCGATATTTCTAAATTTTCATTAAATTTTTCTATATCATTAAATAAAGCTTCAAAAAACTTATCACTATCTTCCTTTGCTGGTACTTGCAAATTAAATTTTGCAAATTCGCCTGAAAGTTTATTATCTACTTCCTCAATTTGTTTGTTTAGTAATTCCTTTTCTTTTTCCTTTTTTTCAATTTCGATTGAAAAATTATCTTTTCTTTCTTTTAATTGAGTGTTCTCATTTTCAGTTTTATGTATTTCTTCAATTATTTCTTTAAGTTGTTTATCTAACTCATTTTTTTGTATTTGCAATTTCTGAATATCAATTATTTTTTCTGATATTTTTTGTATCCCTTTATTTAGTTTCGATATCTGATTAGCAATTTTTTGTGTGTTTGTAATTTCTATATCAAAACTAAAACCTATAGCATTATTTTTTAAATTTTCTATTTCTTCTTTTTGTTCTATAAATTGATTTTGCAATAATTCAAGTTTAGTAGAAAACTCTGTTTTTTTGTTTTCCAAATCTGACTTTTCATTAATTAGTTTTTTTAAATCAGTTTCTCTATCCTCTAGTTCTACCCTATCTTTATCAATAAGTGAAGTATCATATTCTTCAACAAAAGGATGTGTAGTAGAACCACACAAAGGACATGGTTCTTCTTCATTTAGTTTTGTTCTTTCAATTTCAAAACTTTTGATTTTATTATTTTGTTCAACAATTCTTTTATAATCAACTACAAATATTTCCGCATTTTTTATTTTTTCTGAATACTCTTGTAATTGCTCTTTGTTAGCAATTAATTCAGTTTCTAAGGATGATATCTGTTGTTTAGATTTTTCTTTTTGTTCAATTAAATTAATATAGCTTTTAGATATTTCTTTATACTTTTCTAGTTGATTGAATTTAGTATTTAGAACTTCTTTTTCATCTATAAGTTTAGTTAAATCGTTCTCAGAAAGTTTTTTAGTCACTTCTTTATGTTCAACTACTTTTTTCTGATTTACATCTTTGGCTTTTTCTAAACTTTCTTTATTTCTTTTAATATCCTCATCATTTTTTTTAAGCTGAACTGATTTTTCTACTACAAATTTATTTATATCAATTATTGTTTGTAAATTTTGATTACGCATAGAAATCTCCGTTTTCCAATTTGCATAATGTTTATCAATTTCAGGTATTAATTTATTCTTTTTTAAATAAATATTTAAAGTATTAATTTTAGAATGTTTTGCTTGTAAATCATTATCTTTTTCACTAAGATTATCTCTTATTTCCTTTATACTTTTTGATATTTCTAAAATCTGTTTATCAAGATCTTTTTGTTTATTTATTTCTCCAACAATTTGAGTATCCAATTTTGAAACATCATCTAATTTTGGTTGCCATTGTTTAAACTCTATTTCTTTTTCAGTTTTTAGCTTTTGTCTATCAGCCTCATCTAGTTCAGCTTGTTTCACGTTAGGTTCTATATCTTGCAATTGTTTTTCAATCTCAATTAATTCATTTTCTTTTTCTAAGATTTCAGTATTTATTCGATTTATATTTTTCAAAGAATCTCTAAAAGCTTCCGATTTTTTATTTAATTCTAAGCTATTTATAATATCAGAGTTTTTCTCTACCTTTAATTTTAAATGTGTTTCTTTATTTACAACTTCTTGCTCTTGACGAATAATATTATCTTCTTTTTCATACCATTTTTTTATCTGTATTAAATTTTTGATTTCTTTATTTATTTCTTCTAACTGCAAATTTATACCCTGCAATTCATCTTGTAATTCTTTACGCTCTTCATCAGATAATATATCATCATTGTTGATTCTAGCCGTAAGATTATTTAATTTTTTTTCTTCCTCGTTTCTTCTTTTATTTATGGTTTCACCAATTTTTATATAAATATCATCACCTGTAATTTGTTCTAGAAGAGCACCTTTCTCACTTGGCTTTGCAGTAAGAAACGAAGCAAAATCGCCTTGTGCAAGCATTACAGAACGAAGAAATTGATGATAATTTAATTTGGTTATTTTTTCAATTTTTGCCTGAATTTCATTTTTCTTTTCGGCAATTATTTTATCATCAGTAATATTAATTAACCTAACCTCCTCTTTTGGATTTATTTTCTTCCCTAATCTTGTAGTCAATCGCATAGACCAAGTTGCTTCGTATTTAATACCGTCATTCTCAAAAACAACTGCCGATGAAGCTTTATCGGCACCATAGCTGACAACTTCATTTAATTTTGCCTTCACATGAGGTATATTAAATCGAGGAACTTGATTATACAAAGCAAGAGTTATTGCATCAAGTATTGTAGTTTTTCCTGCCCCTGTAGGTCCTGTAATTGCATACAAGCCAATATTAGAAAAATGTTCACTTGTAAAATCTATTATAAAAGGAGTATCCGATTTTAAGGAATTTATATTTTGTAAACTTATCTTTAATATTTTCATACTATTTGATTAACAAATTAAGATTTTTCTTTTACTATGCTTAACACTTCGTTAAATGCATCTAATATTTCTTGGTTTTTGGCAAGGTCAAAGTCTTGTTCCTTACATTTCATCTGAAATATTTCTAAAGGTTTTAATTCTTTAATATTTCTTGTAGTTTCTAATAATTGCTCGCGAGTTTGTTTCTTTTTTTGATTTTTTAATGATACTTTTAAAACTTCAATGTCTAAATCTTCAACTTCTTTTTGAACCTCTGAAAAACCGTAAATAGCACCATCTGTATTATCAAGAACTACTTCTACCCATGGAGTTAATGCGTATTCATTAGTTTTAATTTGTTTAATCTTTTTTATACAAGTTTCAAAGTTACCTTTAACACTCACAATACACCTAAATTCAGGTATAATAATTTCATCAATATTAATTGATTTATTATCTGTATTTATTTGTAATAGTTTTTTAGGATAATTTAATTCACTAAAACTTAATACATTAGGTGAACCGGAATATCTTATATAATCTTTATTGTCAACTTTCTGTGGACGATGTAAATGTCCAAGTGCTACATAATCAAAGACATCAGAAAAATCATCAGCTCCTATATAACCTAAATTACCAACATAAATGTGTTGTTCACTATCAGAAATTGTTCCTCCAACAGCAAATAAATGCCCCATAGCAATTACGGGTACATTGTTATCGTTAATAGATGTACAATAATCAGATAGTTTATTATAATGGCTAATAATTGCTTTTTTATATTTTTCAGTGATATCATCAAAATCTTCTCCCTCAACTGCTTTACGAATATCTCTATCTCGTAAATACGGAGTTGCAGCAATAATAATTTCCTCTTTACCAAGCCTTAGCTTAAACACCTCTTCCTCAATACTTTCGGTAGATTTACCTACAACTTTTATAGATAATACATCTAATATTTCTTTTGGTGCATCAATAGTTCCTGGCGAATCGTGATTTCCGGCTGTAATAATTATATGCTTACAACTTGTATTATGTAATTTTATTAAAAAATTATAATATAAACTTAAACTTGTCGAAGAAGGATTTCTAACATCAAAAATATCACCAGAAACAAGTAGTATGTCTATTTTATTATTAATGATTGTTTCTTCCAAAAAATTTAAAAACAATGTTTGTTCTTCCATTTGCGAATGTTCGTGCAAACGATGTCCTAAATGCCAATCTGATGTATGTAATATCTTCATAATTATTTTGATAAAATTTCTTTAATTTCCTCATAATCGTTTAAAAGATCATTAATTGTCTCAATATCTTCTATTTGAGAAAACAAATCTCGTATTGGATGCATAGTAGTATTTCTTAAATCACTATATTTCTTTGCAAACTTAATACTATATTTGTTTAAAGACTTCTTGTTATTTGGAATACCATTAAGAAATTCTTTTAAGATAATATGTATATCACTAATATATAAACAATCAAATATTGATGTATGAATATTTTCCTTTACTAAATTACTATAAGGCTCATATACTTTTTTTCTGATTTCTTCATTTTTATTTTCCTTAAAATAATTAACAACCTTTTTTGCATCAAGGTGTTCTTTAAATAGTTTTGAGAACCCAATTTCTAAATCAGATAATATTTGATAAATATATATATATGAATTGTGGTTATTTAAATTACTTAATGTAATTAGTCCTAATATTTTATCTTTATCTTCCAAAAAGAAATAATGCCGTTTCTCATCAAAAAACTTAGCAATTAAATCTTTATATGTTATTTGATAATATAATTTTGGTGCATCAGATATATTATGTCTATTAATTCCTCCATTAAAAGCTCCATTTTGTCTTGTTGACCAAAAGCCAATAACATCTGCTTTATTAACAATCGGAATAACATCAAATTGATTTTCATTCATAATTTTTTTAACCTCTTCCTCCGATGTATTATCATTTACTGACTTCCAATCCCATTTGCTTACTGCTAACTGGGATCCCGTTAAATCAAAATCGAATTTTGTAATAAATTTATCTTTTATCATAACTATTTTATAATATTTATTAAACAATTATATTTTCTATCTCATCAATCAATTCTAAGCTTGGTTTATCAACAAACAAACCAGTTTCTTCATTTTCTCGTACGCCACGTAAAAACACATAAATAGCTCCACCAAAATGTTTTTCATAATCAAAATTTTGTAATTTACTCTCTAAATACTTCTTTATAGCAAGAGTATACAACAAATATTGTAAATGATAATTATTTTCGTTCATTGCCTGAACAAGCTTTTCGTTATTATAATCTTCTATTGTATCTCCTAAAAAATTTGATTTCCAATCAAGAATATAATATTTACCATTATGCTCAAAAAACAAATCTATAAACCCATTTAAAATACCTTCTAATTGCTCATTGTATTTTGTTTTAACTTCATAATTATTTGGTAATAGCTCATTAATACCATCTTGTAGTATATTAAGCTCAAATTGCGATACATTAATATCAAACTCAAATTCACTTCGGCGTTTTTCTAATTTTACATCTTCAAGTTTAAAACTCTCATTATCTATTTTAATAGTAGATTTTAAAACTTCAACAATCATTTGTTCTAATTTATCCCTAAATTTATCAGAGCCAATATAGTTTGGTAAAAACTGACGTAATGAAATATCTACAATACTCCCCCATTTATCGTCATTTGTAAAATCGATAAACTCAAAAATATTGTGAAGCATGCTACCTAAAAGAGCACCTTTTGGTAAATCCTTAAATATAAATTGATTGTATTTTTCATTTTCATAACTTTTATTTTTTGTTTCTTTTGGATAATACTTATGTTCTGCACTTAAATACGAAAAACTCATTTTTTTCCAATATTTATCTGTTAACTCTATTTTAGGTAATTCTACACTTTTATAATCTTTAATTTTTAAACTATCATTTTTATATTGCCCTGCAACAGTTTCATAATCTGAAAAACAAATATAATCTATAAGTTTATCTTTTTTCAATTCAAGTTCATTATAAAAAGGAGACATTGTTGATTTAAATTTATCAGGGTTCTTTTTTTTAGGTTCTTTCTCTTTAAAAATAAAACAATTATACCTTGCACGAGTAATTGCAACATATAACAATCTTCTATTTTCTTGTTCTTGTTGTTCTTCCCAGATGCTTAACTTTTTACCTAATTGCCCATTAACAACAAAACAATAATCATCATTAGTTTCTCTATAGGTTGAAAATCCAAATTTCTCTTCTACTTTAAAATCTAAATATGGTGCTATTACAATATCAAACTCCAATCCTTTACTTCTGTGAATTGTCATAATAGTTACAGCATCCTCATCACTCTCTATACGTTGTGTATATTCATCTGAATCATCTTTTAAACCATTAATACGTCTGTTTAAGAAATTTGTTAACTCCTTAGGACTATACCTGTTTTCCGATTCTACTTTTTGCAAAACTTCTATTAATTGAAATAAATTAGAAATTATTCTTTCGCCATTTTCATTATTATTATCTAAAATATTAGATTTAACATTATAATCTGAGATAAAATTGAGCATCATAGAATAAATGCCTTTATCTATCCATATTTTATTATATATTTTAAATTTACTTACCTCATCTATATCGTTTAATTTTAAAATATCTTGCGATTTAAAATTTGTAAAAGAGGTTAAAAGTGCCTTATTAATTCCTTTCCACGATATTTCGCTAGTTGTTTCCAAAACATATAACAAATCACGAGCTTCATTACTTTCAAATATTTTTTTATCATCTACAGTAATTGCAGGAATTGAATATTTTTGTAATTCGTTTTTTATTTCTGTAGCTTGCCTTCCTGTTCTTACTAAAACACCAATATTTTTTGGAAGTATTTCTTTATTATCTAATTTAGATTTTGTTAATAAAACTCTAATTAAATCACCAGCATCTTCCCTAATTTCTCCTAAATTCTCATAATTTTCATAAATACAAATTGGAGTTCGCTTTTGCTTATTAATTTTTAAAGTAGAAGCTTTTCTATTAGCATCAACACTGTCATATTTAATTCCATTTGCACCAAAATTAAAAGTATTAAATTTTGGTGTTGGCATAAAGAATTTATTCATCGCTTTTACATAATTATCAGATGAGCGATAATTAGTTGTCATTGTAAAAGCTCTTTTTAAACCCACCTTAGTTTTAGCTTTAAAATAAACATTTAAGTCTGCCTTTCGCCAAGCATAAATAGACTGTTTTGGATCACCTATATAAAAGAGTATAGAATGATTATGAAAAACATTATCAAAAATTTCATATTGTAGTTTATCAGTATCTTGAAATTCATCAATAAATACTGCTTGATATTTATTTCTCAATTCTTTATTTAAATCTAGATTATTTTTAATTACTGCAGTATGAACATTTTTTATTAAATCATCATAAGTTATTAAATTATTTTCTTTTAAATATTTACTTATATTTTCTCTTGATATTTTTTCAATTTCAGCATAAATACAATTTAATAAATATAGCTTTCGTTCTTCAATTTTGTCCATTAAAAAATATAAACTACCAAAAACATT
>Ga0256827_10003391_pt1 | contig 10106 bp, 9 predicted proteins | sample CV84metaG_FD_185977 | JGI IMG/M metagenome (GOLD analysis project Ga0256827, IMG submission 185977) | Hydrothermal vent microbial communities from East Pacific Rise, Pacific Ocean - CV84 | ecosystem: Environmental > Aquatic > Marine > Hydrothermal vents | place: Pacific Ocean: East Pacific Rise...
TTTAGTGAAAAAAAGATACACTAATATCAATAATAATACGATAAGCAATTCTCTAAGGAACAATTAACTTTATGAAAAAACTTTTTACTTTATCTATTGGACTTAGCTCCATACTGCTTGCTCAAAATATCACATCTATACAATATAATGGGTTACTTCACCTCTCTCCAGATTTGGCAACCGAAATTTCAGGTATCCATGAAGGTGATATGTTTGACATTAATAAAATTGATGAGTCCATTAAGAAATTCTATGCTCAAGGTTATTTCTCTGATATTATTGTCTCTTTGACAGAGAGAGGAGGATTAGTTTATGAATTTAAAGAAAAATCTATTATCTCTAAACTTCAGATGGAGGGTTATAGCTCTGAAGATGAACAAGAGGCACTCTTTTCTGAAATAGGATTGCGTAAAGGTGATCTTTATGATGCTACTAAAATTCAAACAGCTAAAAAAAGATTAATCAAGAAAATCGAAGCATCAGGCTATTATGATACTGTTGTAGAGGTTGATGTAGAGCCTAAAGAGGAGAGTATAGCTTTAGTCTTTAATGTCAATAAAGGAGAGAAAATCTATATAGAAAATATAGATTTTGCAGGTGCAAACAAGCTTGATACAGATGATATTGAGTCTGCACTAGCAAACCAAGAAGAAGATTTTATGGGGTGGCTACCAGGGTTGCATAATGGTGTTGCTCATATTGATCAATTAGCCTATGATGGCTTTAGAGCAAAAGATGTTTATATGCAAAATGGATATCTTGATGCAACTGTATCGGATCCTTTAATGCGTATTGATAATGGCTCGTATAAAGCTGATGTAACTTATCAAATTTCTGAAGGAGAGCAGTATCGTATTAATAATATAGAGTTAGTTGGTTCAGTTGATGGGTTAAATTTAGATGAGATGAAAAGCGAATTCACTGCTTTAAAAGGAAAAGTATTTAATATTAATAAACTTCGTAAAGATATGGCCTACATTCAAGCAAAAGTAGCTGATTTAGGTTATGCCAATGCTAAAGTTACTCCAAATTTTCATAAAAATTCAAATAATCATACTGTTGATATCCAATACACCATTATTCCTGGAAAAATTGTAACGATTAATGATGTTATTATTTCCGGGAATCATTCAACACGAGATAGAGTTATTCGACGTGATATATATCTTGCACCAGGAGATCGTTTCTCTTTAACTGATTTAAAAGATAGTAAGAGTGCTTTAGGGCGAAGAGGCTATTTTGAAAAAGTTGATATTGAACAGCAACGAGTCGATGAGACGCACTCTAATTTACTTGTTAAAGTAAAAGAGACTGCAACAGGTAGTATTCAAGCGGGAGGAGGGTATGGTTCCTATCAAGGAGCGATGCTTTCTGCCTCTCTTTCTGATAGAAATATCTTAGGTTCAGGTATTAATGCAGCTATCTCTTTTGATGTTTCTAAGATTTCAGTAAATTATTCTCTCTCCTTTAATAACCCTAGAGTTTGGGATAGTGATTATAGTTTAGGGGTTAATATTTATCAAAGTGAGTATGAATATACAACTTATGATCAAAAGAGTATTGGTGCAGGTATAAATATTGGTAAACAGTTAACCCGTAATCTATATGGTTCATTAAATTATAATTATAGTAAGAACAAAACGAATGTTGATGAGAATACAACTGATTTTCAGACTTATAGTATTTTTGGTCAAGAGGATTTGAACTATGCAAAGAGTACTTTTTCTGTTGGTTTAAGTTATGACTCTACAGATGACTTTTATGTTCCTAGAGAGGGAATTATTTTAGGAGGAACTCTAGGTTATTCAGGTATTGGTGGAGATGAAAAGTTTATAGAAGCGTCTGCTAAATTTGGTGCCTATTATGGATTAGAAGATCTTATTGATTATGATTTAATTCTTCGATATAAACTACGTGCAACAGCCTTAAAAAATAAGGGTCAGATTTCACTTCCTGAAAAACTTTTTATGGGGGGTATAGGCTCAGTTAGAGGATTTGAACCGTACTCTATCTCTCCCTCTATTGATAGTATAGATGAAGATGGTAAAGCATCTCGAAAATATTTAGGGGGTACAAAAAGTATTATTAATACCGTTGAGGCAAGTATTCCTCTCTCTAAAGCAGCAAAGATGCGTTTAGCCTTTTTCTACGACTATGGTATGATTGGTCGTGATAGTGTTACCGATATAAAAAAAGAGGGATATGGTGTCTCTTTAGAGTGGTTCTCTCCAATGGGACCAATAAATCTTGTCTTTGCTAAAGCTAAAAATCCTGATAATCTTGATCGAAAACAGAGTTTTGAGTTTACTATGGGGCAAAAGTTTTAAGAGAAAAATCTCTTAAAACTCGTAATTTGGAATCTCTTTTTTATCGATAACTTTCAGTTTAAGGTTTTTAGGACGTTCAATCTCTAAAAGCTTCTCTTCTGCAAGATATATGGATCCCTTTGCAATAATAGTTAGCTCTTCTCCTACTAGTTTAAACTCAAAATTTTTAATCGCTGTTTGGTCAAAAAGTGTGGTAATCAGTGTATAGATAAAGCTTAAATAGCTTAACTCCTTCTTCTTGGGAAGAAGTGGATTATACTCATCATAAATCTCTTTTCTATAGAGTCCTTTTCCTCCAAATCGGAGTAGGGTAGCTGTTAGTAGAAGCTCTTTATGTGTGATACTGTAGTTGAACTCTTGCATGGTTACATAGAATGCATGTTGGAAAGATTGATAGATATTAAATCTATAACCAATGGGGGATAGAGCTATAGCGTAGCCAAGCTCTTTGATATGCTTTTTTTTAACCTTGCCTTGTTTTTCAAAAAGTTGGAAGAGTTTTTGACTGTTAACTTGTCTATCTTGACAGTTATTTAGGTATGTTGTCTTGAATCGATCAAGTATACTCTCTATACTGGGATTGATCTCTTTTGGAAATTGAAAACTACTTTTTTCTAGGAAGTGATGAAGAAAAACACCCTCTCTTACTCCTACTCCTGATGTTATCACTTTTTTAGCTTCAATATGTTCTAAAATATTTTGCCATATAAGTGTTCCCTCGCGGATTGTATCAAAACGCCCTTTTGGAAGGTAGAGATAGGGGAGTAATGAACTTTTTGCTTCTGAAATATTTTGGAAGTATTCAATATAGTTTGAAACTTTATAGGAGAAGGCATGAATATTCTCTAAAGGATACTCTATCTGTTTCATAATACCCTTTGAAAGAGTTCTTGCCGTTCCTCCAATACCTATACCCTGTTTTGATTTAAAATGTGAAGGGAGAGCTTTTAGCTCTTTGTTTATAAACGATTTTGCTTCCTCTAGTGATTTATTATTATCAAAAAAAAGCTCTTTTAGGCGAACTGTTCCAATATTCAATGAGTAGGTATCAATGATTTTTGAATTTTTGATTAGTGCTAAATCAGACGAGCCTCCACCTATATCAATGGTAATACCATCTTGAATAGGCAAAAGATTCTGAGCTGCAATTGCACCAAATAGAGCCTCTTTTTTTCCATCGATAATTTCAATTTTAAGGTTAAGCTCTTTTTTTATCCACTGAGTAAAAGCTTTACCATTGGGTGCATCACGCAGAGCAGAGGTTGCAACACAGATAATTTTGGAGACAGGGTAGTTTTGGGTAGTAGAGATAAACTCTTTGAGTGCTAAATAAGCTCGATGAATACCAACAGGCTGAAGATAGCCGTTGGCTTCATAGGCTCCTTCGCCTATGCGTACTTTTGATTTTCGTTCACAGATGAGATGAAAACCATATTGACTGCTCTCTTGGTATATAACCAAGCGAGCAGAGTTGGAGCCAATATCAATAACAGCCGTACAAGGATGCATGAGTAGGCTTTAAAACTCAAGTTCAAGTTGAGAAAATTTAAACTTTAACTCTTCAACAGTTTCAACATTATCTGGGTCTGAACTGATACAGTCTACAGGACAAACAGCAATACATTGTGGTTCATCATAATGTCCTACACACTCGGTACATCTATCCGAATCAATAAGGTAGATAGGATCGTTCTCTTCAATAGCCTCATTGGGACACTCTTCTCTACATGCGTCACATGCGATACATTCATTTGCAATTAGTAATGCCATTTTTATATACTCACTTTTATAATTTATTATTTATTCTGATTTATATCGGAAGAAAGCTTATGCTTTATTTAAAAATAGGAGTAAAGTGTATTTATTAACGATAAAAGATTAAAATTATTAATTAAAAAAAAATTAATCTTTTAAAAGAAAACGATTTAAAGGAAAGTGAATGCTTGCAATTGCACCCTCTCTATCTGTACGATTTTTAATCCCAATAACAACACCCATTGATTGTGCTGCATTTTGAGCTAAAAAGAGTCCCAAGCCCGCACCTGTGGATTCTAAAGAGCGGTGAAAAGGTGCAAATAGGTCTTTTGTCTCATCTATTCCTATCCCCTCATCAATAATTTCTACTATGAAGTTCTCTTCATCCATACGGGTATCTAAGCTAACCAAATGATTTTCTGGTGTAAAACGCAGTGCATTTTGAATAAAATTTTGAAAAATTTGCATAAATAGTAGAGGTTGAACATTAATTCTAAAATCAGGTACAGAGAAGTGATAGATAAATTTTCTATTTTTTGATTGTGCTAATAGCTCATACTCTTCTGCTTTACTCGCCATAAGACGAATTAGATTAATTCTTTGCGGTTGTTCAAATTGAGCACCTTCTGCACGCCCATACTCTAGAATATTATGAATCATGGAGTTTAATGTATCAATAGACTCTATGTTCTGTTGAAGGGTCTCCTTTATCTTGTCTTGCTGTTTATATTTCATTAGAGTGATTTGATTTTTTAGACGCATAACAGCTAAAGGAGTTTTTAACTCATGAGCAGTTCCTACATAAAGCTCTTTTCTATAGTTGATAAAGGTTTGAATTTTAGTTACCAAAAAGTTGATAGACTCTCCCAGTTTAGCAAACTCTGTAGGTAAATCTTTTAGGTTGATATGCTGAAGAATACTTTCATTCATATTTGTAAAACGATGTGTTAAAACTTGTAAAGGTTGCATCAGTTTTTTTGATAGGATATTGGCAAAAAATAGTGCAAAAATAATTCCTAGAAAAACCATAAGAATCACAATGTAGTAGATATTGGAGATAAGCTTCTCTTCTTTACTGATATCTCGTTTTATTTTAACATATTTATTATAATTACTGTAGTGTTTTGTGAGTTCTAAAAAGGTTTTATCTTGCTCTTCATAAGAGATAATCTCTTTTTGTCTATTATAATTTTTATCTTTTAAAATAAAAATTTCATAACCAGAGAGACCTTTAAGCAGGCTAGGATTGATGCTCTCATCATACTCCTCTTGAGTAGAGTAGTGTTTGGTAATATACTCTGCTTGTTTATGCATATCTTCTTTTATATTATTTTTTAGTGTGATAGAGAAATAGAGAGAGAGTATAAGAATAGCAAAGAGAAGCATTGCCGTCATAGAGACAGCAAGCTCAATAACGAAATGGTCTTTTAAGCTCCTTTTGGAAAGCAAAATCTATACCCTCGTCTTCTTACAGTTTCAATTGTTGTAATATTTAATGGTTTATCCATTTTTTGTCTAATTTGGTTAATTGCTACTTCTATTACATTCGGAGTTACTAATTCAGGCTCTTCCCAAATAGCGTCAAGAAGTTGCTCTTTTGATACAATTTGATCTTTATGCATTGCCAAGTGTGTTAATACTTCAAATGGTTTACCTTTAAGCTCAATCTCTGTACCTTCAAAGATAATTTTTTCCTCTTCTGGGTTAATGATAAGTTCATCAACTTCGATAATATTTGAACCACCAAAACGTAATTTTGCTTCAATTCTTGTTGTTAATACTTCAAAATCAAAAGGTTTTCTAATGTAATCATCAGCTCCTGCTTTTAGTGCTTCGATTTCACTATCTCTATCATCTCTAGCCGAGAGAACAATTACAGCTGTTTTAGGTGCTTTTGCTTTAAGTTTTGTGATAATATCAATTCCATTACCATCTGGGAGCATCCAGTCTAATAACACTAAATCATAATTTCTAATACCAAGGTAGTACTCTCCATCTTTAATATTTCCTGCTACATCGTTTTGATATCCAAACTCTTTAAGTCCGTCAGATAGGGTTTTGCTTAGTGTTACTTCATCTTCTATTATTAAAATTCTCATTATATTTGAAGTTCCTTCTTTTTGTATTTTTTTTAATATTATAACACAAAAAACCGATAGTTTAAAGTTTTTTTAAATATTTTTAAAGAATTTATAAAGATTTAGGAAAAATAGTAAATGTTTATGTTTGTTTCTGTTTGTTTTATGAGGTTTTTTAGTGTTTAACTATTTTAAACTTATCTTAACCACTCAGAAGAGAGTGCAACGTTGGCATTTTTTATAATATCTGGTTTTGCAATTTTAAGGGTAAACTTCAAGATTTGGGGATATCTCTCTAAAATTTTCTCCTGAATTTGGATTAAGGCATCCTCTAAAAGCATATACTCTTTTTGAATTATCAGACCTTCGATTAAGGAAATAACCTCTGCATAGTTAATAAAATGCTCTTTATCATAGTTGTACTCAATTTTAGCATCAATAACAACAGACTGTTTCTTAATTCGTTCAAAATCTAAGATACCAATAATGGATTTAATCTCTAGTGCTTCTATATGAATGGTCACTAGTTGACCATTCTCAGTATTTTTTATCAAACTAGATAACCTTTGTCTCTTCTTTTTTTATCACTCTCACTATATTGGGAATATGTTTATAAAAGATAATGAATGCAATAATCCAAATAGGGGAGTGTACACCAATACCTTCAATTTGTGGATGAATAATATATGAAGCAATAAGCAGGACAATAAGACCAAATAAAGAGGAGAGAGAAGAGATTTTTAATACTTTTCCTGCAACCAGCCATGCCCCAATAGCAATAATAGATGGAATAGGAATCATAACTAGAAGAACTCCAAAACCTGTTGCCACACCTTTTCCTCCTTCAAAACCCAAGAAGATACTAAAACAGTGTCCCAAAACACTTAAAACAGCAATCAACCATAAAACAGCAGGCTCTGCACCTAATGCCATTGCAATGAGTATAATTATCGCACCTTTGATTGCATCTAGAACAAACGTGGCAATGGTTAATTTTTTTGCCAACTGAGGAGCCTTCTCTTTGAGAACACGAAGTACATTGGTAGCTCCAATATTTCCGCTTCCCTCTTTACGTACATCAACTCCTGCAAAAACTTTTGCCAAGATAAATCCAAAAGGGACAGCTGCTAAAAGATAAGCACTCAAATAGAGTGCAAGGTTTAAAGAATTCATAAAATCTCCATAAAATATTGATGTTGTTGAAATAATTATCGCAATTTTAACTAAAATTATGGTACTTTTTCCTAAAAATTATCTTAAGGTATAAAATATGAGTATAGATTATAGAGCAGAGATAGAGCGATTAAAAGCAAAGTTGCCTGTAACTGTTGTGGGACACTACTATCAAAGAGATGAAGTCTTTGAAATGGCAGATATTACAGGAGATAGCTTAGAGCTAGCAAGAAAATGTAAAGCTGATACTAATCCATGGGTTGTTTTTTGTGGTGTTGGATTTATGGGACAGAGTGTAAAAGTTATTGCTCCTGAAAAACGGGTTCTTATGCCAAAGGTTGCTTGCTGTGCTATGGCTAGAATGATTGATGGCTCTTATTTTGATGATTCTGTAAACTATATGGTGGAACGAGGTATTCCTAAAGAGAATATTTTACCAATTACTTACATTAATAGTGATGCAACAGTCAAAGCAAAAGTTGGTGAAATGGGAGGAATGGTCTGTACCTCTTCTAACGCTTATAAAATTATTGAGAAGGGTTTAGAGTCAGGTAAAAAGATTCTTTTTGTACCTGATAGATGTTTGGGGCAGAATTTTGCAAACTCTATGGGATTAAAATCATGTGTGATTGGCGAAGGGGAGTGTGATCCAAAAGAGGCAGATGTTATCTGTTTTAATGGTTTCTGTTCTGTACATCAGCTTTTTACTTTGGATGATATTGAATTCTATAGAAATAAATATCCTGGAATAAAGATTGCTGTACATCCTGAGTGTGACCCTAAGATTGTAGATGCTTCTGATTTTGCAGGTTCAACATCTCAGCTTATTAAATATGTCAACGATTTGGATCCCGAAGAGAAGGTGGCTATTGGTACAGAGTATAACTTGGTTAATCGAATGCGTCAAGGAAATACATATGTTCTCTCTTCTACAAAGCCAGAGTGTCCTACAATGAATGAGACAACTCTAGAAGATTTGTATCTCACTCTAAAATCAATTGAAGATGATGCACCTATCAATGAAATTGTAGTTGCTCCTCATACAGTTAAGTATGCAAATTTAGCATTGGAGAGAATGTTGGCGATTACTTAATCGTTTATATTTCTATATTTTAAGCACTCTTTCTCACGTGGATTGGGTGCATAATTTGATGTGGGTTTACATCCAAAAGAGCTTTGAGACCATTTGAATTTATTTAACATCTCTCTATACATACTATCTCTAGGTAGTTTATTTTCAGCTGTTATCTCTACATATTCACGGTTTATAGTTTTTAGTGGAAATATAGCCTCTTTATTTTTATGTTGAAATGTATAGGTAGCTAGGTCACTTATGAGCCTATATGCCCCCTCATAGATTAACTTTTTAGGTGTAGGATAGAAGAGTGTTTGATGAGTACCCCCTTTTTTTACCATAATAAATGCCTTATGATTTACATCCATAAGTTTATATATATCTAGATAGATTCTTGGATCAGTAGAGTGGTCATTCTCATATAGTACTGTTACAAAGTTAGTATCTTTTGGAAGCTTCATGCTATTTTTATATTGAAAATCAATCCATGGAGAAGCCCCCCATATAAAGCGACCATTAGAACCTAATTTATCTTCTGTAAAGAGTTTATATCCCAAACTAGGAAGTACTCCCGCACCTGAAGAGTGACCTATTAATCCCACTCTTGTCTCATCGCTAATCCCTTTTGTTTTGCAAACTTTTCGTGCATACTGAACGGCATCATAAAAGTGGTTCATAATATAGTCTGAGGCAAAACTTTGGGTCGATAGCCCCACAACTACATACCCCTCATTCACTAGATAGTGAAAGATATGAGCATAATATTTACGGTCCGTAGTGGCTGCACTTAAGAAGTAGAGTGTAGGTTTTGGGACATGGGACTTTTTATAGTAGATGCTAATCCCCATCTTATTCTCATGTTTTGTTGTAATGGTCGTATGGTATTCTGTAATCTCTCCGTTTTGAATAGTTTCTGTATCGCTACATGCTATAGAGATACAGAGTATCAAAATGAGTATAAGTATTTTTTGCATTTTTGGTACTTTTGTTATTTAATTTTGAAAAATGTACTTCCACTTCCTGAAAAATACCACCCTTTTTTAGCTACATTTTTTAGCTCAGGATAGGCAATCAATGAAGCTTTGTATAGATCATTTGCCATTATAGCATCGGCACTCTCTAAAACCTCTTTAGAAGATAAACTAGCCCAGTGATTAAAGCTTGTAGGTTCGATTTCATCGAACAGGTATTTTTTAAATGTCTGATACACCAAAGGTGTATCACAATGAATATCAGGAGTATAAAGCTCAATCTCAAAAGTTGCATCTTCAAAATACTCAACTATCTCTCCAAATCCACTCACATTGGCAGAGTCATAGTTGTAAACAAAAAATGGAATATCCGCTCCAACAGTAGAACCCATTTTAGCAAGGGTAGGAGTATCTATCTGCAAGTCACAAACCTCATTAAACAGACGCATAAATGCTCCTGCATCAGAGCTTCCTCCACCTAGACCTGCTCCTGTTGGAATCCTTTTCTCTACAACTACCTTATGGTGTTTAAAAAAATCTGTTTTTATATTCATGGCTAAAAAGCTTTTATAAATTGTGTTCGATTTCACAGGAACATCTCCACAACCTTCAATAGTAAACAATTCACACTCTTGGGGTACAAAACTAATCGTATCATAGAGATGAGGTACTTTTATAAAGCGAGAGAGTAGGGTATGATAACCGTTTTTGTGTCCTGTTATTTTTA
>Ga0256827_10003392_pt1 | contig 10106 bp, 6 predicted proteins | sample CV84metaG_FD_185977 | JGI IMG/M metagenome (GOLD analysis project Ga0256827, IMG submission 185977) | Hydrothermal vent microbial communities from East Pacific Rise, Pacific Ocean - CV84 | ecosystem: Environmental > Aquatic > Marine > Hydrothermal vents | place: Pacific Ocean: East Pacific Rise...
TTTTTAAAGAATGATGAACTTATTTTAGACTTTTTTTCTGGTTCTGCAACTACAGCACATGCGATAATGAATGAGAATATTCAAGATAGTGGACATAGAAACTATATTTTAGTTCAATTACCTGAAGCAATTAAAGATACAGATGAAGCTTCTAAAGATGGAAAGTATAAAACAATAGCTGACATAGCTAGAAAACGTATTGAAGAAGCTGGAAAACTTATTAAACAGGAAAATCTAGAAGAAGACTTTGTAAATAGTTTAGATGTTGGTTTTAGGGCCCTTAAAATAGATAGCTCGAATATGAAAGATGTCTACTATACTCCAGATGCGATGAGTCAGTCTTTATTAGATACTCAAGAACAAAATATTAAAGATGATAGAAATGCAGAGGACTTACTTTTTCAGGTACTTCTTGACTGGGGTGTTGATTTGACATTGCCAATACATAAAGAAACTATCAGTGGCAAAGAAGTCTATTTTGTAGATGATGATACTTTAGCTGCATGTTTTGATGATGATGTAAATGAAGAGTTTGTTAGAGAGTTAGCAAGTAGAAAAGTGATGCGTATTGTTTTTAAAGAGAGTGGCTTTACAAGTGATGAAATGAAGATAAATATTGAGCAGATATTTACACAGCTTTCACCAGATACAGAAGTAAGAGGTATATAAATATGTCAGAAATGAAAATAAAGTTTAAAAAACAGCAGTATCAAAGTGATGCAGTTGCTTCTGTAGTTGATTGTTTTAAGGGACAACTAAAAAGTAATAGTATCTCTTACAGAATTGATCCAGGAAAACAAGTAGAGGTAAAAGGACAAACTAGCCTTTTTGATGAACCAGTAGAAGACTCTGGATTTAAAAATGCAGAGTTGACTCTTGGCCTTGAAGAAGTAAAGAACAACATTCAAGATGTTCAACGAAACCAAAATTTACCTATTTCTGATGGATTAGTGCCATGTAAAGTTGGTAATGAGTTGATTTGTCCTATAAACTTAGATGTAGAGATGGAAACGGGTACTGGTAAAACATATGTATATATTAAAACTATGTTTGAAATGTATGAAAAATATGGATGGAGTAAGTTTATAATCATTGTTCCAAGTATTGCCATTCGTGAAGGGATTCATCAATCTATAGAACTTACGAAGGAACACTTTTTAGAAGAGTTTAGAACACAGATAAAAAGTTTTATCTATAGTTCAAAAGCACTCCATGAACTAGAGAGTTTTTCAACTGATGCTGGAATAAATGTGATGATTATTAATGTTCAAGCTTTTAATGCTAGAGGTAAAGATAACCGTCGTATTTATGAAGAATTAGATAGTTTTCAATCTCGTCGTCCTATTGATGTAATCAAAGCTAATCGTCCTATCTTGATAATGGATGAACCTCAAAAGATGGAAGGTAATGCTACTGTTAAATCACTAAAAGAATTTAACCCTTTAATGATGTTGAGATACTCAGCCACTCATAAAATAGAGCATAATAAAGTGCATAGACTTGATGCACTAGATGCTTATAATCAAAAGCTTGTTAAAAAGATTAATGTTAGAGGGATATCTGTTAAGGGACTGAGTGGGACTAATGCTTATCTATATCTACAGTCTATAGAAGTTTCCTCTACTAAACCACCAGTCGCAAGAATGGAGATAGAGATAAAACAGAACTCGGGCATTAAAAGAGTTATGAGAAAAATCAATGCTACAGATAATCTTTATGAGATGTCTGGTGAACTTGAACAATATAAAGGTTTTGTAGTATCTGAGATAGATGCAACTAAAGATGTGGTAAGTTTTAGTAATGGCAATGAATTAGTAGCTGGTGAAGCAACTGGTGATGTTAATGAAGAGACACTTAGAAGAATACAGATTCGTGAAGCTATTAAAGCACATATTGAAAAAGAGCAGGTACTTTTTTATCAAGGTATTAAAGTGCTCAGTCTATTTTTTATAGATCAAGTTGCTAAATATCGTCAGTATAGTGAAGATGGAGAAAAGCTTCAAGGTGAGTATGCTCAGTATTTTGAAGAAGAATATAATGAAGCTCTTAAAGATATAGAATCAGTATTAAATCCTGAATATAATGAATATCTAAAAAGTATAGAAACTAGTGAAACACATAGAGGGTATTTTTCTATAGATAAAAAGAAGCGGATGATTGATCCAGATATTCAGAGAACTGGTGAGGATAAAGGTAATGCAAAAGATGTAGATGCCTATGACTTAATCTTAAAAGATAAAAAGAGATTATTGTCTTTTGAAGAGCCTACTAGGTTTATATTTTCTCACTCTGCACTTAGAGAGGGTTGGGATAATCCTAATGTATTTGTAATCTGTACTTTAAAACATAGTGACAATACTATTTCTCGTCGTCAAGAAGTTGGTCGTGGTATGAGAATCTCTGTAAACAAGTTTGGTGATCGTATGGATGATCCAGCAACTGTTCATGACATAAATGTACTTACGGTTGTAGCTAGTGAGAGTTATAAAGACTTTGTAACAGGACTTCAAAAAGATATAAGTGAATCTTTATCTGCTCGTCCTAAAGTTGCTGATGTTGAATACTTTAAAGACAAGGTTCTTAAAACAGAGTCTGGAAATATAAAAGTAACTGAAGACATGGCTGAAGGTATAGAGTTCTATCTTATACAAAATGGATATGTAGATAGAAAGAAAAATATCACAGACAAGTACCATGAAGCCAAAAGAGAAGAAACACTAGTTAATCTACCAGATGATTTAAAAGAACATGCACAGCAAGTATTTGAGCTTATAGATAGTGTGTTTAGTGTTGCACAACTTCCAGATATTGGAGATGATAGAAAAGCTAAAGTAAACCCACTCAATAAAAACTTTGAAAAGAAAGAGTTTCAAGCTTTATGGGAGAAAATAAATCGTAAGGCAATTTATACTGTACATTTTGATAGTGAAGAGTTAATTACAAACTGTATAAATGCACTAGATAAAGAACTACAGGTTAAAGCATTGACTTACATAGTTGAGCGTGGGGATCAAAAAGATGATGTTTCTTATGATGAAATGAAAATATTAGATGGATTTAAAGCGGGTAAGCATGAGACTATACAAGATGCTTCATCTGTTCGTTCATCTGTAAAATATGACCTCATTGGTAAAGTAGCAGCTGAAACAAAACTAACAAGAACTACAGTCGCAACCATCTTAAAAGGTGTTCATGAAGGTACATTTAATAAGTATAGAACAAATCCTGAAGACTTTATGCAAGGTGTTAGCCGTTTAATCAATGAGCAAAAAGCAACTACAGTTATAGAACACTTAGCATATGATCCAATAGATGATACTCATAGTAGTGATATATTTACTCAAGAGAAGCCAAAAGATAGTTTTGATAAAGCAATGAAAGTTGACAACCATATCTATGACTATGTATTTACAGACTCAAAAAATGAAAAAGCTTTTGCAGATAAGTTAGATACAAGTAGTGAAGTAGTTGTTTATGCAAAATTACCAAATAGTTTTTTCATTCCAACACCAGTAGGGCACTACAATCCAGACTGGGCGATAGCATTTCAAGAGGGATCAGTTAAACATGTTTACTTCATAGCAGAAACCAAAGGCTCTATGTCGTCAATGGATCTTAGAAAAGTAGAAGAAGTGAAAATAGAGTGTGCTCGTAAATTCTTTAAGAAGATAACATCAGAACAGGTTGTTTATGAGCATATTGATAGTTATGAGTCTCTTATGAGATTGGTAAAGTAGTAAAATAAAATAATCTAGGAGAAAATCATGAAGTTAAGTAAAGTTAGAGTGCAAAATTATCGTAGTATTTATGATAGTGGATGGTTTGATATTGAAGATATAAAAACTATTATAGTTGGTCCAAATGAAGCAGGCAAGACAGCCTTATTGCAAGCAATACAGCAAATTAATGCACCAAAAGATATTAAAGGATTTGATTCTTTACGAGATTATCCTAGATCTAAATATAATGATATTACAAGAGGGGAAGTTCTTCCAGAAGATGTAAATGTTGTAGAAGCTTGCTTTACTTTGGATGCTGAAGATATTGATAAATTACCTGATGGTTTTGAAAATTGTATATATACTTTTGGTAGACAACTAGATAATTCATCCTGGCATAAACTTCAAGATGCCCCTGCATCTGTTCTTTATAAAAATATTCAAAAAGATTTACAGCGATTAACTACACATATGAACATACAGTTTTTGAAAGAAAATAGTGATGATTTACCAAAACCAAGTGATACTCTTCAAGATATTTGCTTAAGTTGGACTGTTAATGATGTAATTGATGATACTAAAGCAAAACAGCTTTTATTATGGTTAGCTGATAATTTAGTATATGTTGATGAGGAAAATGAGAAAGAAGAACAACGATATGACAAGATCATAACTCTTACAAAGAGTTATGAAAACAATCAGAATGCTCTAGAAATACTTAACAATCAAATACCAGTTTTCATTCTTTTTAGTAATTACTTTAAAGTAAAACCTCTCATTATTCTTGAGCATCTTGCATCAAGACTTGAAAGTGGAATACTGGACGATGAAGCTTACGATTATGGAAATAAATGCCTACTTAAACTTCTTGGTTTTACGGCTAGAGAACTTTCTGATCTTGGTAAAATAACTGAACCAAGACAAGAAGATAAAGAAGGAATGAAAAAGTATAAAGATCAGTTAGATGAGCGTTCATATCAACTAAATGCTGCTAGTGTCCAGTTAACACAAGAAATTCAGTCAATATGGCAACCTGATATAAAAAAAGGTGAAGCAAACAAACTAAAAGTACAGGTAGATGGGCAATATTTAAAAGTTGTTGTTGAAGATGACTTAGGTGTTGAAATTGAATTAGATCAGCGTTCAGAAGGATTTCAATGGCTAGTGTCATTCTTTGTTGTGTTTTTTGCTGAAGTAACAGATAGCCATTCAAATAGTATCTTATTGTTAGATGAACCTGGGCTAAATCTTCATGCACTTAAACAGCGAGATTTTCAAACTACTCTTTCTAGATTAGCAGAAACAAGTCAAACTATATATACAACACACTCTCCATTCTTAGTTGGTTCAAGTGAACTGGATCTTGTAAGAGTTGTAGAGATGTCAAATCGAACTATTGGAACAAAAGTACATACTACGGTTACAGCAGATGATCCAGCAGCACTATTACCATTACAAGAAGCTCTTGGTTATGATTTAGCCCAAAGTTTATTTTCACAACAACGAAACCTTATTTTAGAGGGATTGACAGATTATTGGTATCTTGATGGAATATCCCAATTGTTAAGAGAAGAGAACCTGATTGACTTAAATGAAAAAATTGCTTTAGTACCTGCCAATACAGCTAGTAAAGTAGTATATTTTGCGACTATACTTCATGCAAATAAACTAAAAGTAGCTGCATTATTAGATTCTGATAGTGCTGGAGATCAAGTTGCAAAGCAAGATACATTAATACATACTTTAGGTAATAAAAATATTTTACGAACGAAAGATGTTTATACTGGTTCGGTAGATAAACCTGAAATTGAAGACCTATTAAGAGATACTCTTGTCAGTATTGCGAAAGAAGATTTAGGTTGGGATGTTTGTATAAAAGCAACAGAACAAGTTGCCCGTCCAATTGTAGATATTTTACAAGCTGAAATTCCTGAATTTTCAAAATATAAATTAGCGAAAGCATTTTTACGATGGTCTAGAAATCATGAAGCTTCTAGTTTACTCGAAGCTGAACGTCAACAATGGATAGAACTTATAAAAAATATAAATAAGTCTCTAAAGTAAAGAGTATAGATGAAGCGTTTTAAACAACTAATACAGTCAATGCCCTTAAATGAACAAGCTTTTAAATCAAAAAAAAGTACTTGGAAAAAATATATAGATGGTAATTCAGAAGTATCTGAAATTTTAAAATTTATATTTGATGGTAACAGTGAAGTTCAAATCTCCAGAAAAGATTTATTTGTGATTACTGAGGAAAAGAATCTAAAATATTTTATTGTAGCAGTTATATTATGGGGATATCCGAGAGGAATGAGAGGTAATCACTTCGAGAACTTAGTATTGAATATAGATTCTATTGTAGAGGCCCTTAAAGAAGCAAAAGATGGTATACCTGAATGGACTATACATTATAAAAAAATTGAAGAAATTCATGGATTAGGTTTATCAACTTATTCTAAATTTTTGTATTTTTTAAACGTGAAAGTAGAAGGATATACAGCTCTAATCCTTGATAATAGAATTACGAACACATTTAATGAACGAACTTTTTCGGAGTTTATTGAAATTGGTAAGATACGATATGACAATGCTGTTTCTAAGTATCCTCTTTATTTAAAAATAATGGATACATTATCTGAAGAGCTACACACAGACTCTGGTAAACTCGAAATGTTTATATTTGAGTTTGGACAAAACTTAAAACTGAAATAATAGGAGTATATAATGGGCTCATCAATAAATGGAACCTGTGAATGTGGATATGTAACAGAAGAACTATATGTTGGAAGCGGAAGGATGAATTATGAAACTGTATGTATGTTTCCTCATTATTGCCAAAATTGTCAAACACTTTCAAATGAAAATATATATGATGAAAATCTAATTTGTTCAAAGTGTAAGAGTAGCAATATCATTCCTTATGATGATAAAAGAGCTTGCTCTTTTATGGAACATAAAGTTCTCTCTTTTGATACAAAAGATAAAATAGGGAGAGATGTTAAGTTAAGTGCTATTAATAATTTATGTCCTAAATGTAAGAATTATAAATTGAGATTCTTGACAGGAGCGGTAATGTGGGATTGAAATTAGATGAAAGTTAAACTATCAAATATAGGTCTAAAGAAATATTTAGCATATAAACGTGGTGATATTTCTATTATTATCAATGAATATGAACTATTAAAAAAAGTTTATGCAGATATATATATTAGTTATACAGATGAGCTTAAAGAGTATATAAATAATGGCTTATTTGAATATGAAAAAGATGATAATGAAATAACAAAATTACTATATAAATATCCCTTTCTTGAAAATGTAAAAAGAATACATTTTGAGATTACAACTAACTGTAATTTTAGATGTGACCACTGTAGGAGTGGAGATGTAGTACGGATAGATGAAACAAATATTGATAAATTATTTGAAGTAGCTGACTTGTTTACAGGTCTAGGTATAAAAAGATTTGATTTTATAGGTGGTGAAGTCACACTATACGGTGGAAAATGGTTAGAGCTAGTTCAGTATATTAAACAAATAAATAAAGATGCTACTATTGCAATTTATACAAATGGCTGGTTTTTAGAAAAAACAAGTTTTGTAATTGATAATAAGCTTTATCAAGATGATATAGAGTATTTAAAATATTTGAAAGTAAGTGGTTTAACTCATATCTTATTTAGTATTGATGGCAAAGAAGAGCTGCATGATCAACAAAGGCACCATAAAGGCTTATTTAAAAAAATAAAAAATAGTATACAAAAGGTAAAGGATATTGGTTTAAAGCCTAGATTATCTACTATAGTTAAGAATAGTGAGTCACAAAAACATTTGTTAGATTTTGCAAATGAGATATATGACAAATCCCTTGATAAAGTTAGTGATGCAATTTTATTATTACAAATGGACAGTACAAACCATTTTAGTAATTTTATAGATATTAATAATGGTGCTAGTCTAAGAAAGGGAAATTTTACTATTGCGAATGTTCCAACTAAAATGATTAAATGTAAAGCTTTTTATAGGCCATCACCAACATTAAGAATTAAAGCTGATGGTTCCATTGGAATTTGTCCATTAATAAATCAAGATGAATATTATGGAAATATTCATAATCAAAATATTATAGAAGTTGTCAATAATGCACATAGATCTTTTTCTTATTTACTTCATTCTCAAAATAGTATAAATAAATATATTAAATTCTTAGAACTGGAAACATTAGATAAATTTGATCACATATGTACACTCAGAATAGCTTTACATAAATTAGCAATAGCTTTTAAAGATAATAAGATAGAAAATCCAAATAGCACACAAATTAAACAGATGAATGAGATAGTTCGAGATACATTTTAAGTATAGATAAGGATGAAATATGTATGAGTTAAGTAACTGTAAGTGTCAGCTGTATTGTCAGTAAAAGTCCTATAAAATCAACTAACAGTGATTAAGTCAATCTATTGAAAGTGCCTATTTTATGGGTCGTTGGAGGTTGTGGATGGGGTAGAGGGATTCTCAATCCTCAAAAAAACCACTCACAAAATTAGCAACATCATTTTTTGCAGTAGATGGAGCTAGTTGAGAGTATATTTCAGTCGTTCTTGTAGATGCATGATCTAATATTTGAGCGATATGAGCTATTGAAGTTCCATTCATTGCTAAATGAGAAGCCACAGTATTACGGAATTCTTTAATGGTTAAGTAATTCAAATATGACTTATGACAATTAACTGTGTAGTCTAAAACTTCTTTCATTTTAGGTGGAAAAACTGTGATTGCTACTCCTGACGAGCCTTCAAATAAAAAGCTACTAGCATTTCTACCGTTTATTACTCTGATAAGTTCAGCTTTGATTTCTGGACTTGCTATTGAGCTTGTAAAATGATGTTCTACTTTAAAGTTTCTTAGTTGTATATGATTATTCTCTAAATCTATATCTTCAATCTTTATATTTAAAATTGTATCTCTTCGAGCTGCTGTCGATAAGGCCAGTAAGGATATTAAATAGAGATAATTATGGACTTGTGGGTTTTCACTTGTAACCTTTTTAATTTCTGCTAAATAGTTTTTTATTTCATCTTTCGTCAAATATCGAGGTTTAATATTATTAACACTTATATAATTTTTATCACCTTTTAGTAGATTGAACTGATTTACAATATTTAACTTTTTATGACGATTGGCATATGTAATAATAGTACTTGCCATTAAAAGTAATTCTTTGATAGATTTTCTAGACAAAACTCCAAGTAAAGTATTTAGTTCATCAACTCCCAATGTCTTATCTTTTAAAAGTAATTTCCTAGATTCTGGGAATAGTCTATATGACAAAACTTTGTTCTTTTCTTGAAGTAATTTAAGCTTATTTAGTTCTCTCCATCCACCACTATCGGACTCTATTATAGATTCTAACTTTTTTATTGTTAAAATATTTTTGTCATAGTCATTTTTCTCTCGCTCTTCTAATGTTAATTTAAGAGCTTTTGATTTTCTTTTTCTTTTTGGAAGAAAACCTTGTTCATGTAGCTTTGTTACATTAGTTGAATTTGATCTACGACTATCTGCTCTTTGCTTACTTTTTCTTTTAATAAAATCTTCTAAGTCATCTTCTGAAATCAAGTGTATATTTTTAGTAGCCAGTGGTTCAGCTGCAAAATGGTAATTGTATTTATTTTGCATTTCCCTTTTAGATTTACTATTATTTTCATGGAAATAATAATCTGCAATATTATTCAATGTATAAACTTGTTTATCAATTTTTTTTCTAAGTATCTTTGGAATTGGTGAGTTTGGATTTTTATCTAGTTCTTTTTTAGCTTCGATTTCTTTACGTGTATCATTCAAACAATCAAAGGCTTTACTTTTTGTCATCTTTGGAGCTATGCCAACTTTTTTTCTTTTTACCCTTGAGTCAACATCTCTATATGTGATGTAAAAGGCTGTATCTCCATTTTTTAATTTTTTGGTTAATATTCCTGAATACTTACCTCCAAGACTTTGATATTCTGCCATTATATTCTTTCCATTTTATATAAAATATTTTACTTTGACATGCTAAAATTTACTTCCAATTTCAGGACAACAATAAGACAACAATAGTACCTTAAAGGACAACAAAATACAAGAAAGGACAACAATTTTTTATTTTATATTAAGTTATTTTTGTTTATTTTGGTATTTACAAAAGCCCTTATCATAGTGCTTTAAGTTGATTTGTCCCTATATTTTGGGGTTTAGTAGATTAGTATACAAAAGAGAATGTAACTCCACTTTAAGCTAAACTCAAACCCCTACTATAGGGGTTTACCCACTTTCTAAAACAACCCACAACAACTTTACTAGAAATACTTAAAATATTAAACAATTAGAACTTTATTTTAA
>Ga0256827_10003393_pt1 | contig 10104 bp, 8 predicted proteins | sample CV84metaG_FD_185977 | JGI IMG/M metagenome (GOLD analysis project Ga0256827, IMG submission 185977) | Hydrothermal vent microbial communities from East Pacific Rise, Pacific Ocean - CV84 | ecosystem: Environmental > Aquatic > Marine > Hydrothermal vents | place: Pacific Ocean: East Pacific Rise...
TGTCACTTACACCCCAGAGCTTCACGATGTTGATGTCGTGGCTTCCAATAAAATCTCAGAAGTACTTTCAGCAATCAGGCTTTTTGAAGACGAGCATATCGTTGATAATTTTTCTGACTTTGTTGGTAGCGACCCATCAATAGGTGAAGGTGCCGAAAAAGGGCAAGGCTTTACTTCGATCATGCACAACATCATCAATCAGGCAGTCTTTGCAATGAAGGCTAAGGCGGCCGCTGACCGGGCAATCGAGGTTATAAACTCTCGACCAGAAGCTAAACTTGTCGCGGAGAGAGAAAAAATCCAGAAAAAAATATCTTCGCTATCAAAAGAAGCCAATGCACTTTCTACAACAAAAGGTAAAATCAGCCCTCGTCTAAACCGTGCACAGAGGTCTAAGGCAAAAACTAGGATCTCTGCAATCAATAAAGAGATTACTTCTTTGAGAGCAGAGCTTAAAGCTTTAGGACCTAAAATCTCAGCGGCCAGAAACGCCCCCGGGAACCAAGTGGTGATCTCGTTTCATAATACGATGGAAGGTTTGATTGATGAATACCGCAAGGATCTTGATCTCGAAGAAGGCGATCAGCTTAATTTGACTTTCAACGATGTTCTCAACCGGTATCTCTTGCGTACCAGACAGTACAAGATTAAAGATGACGCTGGCAATGTAATCGAGGTCGGTTATATTTCAGACGAAGCATTATCTCCGGAAGCCCGGGCCGCGTTCAGAGAGATAGACGCCAAGATAAAGAGTCTCGATCTCAGCAGTGTTCCCGCGTCACCAGTTGATTACATGCAACAGAGGATGCGGGAAGCAGGCATAGAGTTTGGAGAGATCACAGGGCGGAAATGGACGCTTGATTACTCCGGAGAAGTGCCGCGACTGAGCAAACGTGATTCAAAACTTCTGACGACCAACGGCAAAAATAAAACCATTGGCGCTTTCAATAACGGCAAGGTCAAGGTTGTGTTTCTGAACAGCTCCGGATCGACGGGGATATCTCTCCACGCCAGCGAGAAGAATCCTTTGGCCGGCCAAGGACAGCGCACGATGATCATCGCGCAACCGGCTCCTGATATCAATACGCACATGCAGACGCTCGGCCGCGTCCACAGAACCGGTCAGGTAAGAACTCCGAACTACATTCAACTGGTAGCTAATCTTCCGGCAGAGAAGAAGTTTTCAGCGATGCTGGCCGCCAAGATGAAGAGTCTTAATGCCAACACCACTGCGAATGCTGAAGGCCATTTGTCTGAAGGCGGGGTAGTTGACTTCTATAATAAGTACGGTGATCGGATTGCGGCTGACATGTTGGCTCAGGCCCCACTGTTAAACGAAGAGCTCGGGAGCCCCTACAAAGCTGATTCTGAGGGAGTTCAAGAAGACTTGCTTAAAAAAGTCACCGGTCGGCTTCCGTTGTTGAGCAGCACACGACAGGAGGAGATTTATAAGGCTCTGGCTGAAGCATATACTGACATGATCGCTGAACTTGATGCCACCGGCACGAATGACCTTGAAGCTAAAGCTTATGATCTTCAGGCCGTGACCAAGCGCAAGGTAGAGATTGTCCCTGCTCGCGGGAGCAGTCCTTTTCAGGGAGCGGTTTACGCAGAACAGGTTACGGTAAACCGGATTGGCAAACCGATGAATCCCCGCGAGATAAAGCAGGCTCTCGAAGAGAATAAAGGCAACGATGATAAAGCCTATCACAAGATCGCCGAAGCTTGGGCCGCTTATAAAGAACGTGTACTTTCTTCTTTTAGAACTCGTTACGATGCCGCAACTACAGATGTTGCCAGACAATCTATTGAAACTGAACGACGTAAAACAGAACAGTCACTGGATAACCAAGAGAGAATGTTCAACCAGATGGCGAGAGTTTGCAAGATAGGAAACCACGTCACCTTAGATATGGGGAATATCGGGGCCGTGCGTGGGGTCGTTATTGATGTCTCCAGAAAAGGCAAGACTGTTAACCCGATTGCCATGTCTGACTTCAGGATAAAAATTGCGGTTGCCAATGAGATCAGAACCGTTAATTTCCCGATGTCGAAGTTTTCTACGAACGCCGGAGATACCAGACAGACTGCCATTCAGATCAGATCAATCCCGGCGGTTGATACAGAGTTCAAAAGTTTTGCCCGGGAAGGCGAGCGAGACAGAGAAACCCGTTGGATCATAACCGGTAACTTATTCACTGGCTTCGGCATGTCGAAACAGGGACAAATCGTTACCTATACGAAAGCTGATGGCGGGTCTTTCCCCGGGGTCTTATTGCCAAGAGGCGCAGACCCGGTTCAAGCCGCTGGAGAACAGCCGGTTACTTTCCAGACTGGAGCTCAGGTCTCAGAGTTTATGACTGCTCAGGAAGCGCAAGCCACCGGGAGAAAGGTCGCGAATGGTGATTTGGCTTTCATGCTGCAGCCGAGCGGGGACATCTACCTGCAGACTCCATCGACCAAGGCAAAGGGAGAAGTCTATTGGCGTAACTCTCAACTGAAGGCCATTGTCGGGGAGTTCGAGAAGCCCACCCAGAACAGTAAGATAATGAGAACCAAAGCATTGTCTGCCGAAGAGATCGAGAAAGCGGCCCAACTGTTTATCGACAATGATATGTACTGGTCTACCGAAACCGAGATACCGCTGGCAAGGCAAATTGCGGGGTTGGGTCAACCCAAGGATGTGCCGGTTACTGAAGAGATACTTGATAAGATAAAAGAAACCGGAGACCTGAAAAAAACTCTTGGCCTGATCTCGACCACGGCAGAGAATGAAGACTTCGCCGCTATTGCAAAACATATTGCCGGCAACCTTGCCGACGGCCAGATAAAAGCCAAAGTCATTGAGAGAGACGATGACACCCCTGCCGATGTCAGATCGGCACTTGAAGATGCCGGAGGGGCAATAGTCACTGAAGCTGATGGGACTAAAACCGTCTACATCTTTGGGCCATCGTATCCGGATAAATATTCCGGCAGTGAAACAACTCTGATTCATGAAGGTATTCACGCCGTCACTGACGACAAGATTGAACAAGGGCTCCAAGAAGGAACCAGCACCGCCCTTGGCAGAGCCGTAAACGACTTGGCCAAACTCCAGCATACCGTCAGCGAGCATATCAAAGACATGGATCTACAGCTTGGCCGGCAGGTAGAACTTGCCCTGACCGACCTCAGTGAGTTCGCAACCTACGGGCTGACCAATAGGCAATTCCAAGAAGCGATGCGCGGTCTCAAGGTTGAAAAGAAAACCGCGTGGACAAAGTTTGTTGAATCAATCCGGAAGATTCTGGGTATGCCGAAAGATTTCCACAGTGCCTTGGATGAACTGCTACGGATCTACGAAGAGATCGCAAACATAGATTCAAACGGCAACGTCCAGATGTCTTCTGACCCGATGGTGAGCAAAGAGACCCGGAGCATAAAGCTTCAGGAAACCGACAAAAAATATCTCGACCTTGCCAAAGACCCGAAGAAGAATGAAGCTGAGTTGCAGAAGATGGTTGATGACGCGGCTAAGGCGGCGGGGTATTCTGTCGGGCCGGTTTATCATGGGACTAATGAGCAGTTTACGAAGTTTTCTGCTGATAAGTCAAACTTCGGCATGATGTATTTTGCACCAGATAAAGAGACCGCCATAGAGAGGGGCAGACCCGGGCGAGGAGTTGAAGCTGAACGAGTAGTAAAGGTTTTTCTTAAGCCAACAGAAGTTGATCTTAAAGATTGGTGGTCAAGCGGTGATCTGTCTCAGTATAAAGGGAGTGCTGATATTGTTCTTGGTGTGGACATTCCTGTTGATGCGTTTTCAGACCAAGCCGAGGCTGATAAATTTTGGAACCTCAATGATGAAGCGTTAGTGAAGGAAGCGCAAAAGCAAGGATGGGTTAGAGAGTTTGGGGTGAAGAACCCCGACCAGATCAAATCTGCTGACCCTGTAACCTACGACGACAATGGCAATGTCATACCATTGTCTGAGAGATTTAATCCCCAGAGTGATGATATTCGATATTCTCTTGGCGAAACCGGCCGCAAGATGACGGCGAAAGAGATGAAGGATGTCACTTCGTTCATCAACAAGGTTCTCGGAGACCGTGTTAAAGTGATCCCAGTTGACACTATTGAGGTTGACTTGACGGACCCGGATGTTCGCCAGCATCTTCTTGAATCCGGTTATACTGAGAAAGAAATTGATGGGCTCAAGGCTGATGCAGCTGGTAAATTTACCAATGTGGTTACGGCCGGCCAAGTAAAGGCCCTGATCCAGCTCGCGTCTCGGGCTGACACCGAGACAGCAATGCATGAAGCAACTCATGGTCTTTTCCGGATGGCTCTTACTCCGGCAGAGCAGAAGTTCCTTCTCGATAAATATGGGTCGGAGGAAGATCTTGCGAAGGCTTGGGGCAAAAAGGTCGATACTTTGAGAAAGCGTAAACCCTTCGGCAAAATCGAAACTCTTTTCAATAAAATGTTGAACCTCTGGGACAGCCTCAAGAACTTTACCAAGGGCAAGGGCTTTAAGTCAGAGCAGGGGATGCTCCAAAAATTCGTCTCAGGGAAATATGCGAAGAAAGTTTCGACTAAAAAAACAACCCAGAGTCCAGCTTTCGCAAAACTTGACGCGCAGAAGGTGGCGGCCAAGATCAAGAAGCCGGCAGATATTTCAAAGAATAAAACTCAGATCGACGAAGCTTATAACGCGGCGCTGGAAAGAGGCGATGTCGGTGACGCCGCAACGATTGCTACGGCTGTAGCCAAAGCCCACGGGATCGAGGGGGCTATCTCTCCGGTAGCTCATAACCAAGAAGGGTTCATGATCCCTGTAACGCAAAGGTTTGGTGATAATGCTCTTGGGAGATCTCTCGATCCTGAGATTGAGAAGAAGTTTGAAGAACAGCGAGGCGTTGAGAAAAAAGAGGACAAGACTTCGAGTCGCTGGACTGAAATAAAGAACGAGATGACCCGCCACTACAAACATCTTGATCCAAAAATTTACGGCAAGACTCTTGATTCTTTGCGCCTTCTCGAAGGCGCGGCTCAATACTCAAAACAGGAAGCCGCAAGGAAGATTGCTTGGATCGTAAAAGGTTTGACTGAGGGTGAGAAGGAAGTCTTCAGGAAAATCATTATCCTTTATGATATCACCAAGGACGTTGACAGCGGGTTGTATAGCCCCGATAGCATCCCGATTTATGACAATTATGATCAACTGCAAAAGGATCTTGAACATTTCAACTCACAACGTAACGCGGCAATAAGCAATGCCCTAAAAAAACGCATGGACTACATGCAGGAGATTAAAGAAGACCTCGTAAGGTACGATCTGATACCAGCTAAAGTTCTCCATGATAAAAGATATTTCCACCGCCAGATATTGCGCTATTACCGGCTTAGAGAAGCTACGGGTGTAGGAACATCATCGCCTGACGCCAAGCTCAGGAAAAAAGGCTTTGAGAGGGGACGAACGGGATCTCTAGACGCATACAATACTGAATATGCTGAGTCTGAGTTCGAGTTTCTTTCCCACTCACTATCACAGATAGCGGCTCATGAGACTTTGCGCCGCATAGACAAGGACTGGAACATCGTCACTGAGCTCAGGGGGCAAGCCCGAGACCACAACCATGACATGTATTATGACCGTAAAGGTTATGATCGCAATGACCCCGACAGGGATAAGACTAAAGACCCTTTGTATGCGTACAATAAGCGCATAGCGATGGGCTTTTCCGGCCTCAAGAAGCTGGCAAAAGCAGGGGAGCTGCCGCCGGTGCCAAACGGCCTTGTCGGCGCGATGAGGGCGCTTTCTTCGGGGCAACAGATGTTCTTTGACGAACAGGTCGGAGTGGCAACTATCTACCACCCGGACACCTTCAGGCTGCTATCGTATCTTGCGAACAAAGGGGAAGTCGGGTCTATTGAAGCAGCCACCATCCTGAAAGCCGTCCAAGGAAAACGTCGCGAGATATTGAATGAACTTGGAGATCAGGCTATCGACTTCAGGGCAGTGATGCGGATGACGAAGCCTAATTACGTTGTCTGGAAACCGAAGGCCGGCACGGCCTTCTACTGGACAAACTCTATCTCGGACAAGATCATTGAGCAGGCAGTCAAGGACCACAAGGGGCTCAATCTTGAAGACGTAACTAAGGCCCTTGCCCGGGGCAAAGATGTTGAGTGGGTTATCCCTGCAGAATTAGCAAAAACTCTCGATAACTTTGGGCCAAAAAAACAAGATAATGCCTTGCTGTCATTGATAGAAGAAGGTCAGAACAAATGGAAGCAGTGGGTATTGATCAATCCTTTGAGGGTGGCGAAGTACAATATCAACAACGCCACCGGTGATCTTGATATCGCTTGGGCCTACGACAAAAAGATCCTGACTTATTTGAAAGGGGCCTACAATGACTTAAGAATGTACTACAAAGACGTAGACAAGCTCCCTGACGGAATCGAGCAACAAATAAATGACGCCATGCGACTTCAAGTTATGGGCTCGGGCTTGAGTTTTGCAGATATCCCGGCGATTACGAAGCATCTGGAACGGGATCAGGCGGTTGAGGCGTATCAAGGCGGCAAGCTTAACATCATGGCTAAGGGTTGGGGTAAGCTTAAAGGCGCGACTGAGTTCAGGGAAAACCTTTTGCGACTGGCAGCCTATCGTTATTTCCTTGATCGGGTTGACCAGCACAAGGCCGGCACCCGACCGATTGATTCAGCGGCTTCCGATCCTTCGATAATTGCCGACATGAAAAATGGCGACAAAAAAGAACTCGCCGCAAGGCTGGCCCGGGATCTGCTGGGAGATTACGGGAACTTGTCTGTCACCAGTAACTTCTTGCGGAGGATGGTTATCCCCTTCTGGTCCTTTCAAGCGGTTAATGCAACCCGATATTACCGGTTATTCACGAACACGATGTACGACGAAGCTCTAACCCCGCAAGGCCGGGTTGATGCGAGGAAACGGCTAAAAGGGCTCGCAACAAGGCGTGGGATAAGTGCCATGATTCGGCAGTCTATCAGAGCGGCCGTGCTTGGTATGATGATCAACCTTGCCAATGTCATGATACATCCTGACGAAGAGAAAAAGTTTTCTGACTCTCAGCGCGGGCAGCTACACCTTATCCTCTGGACCGACAGTGAGGGCTTCACCCATACGCTCCGGGTACAGGGAGCATTCTCCGAACTTATGGGATGGCTGGCCCTTGAGAATTTCACGAACGATGTCCATGACCTTGCTACGGGGAAGACAAAGTTCTCTGACAAATTCACAGAATCACGCAGAGCTCCGCTCAATAAACTCGTTCAAGGGATCTCGCCGTACTACAAAACCATGTACGAAAACATATTCTCACAAACGACATATCCCGATGTTTATAATCCCAGACCCATCAGAGATAAGGTAGGGCAATTCTTAAGGACTTTCAGCGCCGACAAAATCTGGAACATAGTTTCAGGGAAGCCTATCTTACATGGATCTATATGGGATCAGGTGATGAAGGATATCGGAGGGCTGGTAGCTTATTCGACAGACCCCGGGACAGCGGCCTATTATCAGGTCAGGAATCTTGTCAGAAAATACAAGCTGGAAGAGCTTGGGATTGACGCCAGTAAGGTCATACCATCAGATCGGAGTAACGCCCTTTATTATTACAAACAGTCGCTTCGGCTGGGAGACGCCATCGCGGCCGCAAAGTATTTGAATATGTATAAAGAAATGGGTGGGACAAAAACCGGTTTGGCAAAATCAGTTAAGGCCGCTCATCCTCTGACCGGGCTTACGAATAAAACCCGGAGAGGATTCATGAAATGGTTGAGCGATGACCAGAAAGAAAAACTCCGGACAGCTGAAGATTGGTATACCGATACATACAAGAGGAACGAACTCAGACGTAAGGTCAGGTGGTAGCGCGGAGATCACTTAGTGTAGATGACTTGCATCCCTTTGACTTTGACCTTGGCGTTATTTATGGCATCTGCTAATGACGCGACATAATCATCAAGCATTCCTATAAAACAGATTAGTTCATCTCTGTTCATCTCGGGAGTGGCTTTCCCGCAGCGAGAACATTTTAGGCCATTAGCCATGTCGTGATCATTGATTATTCCGTTTTTATTATTTAACATAATATCTGGCATTGTTATTCCTTAAATTAAAGTCAGAATATCTTTAACATATCTAAGCCCGGAAACTTCATCAGACAATAAATCTTTGTTCCGCTTAGTATAATCCCAAACGAGCCAGAAGCCAAGATAAACAAGGCCAAAGGCGAACCTATTCCAGTATCGACTTATTTTATACATTTGTTACTCCTCTTTGTTCTCAGCTTAAAAAGTTGTTTAACATGATCAGGCGGTATGCACTTCACGCTGTAATATACGTCCTCTTCTTTGCAAAATTCATCAACCGCCGACTGTAGGGCTTCGAGGCGGGCGGTCATCGTTTCGTAATCCTGCTGGCCTTTGCTAATCATCTTAACCGCTCCATTAGGTAGCACTATATATTTTTTTTATACTTACCATCCCTTCTTTCCAGCACTGTTTTGTCCAACTGTTCTTTAGGGCCGCTACAGCCTTCTTCTCTGAGGGGTAAACCATTAGCTTAGGATATGAACTAGAACCGCCCCTCGACCAACAGACAGCATTGTTTTTGTCAACAATAGCCCATAATTCATCGGAAGTTTTACAGTCATAATTATAGCTCATTCTTTACTCCTTAATGCAAAAAGTTTCTCGTCGTATTCTCCACGAAAATATTCGTCGTAGTTAAAATTATCGCACCAGTCGTCTATCGCCGCTTGCAGGGTTTCGACTTTTTGCACCGCTTCCTTGAAAAATTGACCTTTCGCAATAGCGTCTTCGGCCCACTCCGGCAGCTCATCCGGGATTATTTCAGTTACCTTGCTCATTGCTTTACCCTCATTTCCAAAATTGCCACCACTTTTTTAGGCTCCGGCGGACTGCCTGCAAGTCACTTTGATATTCCGCGACAAGGATTCCTATAACGAGATCAACTGGTATCCCTCTCCGGACCTTATCACTTTCAATGTCGAACCTGCCTATAGTTTCAGGCTTATATCCATAGTCTTCGATCAGCGCCTTGCGCTCTTTGTTGCTTGCTTCATACATGGCAAGAATACTCCATCTCGGCGTAAGTTGCAGCGTTTTTCCTTAAGCGTATCATCTCCTCAGAATGGTCATCGCAATAGAGCTGCCCTGTCGCTGCAGGGTTAGGGCACCCCTCAAAGCGACAAGTGCGACCTCTGTAGGTTGACTTCGGTGGGATCTTCCGGCCGTGAGCATCAACCTCGAATTTATACTGGTTCCCTTTTCCCTTCGGGGTGTATTCCGGCGGCAGAGGCACAATCCGTTTCTCTATGCGCTTCCGGGGCTTCTTGCCGGACAACTCCCTTTCCAGCTTGAAAGCTTCAACGCGGTCTCTATGCCAGACTTTTGTCCTGTGCCCGGTTCTCAGTTGAATCTTCTTGTCTTCAACCCCCAGCTCTTTCCTGATCAATCCGGACGAGACTCCGACAAAATCAGCGGCTTCCTCAGCTGTTAGATAGTTTTCAGTCATGGACGGTCTCCAAAACTCTCAAATATATTTTATTCCCGAACTCGGTGATTGCCTCTTTTTTGTGCCTCTCAGTTGAAAACATTGGGGTCTTATAGGCCTCAACGACATACTTCTTGAGAATTTCCTGCAAGACCTCATTTTCTATTTTATCAACTATTTCCATGGATTCAGTGATCGAAACTCCTCTTTGCCGAAATTCCATTATAGACTGAGCCATGCTTGACATTTGCTTGGCAAATTCGCTTTTTTCAACAGCGTAGGCTGTAGAGGCCAACATAATAACGGCCATAATCAGTATAATTTTCTTTTTCATTTTTGTTATCCTTTTCCACTTATTTAGGCTGTTATGTGTGTGTAAGGTCACGCCATTTAAGTAATCCATCAGCCAACTCGTTAAAATTTTTGATACTTACCGCAGCACCTATTGCATCCCCCATATAACAATCTATATAGGATGATATGAGCATCACAAGCCCTTCGCGTTCGGTTGGTTGTGACTCCATTATTTTCAACAGTCTTTCGATTTCCAT
>Ga0256827_10003394_pt1 | contig 10101 bp, 10 predicted proteins | sample CV84metaG_FD_185977 | JGI IMG/M metagenome (GOLD analysis project Ga0256827, IMG submission 185977) | Hydrothermal vent microbial communities from East Pacific Rise, Pacific Ocean - CV84 | ecosystem: Environmental > Aquatic > Marine > Hydrothermal vents | place: Pacific Ocean: East Pacific Rise...
TCGCAGTTGGATGGCGACATGAAGGTAGCTTCTTTTAAGAACTCCAATGGCAAATATATTTATACCTTGGGTAATTTTAATACTTTGAAAGAGGCTCATTCAGCCTTGTCCGATGTAAAAGACATTGTACCGGATGCTTTTGTGGTAGGCTTTAAAGGTGGTCGTAAAGTTTATATACAGTAATGATTTTCGTAAAACAGCATCATTAATAATTTACTTACTCTGAGTATTGTGTGTTGATTTGTTGTCGTCAATTTGTTTTCTATGCGGATTGGTTTTCAACTTAGCACTAAGGATACTCACGTTTAGCTCAAATCCAATTAATACGATAATTGAATTAAAATAAACCCATAATAAGATGAGGAGTAGTGTCCCAATGGAGCCGTATAAAGCATTATAACGTGCCAGATTATTGGCATAGAAATTAAAGCCCACATTACTTACCATCATAAAAATGGTTGTTAAACTGGAACCGGCAGAAAAGAATTTAAAGGGTGTTTTTTTGGCAGGGCCCCAATAGTAAATAAACGAAATACTAAAGTAGGTGAGGGCTATCATGACTACCCAACGGATCCATTGAATCATCGTGATGACGTAATCGTCGATAATAGTGTCTTGCGAGTCTAAGTATTCAAAGAAATTGGTACTCAGTGTGATGGTGGAAATAGCTACTATGAGTAGCAAAAACAAAAGAAGAACCAATACAATAGCTACCCATCTTTGCATCAGGATACCTCTGTTTTCCATGGTATGGTAGCTGGCGTTAAATGCATCAATTAAGCTGTTGATACCATTGGTAGAAAAGAATAAGGCCAAAATAAAACCCAAAGATAATAAACCTCCTCTGGGGCGTGTGATAATATCGGTGAGGGTTACTTCCACAGCTTCCCAGGCTTTATTAGGGATAACATCGTGAAGTAAGTCTAATAATATTTCCTGAAAATTATCAATAGGAATAAAAGGAATGAGTGTAAATACAAAGATTAAAGCAGGGAAAAGAGCCGAAAACATGCTAAACGAAATGGCAGAGGCACGTGTAGTGATGGCACCATTTACCACGCCCTTAAGAAAGAAATCAAATACCTTTATAATGGGGATGCCATCAAAACCAGGTAAAACTATATTTCTAAGTTTCTTTGCGATTCTATACTTTAACATACTGATTTAAACAAATGCTTTTAAACTCAAATCTAAACTTTTTATATGATGTGTCAGGGCTCCTACAGAGATGAAATCTACACCTGTTTCTGCAAATTCTCTTATCGTTTCTATGGTGATGCCTCCACTGGCTTCGGTTTCGTATTTCCTGTCGATGATATTTAAGGCTTTTTTTAAATCCTCAGGGGTGAAGTTGTCGAGCATGATTCTATGGACATTCCCCGTTTCCATTACCTGATGAAGCTCCTCAAAACTACGAACTTCAATTTCTATTTTCAGATCTTTCTGGTGTTCGTTTAGGTATTTCTGACAGGCCATAATGGCTTGGGGAATACCTCCGGCAAAGTCGATATGGTTATCCTTAATCATAATCATATCATACAAACCCATACGGTGATTATCGCCGCCACCAAGCTTAACCGCTTCTTTCTCCAGCTCACGCATCAGTGGTGTCGTCTTACGGGTATCGAGCAGGGTAGTAGGAGTACCTTTAATAATATCGACATATTTTTTTGTGGTGGTGGCCACACCCGACATACGTTGCATAAAATTAAGTGCTAAACGTTCGGCCGATAATATGGAAATAGATTTACCCCTGACCTCAAAAATAACATCGCCAATTTTGATGTCATCACCATCCTTTACAAATGCTTTGAAACTGGTGTTGTCATCAACGGCTTTATACACTTTTTCGGCCACACGAAGCCCTGCAATCACGCCATCTTCTTTGGCAATAAGCCTTGCATTTCCCATGGCATCTTTAGGGATGGTAGATAAGGATGAGTGATCGCCATCGCCCAGATCTTCTTCTAATGAGTATTTAATGATATCGTCAATTGTCATTTATTCTTCTATTTGTAGTTGTATTATTTTCGAATGATTATCAAGTAATATATAAACACGCCATCTTTTATCCCCACTTTCCAGATAGCATACAGCGTAATGAGTTTTATTATTGCTGGATCCTTGATGTTTGATGGTAAATGAAGATATATGATGCTTGGTGAAAAACTTTTTTATCAGCACAGAGGCATGTTGTTTGCTGTAGGTTCCATCTGTGTCGCCAATAGTTAAGTCTAGTGTTTGTGCAAATTTGTTTGAGAGTCGCTTATCATCGTTTTGTCTAAAGCTGTCCGCTATATCACTAAATAATTGATTATTTGATTGAGATTGAACCGAGCCAAAGAATAAAACAATTAATGATAATAATAATGCTTTCTTCATATAGATATTTTTTATTGATAACTATTTGCACGCACAAAAGTACGAAATTTTGATGAGTGAAAACTAATATGCATACAACTAATCGCCGAGAAAGAACTTTATGAGCGATAATTAATAATTATTTAGTAACATTGTATGATCTTTTTAAGTGACACCTATGAGACCGAAATCAGTGGCATGGTCGAATCGAAATAGCCATGTATAAGATTATTAGAAATAAATATCCAATAACCAATGTAAAAATGTAAAGAAATGAAGAAATCTAATTTAGCATTTATTCTTGTATTATTTATTTTAGCTTTTGCTTGTTCTAATAATAATCAGTTTGAAGCTCATAATACAGACGGGAAAGATTCAATCCATAACCATATAGTAGATATTGATAGTAGTAGTATTGCGATATTCTCAGAAGATTATAAATTGATAAAAGAAGTTAAATATATTAAAAGTGAGGATTGGATGATTTATGAATCCTATATTAAAGGGTATCCGAAATCAGATACATTAATTGGTGATTTTAATGGGGATGGAAAAAAGGAAACAGCTTGCTTTCAACGGTCCGAAACTGTGCAGTATTATATAGATAATAGAGAGTGTATAGGTTCTTTTGTTTTTTCAAATAGTAAAATAAAGTCCTTAAAACTTGGGGATTGCTGTGGTGGAACATTTAAAAACGAAGGCGATTTAGATGATAACGGAACTGATGAAATTGGAGTTATGTGTAGTTTGCCTACAGGTGCTTGTCGTTATTATTATATTTATACATATAAGGATAATGAATGGATATTTTTCTTATCTGCAATTGAGTCGAGTTTAAGTATGAGAGAGTCAGGAATTGTATTAATTGAAAAGGATACTGAAAACAAAGGATATGTGATTATTCGGAATATGCTATACTTTAACAATGACTCAATGCCGCAAAAATACAGAAACCAAGGCGGAGGCAGTTGTTCTTGGAGTAATGTTGTAGAATATAGAATTCAGATGTTAAATAATTAAGCGGAGACTTTATTTGGATGTTTTGAGAATACTCAAAAGTATGTAAACGCTTTAAGCAGAGTTATCCTATTTGAAATGGATGGGATGCAAGATGTGGACAGATATCTTGTAGGTCTATACATTAATATTAGGCAGAGGAAAAAATATATACCCGTTCGGTCTTATATAGTTAATATTTGGTTTGATTATACCCGTTCAGTAATATTAAATAATATTTTCATATATTTGTACCCGTAAAGGTATAATATTATGACAGAGATATCAACGTTTTTAAAATATCACCGCAAGAAGTTAAACTTAACTCAACAGGAACTTGCCAATAAAGCAGGTGTTGGAATTAGATTTGTTCGAGAAATGGAGCAAGGGAAACAGACTTTACAAATAAATAAAGTTAATCAGGTTTTATTTTTATTTGGATTTAGTGTATCTCCAACAATACTACATATTGACCCATATTTAATTTTTTGGAACTTTTTTAATAAGGCTATCAAGATTACATTAAACAATAGAATTATAAAATATGGAATAATTATAAAAGAACTTTTGGGTGAAAATGGGAATCATATCGTAGCTTGGAAATTTGTTTCAAATAATAATGCCATAAAGTATCAACAGAAAGAAGATGATAATCTAACAGAAGTTATCTTGCATTCTGATATTCAAGATATTGAAGAACAGTAATATGGATTATTCAATGCCTATATCGTCATAATGGGAAGCCTAATTAAGATTATTATAAAATGAGTAAAAAAGGATTAGTATATAAAAAAGAAAAATTGGCTGGTATAATTTGGGAGGATGAAAACGGTTATCATTTTCAGTACGATGAATTATATTTAATAAATCCAGAATATGGAGGGATAAGTAAAACTCTGCCGTTACGAAAAGAGGTATATAATTATGAAAATATGATCCCTTTTTTTGATGGATTAATACCTGAAGGGTGGTTGCTAAAAATAGCAGTTGATAATTGGAAATTAAATCCAAGTGATAGGATGGAACTTTTACTCACTCTTTGTCAAGATAATATAGGTGATGTTAGCATTAAAAGAGAGGTGTAAAATGAAATGTTTAATCTGTTATAAGCCACTTGATAAATCAGAAATAGATTATCATAAAAAATGTTTAAAAACTGAATTTGGTTTAAAACAAATGCCTTCAATAAATATTAATGAAAAGGAATTGAAGAAATATGCAAAACAATTAATTGAAGCAAATATTGCAATTACTGGTGTTCAACCTAAATTAAGTTTATGGTTAGAAGAAAGTAAACAAAATATTCGTTTTACTATTGTTAGTTGCAAGAGTAATTATATAATAAAGCCCCAAAGTGAAATATATCAATCCTTAGTTGAGAATGAAGATTTGTGTATGCATTTAGCCTCTGAATTAAACATTCAAACAGCTAAACATAGTTTAATTAAATTACCTTCAGGAGACTTAGCATATATCACACAAAGATTTGATAGAGAAAAGAATGAGAAATTGGCAAGTGAAGATTTATGTCAACTTACAGAAAACTTAACTGAACATAAGTACAGAGGGAGTTATGAGAAAACAGGAAAGATTATTAGTAAATACTCGTCACAACCGGGTTTTGATGCCTTAAAATATTTTGAACTAATCCTATTTAGTTTTATTATTGGAAACGCAGATATGCATTTGAAAAATTTCTCAATGCTTGAAAATATTGATGGTAGTTTTATTTTGAGTCCAGCATACGATTTGCTATCTACTTTTTTAGTAATAGATAATGAAGAAGAACAAATGAGTTTAACTATAAATGGAAAGAAAAATAGAATTAAGTTAAACGACCTTGATACCTTGGCGAAGAATTTATCTCTCAATGAAAAGCAAAAAGAGAATATTTATCAGAAATTCCTTAAAAAAAGAAAAAATATTGAATGGTGGATTAAAAATAGTTTTTTACCAAATAATCAAAAAGAAAAATTACAAAACCTTATTGATAAACGATTAGAGATATTGAGCACATGATAAAGTAGGATAAGTATAAAGGAGTGATGCTAAATCTGTATGACGATAATTATCTGTGTGAAAACTAATATGCATACAACTATTCAACATATTTATGGTCTTTTGTTTGTCAATAATATTTTATATATATCTTTGGCCAGTTTTTTTAGATAATAATTTAGAAGAAAATAGATTGTTGTTATTAAAGATAATAAAATGGCAAACGAATTTCTTCGCTCATAACAAACCAAAATTATGAAAATCAAATATTTACTCTTGTTTCTGTTAGTTTTTGTCGGTATAAACGTTTTTTCTGAAGGTGTGAATCTGGAACAGGCCAAGAAACTAGCTAAGAATTTTTATTTCGAAAAATATAATCAGCATCAAAACCCATTAGCGTTTAATGATGTGGATATTAGCTCTACCATTGTGGATAAAGATGGAGCTCAGGTATATTATTATGTGTTTCAGTTTAACACAGGTGGTTTTGTCATGGTTTCTGCCGAAGACTGTTTAAAGCCTGTTTTTGGTTATTCGTTTGACAGTGAGTATAAAACAGAAGGTCAGCCGGATAATGTGAAATCATGGATAGGGCAATATCGCGATCGTATAAGCTATGCACGTCAGCATGACCTACAACCCACCGATGAAGCTAGCCAGCAATGGAGTTATTATTTAACTACTGATGTTTCGGATTTTAATATTGCACAAAAATCTAAAGGCACCGGATACTTAATGACCACCAAATGGGACCAATCATGGCCCTATAATTCATTATGTCCTGTAGGGGAAGGTGGTCAGGCTATATCAGGATGTGTGGCAACCGGTTATGCACAATGTTTGTATTACTGGAGATTCCCTGAGCATGGTACTGGAAGCCATTGTTATACTCATGATGTTTATGGTCAGCTATGTGCCAATTTTGGAAATACCTATTATAGATGGAATGAAATGACTGATGAGCCCAGAATTAATGATACTGCTGTTGGAGAACTTATTTATCATATTGGGGTAGCACTTGATATGAATTATAGTCCAACGAGTTCCGGTACGTGGATGTATCCTGAACGTATGGAAGCTCACTTTAATCTTTCTACTGATTTGCAATGGGTAGAAAGGGATAATTATAGCGATAGCCAATGGAAAAACCTAATTATGCAACAACTCGATTTAGGCCATGTGCTTCCTTATGTGGGATATAGTAATAGTGGTGGCCATTTATGGGTATGCGACGGTTATCAGGATTCGGAGTATTATCATATGAATTGGGGCTGGGGAGGCTCTTTCGATGGCTTTTTTACCTTAGATGATTTGCAGGGTTTTGATTATGGAAATTCTGTAGGAATCAATCTTTATCCTGATGCCGAAACCTGGGGTTATCCTTATTATGCTACCGGGGATAAAGTACTTACACATCTCGAAGGAAGCCTTTCGGATGGTAGTGGCCCAGTGAACGACTATTTAAATAATAGCCTGGCTACATGGCTGATTGATCCTCAAACACAAAACGATTCCGTTAGCAGTATCATATTAAATATCGAACGTTTTGGTATTGCTACCGATGGTGATTACCTTAAGATTTATAATGGAGGCGATAATACAGCACCTTTATTAGCCGATTTAAGTGGTGATGAGTTACCAGATGAGATTGTTTCTACTTCGAATAAAGTTTTCATTGAGTTTTATAGTAATGGTGATAATACAGCCGAAGGTTTTTATATGACTTATGAATGCCAAACAGCAGTGTTCTGTCAGGGCGTAACCGAATTAACTGATCCTACTGCCATCATATCCGATGGGAGTGGAGATTTCAATTATTCAAATAATTCATTCTGTTTGTGGATGATAGATCCGGGTCTGGATGAGCCTTTAACGTTGAATTTCAATTATTTTGATACAGAATCTAATAAAGACGTATTAAAAGTATATGATGGTGCTGATCAGCATTTATTAGCCGAATTAAGTGGTACTTACGAAACTCCTCCTGAGAGTGTTGTATCACCGAGTGGTAAAATGATATTACGTTTTGTAAGCAATAGCGATGTTCAGAATGAGGGTTGGGAAGCCTGGTATGATATAGGAACTAGTATCGAAGAGAAATCTATTGCTGATTTAAAGATCATTCCAAATCCTGTGTCTTCTCAAATGAATATTCGGTTTGATTTAAGAAAAGATGAAAGGGTGAGAATTGCCATAACCGATATTTTAGGACATCAGTTAATGGTAGTGACTGACAGTGATATGAACTCTGGCAGACAAAATATTAGTGTCGATTTAAGTGATTATGTCAAAGGAATCTATCTCTGCCGCATCCAAATTGGTGATGAGATTAGTACAGAGAAAGTAATGAAGTATTAGGTTAATTACGAATAATTAATTACGAATTACGAATTGGGAATTACGAATTGAAAATTATGAATTACGAATTGCCAACGGCCAACAGCCAATAGCTAACAGCCAACGGCCAATAGCCAACGGCCAGTCCGTCAACTAACGATGGCTTTTCGGATACTCACTAGTTTAGTAAGCAAATCTTCTAAAAGGTCTAGTTTAAGCATATTTGCACCGTCTGATAATGCTTTAGAAGGATCGGGGTGGGTTTCTATAAAAATGCCATCCACGCCAACAGCGATACCTGCTTTGGCTACTGTTTCAATCAATTGTGGCTGACCGCCCGTGACACCACTGGCCTGGTTAGGTTGTTGTAAGCTGTGTGTAATATCAAGTATTACCGGGACTTTATTCTTCTGCATCTCGGGGATGCCTCTATAGTCGATTACCATATCCTGATAGCCAAACATATTACCTCTTTCGGTAAGCATCACTTTATTATTGCCTGAATCCAGGATTTTTTGCACGGCATATTTCATGGAGGCAGCACTTAAGAATTGCCCTTTCTTAATATTTACAATCTTATCTGTTTTAGCAGCCGCCACCAGTAAATCTGTTTGTCGACATAAGAATGCAGGTATCTGTAATACATCAACATAATCGGCAGCCATGCGGGCTTCTTCGGCGGTGTGAATATCGGTAACTGTTGGAATATTCAATTCATCAGAAACTCTTTTGATAGCCTTGAGTGCTTTTAAGTCGCCAATACCTGTAAATGAATCCAGGCGTGAGCGATTTGCTTTACGGTAGCTAGCTTTAAAAATATATGGAATCTCCAGTTTGTCGCAAATGCTTTTTACTTTCTTAGCAATCTCCAAAGGCATCTCAGTGTCCTCAACCGCACATGGTCCTGCTAATAAGAAAAAGTTATTCTGCTTTATGAGTTGTTGATATAAGTCCATTATACAATATTTAATAGTTTATTAAAATCCGTTTTTATCTCTTTTATTAAGTCTTCTTTTTCCTCAATACCAATAAAAGCCTGCTCAAAAGCATTTGTCATCATTTTAACGATATCATCAGTTGTAAAATTAAACAATTTAGCAGCCAGTTCAAATTCTTTATAGAGGTTTGTCCCCGAAATCAGTGTGCTATCGGTATTTAAAGTAACAGCAATATGTTGTTTTAAGTATTCTTTAACTGGATGTTTTGTGATATCTTTTACGCTTTTGGTTTGCATATTACTGCTTAGGCAAACTTCTAATCCTATCTGTCTGTCAGCAACATACTTTAGCAAGTCAGGATCTTGAAATAAATTGGTGCCGTGCCCAATACGTTGAGCCCCAAGGTAGTGTATGGCATCAGCAATAGAATGAGCACCATCGGCTTCTCCGGCATGAACCGTGCGGCATAGATTATTATTTATGGCTATCTCAAAAGCCTTGATATGTTTTTTGGCGGGCTGGTTGATTTCTTCTCCTGCCAGATCGAAAGCTACCACGCCTTTGTTTTTATAATCTACAGCCAGTTGAGCTAATTCCATATTGCTTTGCAGGTCGAATTGTCGTAAACCACTTACAATAATGTTACCGCTTATGTTAAAATCTCTTTCGGCTTGCTCTTTCCCTTTTAAAACGGCATCCATGACCTGTTGAAGCGATAAGCCATTATTAGTATGAAGGCTGGGGCAAAAACGGGCTTCGGTATAGCGTATATGTTGATGAAAAGAATCCTCCAGAAATTCATAGGTGATTCTTTCCAGTGCATCACGGGTTTGCATCACGCTAAGTGTATAGTCGAAAGGTTTAAAATAGTCGATTAAACTCTGGCAGTTTTCGTCGTTGGTGAGGATATTTCTTAGTGTGTCATTATCATAGCTTGGGAGCTTGATGTTATGTTTCTTAGCCAGTTCTAATACTGTTTCAACACGTAAGCCACCATCAATATGGGTGTGTAATTCCGCTTTTGGTGCTTTTTTAATAAATGATAATAAATCCATACAGAATATTTTGGCTTGCAAAAGTAGTAAAATAACTCTTAGTATTGATGTAAACTATCAATGCGATCCTTAATTTATGTGCTTAACTTTGGTTTTTTGGCTTAAAGATATTAGCAATTCTCTAAATATTAAAAACTTTTAAAATTGTTGTTAGTTAGGCAGAAAATAACGAATTTTGGTAAAAGAAAATTAAAAGAATATTAATAGAATCATTAAAAGGTATTTCTATGAAAGAGATTGTAAGTGAAGAGGTTATGCAAAAGGCTCAATCGTGGCTCAATGGTAACTACGATGATGCCAGTAAGCAAACCATCTTAGATATGATGGAAAATGATACCCAAGAGCTCACCGAGTGTTTTTATAAGGATTTAGAATTTGGTACCGGCGGTCTGCGTGGAATTATGGGAGTAGGTACC
>Ga0256827_10003395_pt1 | contig 10098 bp, 11 predicted proteins | sample CV84metaG_FD_185977 | JGI IMG/M metagenome (GOLD analysis project Ga0256827, IMG submission 185977) | Hydrothermal vent microbial communities from East Pacific Rise, Pacific Ocean - CV84 | ecosystem: Environmental > Aquatic > Marine > Hydrothermal vents | place: Pacific Ocean: East Pacific Rise...
GCATATAGATGAAAAAGATCATAGTGCTGTCTATAATAATCCAAAGATCACATGGTCTTCACGGGGTATATATGATTCTTATGCAGGACAAAACAGTATAACTTCTATAAAAAAAGCTTTTGATGTTGGTTATCTTGGTGCGGAGGTTGACTGTTACTATGACATTTCTCTTGGTAAATTTATCGTTTCTCACGATAGAACAGAAAAAGCGCAAAAAGGGCACTATCGGTACCTCTTGAAAGATGGTGAAATTCTCACCTTGGAAAAGCTCTTCTCTGTATTGGGAGAGGGACACTATTTCTGGGTTGACTATAAAAACCTAGATAGACTTAGCAGTGAAGATACGCTAAAGTCTATTGAACGACTCAATAAAATAACCTCTATCCATAATATAAAAGAGAGAATATACTTAGAAGGCTCTACACCTAATCACTTACAATACTACGCAGATGCAGGATATAAAACCCTCTTTGCCTTTGGTCCTTTACGAAATAAACATATTTTTTCTTCTATCTCATCAAACTTTTACAAAATCGCATACTATTTCTATGATATGTCTGCTGTAGCTATCCACTATGGATCGATTGATAACCCTAAGTATGGTGAGGACACACAAAGAAATTTGAAGGGTATTCCTACTTTTGTATTTCATGTACCTAATGATACTGCCTTACTTAAAAAATTAGCAAAAAATAAAGATGTTAGGGTTCTTTTAGTTGGGAGAAATATTAGTGTCGATAGAACAGATATTATAAAAGGAGATTAGCAACCAAGAACAAAAAGGGAAAAGATTGTTTTAAAAAATATAATTTTAGGGAAACTATATCTTGGTTGCTAAGGGTAGTATAACACTTAGTAGAAATCTATATAAGGTCATTTTGAAAATATTTTTTTTCTCAAAATGACTACTTATCTTTTAAACTGCAACACCCTTTAGGATGAAGAAGATAATTGCTGAGAGTGTTGCCGCCGCAGGTACAGTAATGACCCATGCAGCTATAATCTTTTTAACCATTCCACGTTTCACATAATTCTCACGTAATGAACGTTTGATAGATTTTACTTTTTTCTTCTGTCTTTTATGTGTTTCAATAAGTTTTAGTTTTTTTGCTGGATCTTCATTGGTACAAGCATCAAGTTCTGCTTTGAGCACTTGTTGTTTTTCTACTTCAATTTGTAGTTTTTCCTGTTTTTCATCCATATTTTTTGAGTCTATCCACTCACGTAAGAAACCTACCCCAAAGATGGCTCCTACTGCAATATGTGTTGAAGATACAGGTAAACCAAGCTGAGAAGCAATAACAACGGTAATAGATGCTGCCATCATGATAGAGAAGGCTCTCATCTGATCTAGTTCTGTAATCTCAGAACCTACAGTCTTAATAAGTCTAGGACCAAAAAGTGCAAGACCAATAGAGATACCTACACCACCTGTTACCATTACCCATAAAGGAATCGCTGCTTTTTTAGATACCGCAAGGTTAGTCAGTGCATCATTCACCGCTGCTAGTGGTCCAACGGCATTGGCAACATCATTTGCACCGTGTGCGAAACTTAACAGTGCCGCAGCAAAAATAAGTGGAATCGTAAAGAGCATATTGATAGACTCTCTACTCTCAGCCATAAGAGCAACTTTATTGGCAATCTTTGGTTTTACTATAAAGTACGTAATAGATGCACCAAATGCACCAAAAATAAGCGCTACTAACAGTGTAGGTTTTTTCGTATCTGGTAAAAATGAAAGTGTATCTACAATCACTGGCCATACTTTTTTAAGACCTTTAAGTGTAAGGTAGGTGATAAACGCTGCTGCCATCAATGAAACCAAAATTGGTACAATCTTTTTAGCCGCTGCTAATTTATCTTCTTTATAAAGAATTTGCGATTTAATGATATAGAGAAAAGCTGCTGCAATCACACCACCAAGGACAGGTGAGATAACCCATGAAGCAGCTATTTTACCCATAGTTCCCCATGAAACGATAGCAAAACCACCCGCTGCAATTCCGCCACCTAGAACACCTCCTACAATAGAGTGTGTTGTAGATACTGGTGCTTTGAGCCATGTAGCAAGGTTAAGCCAAAGTGCTGCTGCTAGAAGTGCTGCTGACATTGCATAAACAAAGGTCATTGGGTCACCACCAAAAGCAGCAGGGTCAATAATCCCTTTTTTAATCGTACCAACAACATCACCACCGGCTATTAATGCTCCTGAAGCCTCAAAGATAGAAGCAACAATAATAGCTCCTCCGATAGTAAGTGCACCAGAACCAACTGCAGGCCCAACATTGTTTGCAACATCATTTGCTCCAATGTTCATAGCCATATATGCACCAAATACTGCTGCAAGTACTAAAAAACCACCATGTGTCGCATGTCCCACAATACTATTTGCATAAAAAGCAACTGCTACGGCAAAGCCAGCTCCTAGCATGATTTTAAAAGTGTTATTCATTGATCTTCCTTCAATTTTATAAGTTGATAGAAGTATAGAGGAAAAGTATTACAATTTTGTTACTAAAATGTAATCAGGGAAAAGAAAAAAAACCATCAAATCTTTTACAAGATAGGATGGCTAAGTAGTAAGTATCTTAAAATTTAATAATACAGTCTAATTGTACACGCTCATAGTTTGGGTTCATTCCGTCTACTTTACTTTTACTTTCGTAAAGTTCATTGAAAAAGAAGTTACCCGCAAGGTAGAGGTTTTTACCCATTTTGTATTTTGCTCTAATTGCATGACCACGTGCCGCAGTACCACCACCAAAGTTATCCGAGTCAGAGTAAGCAGCAAATACAGCATCTTCTTCAATATCCGTATATGAATATTTCACTTGCCAGTCACCCACATGTTTTGCTTTACCTAGTTGAAATGCTAAATCATACCCTATGTTATTATCATCTGCAGCTGCATTATATGCCACCGACGCAGCAACTTTAAATGGCATACCAAACAGATCTTTAAATTGTACTTCTGCAAAGCCCTCTACAATACTATAATCATTTGCATAGACACCATTGACTACAGTGTTTCCTTTATCTTTTCCAAAAAGTGTTGTATTACCTTTTAACCCATCATAATAATAGATACCCGTACCTAAATTAAGTTTAGCATCTCCTAGCTTGGTTTTATGTACATATTGAGCAGTAAAAAGATTTACATCATCTTGTGCAACAGATGCTTCTTCTAGTGTTGGTTGGTTCACACCTAGTGTGATGATTTTCGTATCATCTTTATACTGATAGTTTACACCGTTCATTGAAACATCGTTATCCCAAACAAGTTGTGATTTGATAGGTCTATACATCATATATGGTTGTCTACCTATTTTTACAATAGAATTATCAGACTTATAAGATAGACCTAAGATATTGAATCTAAGTGACTGTAAAAAGTAGTCATTCAAGCCCTCATCATCATGGAATGTTTGGTTTCCTGAAGTTGGATTTGCAAAACCACTTCTCATACCAACTTCGAGTTGAAGGTTATCAATTAAATCAACCTTTGCCCCTAGTCTTAAACGATATCTGTTTCTATAGGTATTGTCAGCATCATCTCTTTCGATACTCTCATATCTTAATCTCAAATCACCTTTGAAGTGAACTCTATCCAAAACACTATTTGTACTTTCAACGTTTGTTGTCTCAACTACTGGAGTAACGGGAGTAATGTCTCCACCTGCCATTGATACTGTTGCAATTGCTGCTATTGATAATGCAATCTTTTTCATTTGCTACTTCCTTGTTTTTATTTATGCTGGAAGTATAGAAAAAATTGGTTACAAATTGGTTACAGATATACCATTACTCATTTGGATAGGCAGAAAATTTGGCACCCTTAGCATCTAAAAATTCTACCATCTTTTTTTGTCCTAGTTTTTTAGCATAATCCTTAGCAGACATCCCTGATTTGTCTACAGCATTGACATCTCCTCCATTGGAGAGAAGTAATTCCATCATATTTTGATCATGGAAACATGCTGCTAACATAACTGGGGTAATACCAGATTTACGTTTTGTACTATTAAGCTCAAAACCTTTATCTATACAATACTGTATAATCTCTTTACGTTTAAACTTGATGGCCATATCTAAAGCAGAGACACCTTCTGAATCTGTCTGCATTAAGTCTACACCATTTTCTAAAAAAAGGTCTAACATCTCAATGGATGCATATTTTCTTACAGCATAAAAAAGTGGTGAAATTTCATCATAATCTTCTAAGTCATACTCTTCACCTATAAGTATAGGTTTATTAAGGTCAGTACCTTCTTTGATAAGAGATTTCATTTTCGCAACAGAATCATTCTCTATTGCTTCAGTTACTGGATTCATATTTTGTCCTTCAATACGCGTATAGTACTATTATGACAATAATTTATAGGAAACATATTAAATAAGACAAAAATAGTCTTATTTATTGGTAAATGGGTTCATCCCACCCATCATTCCCATTGCTTGTGATTTTTTATTATCTTCTACCATTTTAGTGGCATCATTCATTGCAGACATAAGTAATATCTGCAGATACTCTTTATCTTCTAACATTGTATCATCTATATTTAGGTCAATCACTTCACCTGCACCATTGATAGTAAGTTCAACAAGTCCACCACCTGCTTTTGCAGTAAACTGTACATTTTTAGCTTGTTCTTCTATCTCTTTGGCTTTGTCTTGCATTTGAGACATCATCTCAGACATTTTGTTCATATCAAAGCCATCAAACATTATTCTAACCCTTCAAATGCTTGTGCAATACCATTATCATCATCCAAAATAACAATTTTAGGTTTATACGCATCTGCTTCTTTTTCATCCATAGTCGCATAAGCGATAATAATAATTTTATCACCCTTATGTACTTTTCGTGCAGCTGCACCATTGAGACAGATATCTCTCTTACCTCTTTCACCAGGGATAATATAGGTAGAGAAACGTTCACCATTATTGACATTAACAATATCTATTTTTTGTCCTACACGCATATTGGCAGCATCTAAAAGCTCTTGATCAATGGTGATAGAACCTACATAATTAAGGTTGGCATCTGTAACAGTTGCTCTATGTAGTTTAGAATAAAGCATAGTAATGTTCATAATCATTTCCTATTTTGTTAAATTGTCGGGATTATACCAAAATCCCACCTATATTCATATTATACTGAAATTGTGGAGAAATTGAGAAATTATAAGGGTGTGCGGAAGGCACACCTGAAAGTAGTATAAATTATTTAGCCATTGATGCAGGCGTTACTGGTTCACCCCACATCTCTTCAGGGATAACATACTCTTGAACAACATTTCCACCAATGATATGTTCATCAACAATTCTATCTATCTTCTCTTTCGTTAAACCTACATACATAGTATGTCCTGGTTCTACTAACATTACAGGACCTTGCTGACAACGGTTCAGACAACCTGTCTGAATAGGTTGTACTGTTCCAATAATCCCTTTCATCATAAGAGACTGTGCCAAGTGTTGGAATAGTTGCTGAGATTCTGGATCATTTTGACTTACACAACTTGGTTTTGGCATCCCTGGAGGTGCAGACTGCTGACATTTAAATATATAGAACGCTGGTTGTGGTACACCTTGTATCATAGTTTTTCCTTTAGAAAATAAAATTTTAATTGAGAGTATTTTACTCCTATTTGCTTAATTCTTGATAAATATCAATTTAAAATTTACTTTTTTAGATTATAATCCTCTTAATCTATCAACATAGGAAAATATATGAAATATCCTGATTTTTTTAACAAAGTACCTGTCATTAGTCTTCAAGACCCTCTAAGTGATTTTTTAGGAGCCTTTGAAGAAGGAAAAATGCAAATCAGTTATCTGGAGTGTGTTAAACTGGCAGGTCACTCTTGCCCTACCGTAGCGGGAGCTTATCTTATAGCATTACATGGTCTTAAAGCACTTTATGGCACAGATCTTCCCAAAAGAGGAACAATTCATGTCTCTATGAGAGAGAGTGAAACCACAGGGGTTACAGGTGTTATTTGTAATGTTATCTCATTCATTGCAGGCGCAAATGGAGCAAGTGGATTTAAAGGCTTAAATGGCAATATGGCAAGAAACAATCTTGTGAGCTACGATGTACCTATGGATGGGGAAGTGACACTTACACGTACAGATACAAACCAGAGTGTTACACTCAGTTATGACTCTTCAATGGTACCAGCTGACCCTATGATGCAACCACTTATGGGAAAATGTATACAAGGGATGGCAACACCTGAAGAGAAAAAAGAGTTTGGAAAACTCTGGCAAGCACGCGTAGAAAAAATTCTACTCAGCACAGATCTTTGGGATCAGATGATAACGGTAAAATAAGGAAGGGTATATAATGATAATTTCACAATTTATGACACAAGAGCACAGAGACTGTGATACAGAGTTTGCAGCAGCAGAACAAGCAGCAGCTAATGGGGATTGGGCAGAAGCAGAAACAAAGTTTTTAGCTTTTTCAAGTAATACACTCAGACATTTTAAAAGAGAAGAAGAAGAACTTTTTCCTGCATTTGAAACACAAACAGGAAGTTCTGAAGGACCTACCCAAGTGATGCGTTATGAACATGAGCAAGTAAGAGGACTTATTGGTAAACTTGCACATGCAATTGAGTCTCAAGATAAAGATGCCTATCTTTCACTTTGTGAATCTATGATGATTTTACTACAACAACACAACATGAAAGAAGAGCAAATGCTCTATGCTATGTGTGATAGAGTACTCCCTCCTGAACTTAAAGAGAGTACACTAGATAAGATGAAGAGTGTTGAGCTTTAACATCATGTCAGATTTAAAGAAAATTGCACTAGATGCTAGAGAACTAGAGCATCCAAAACCTCTTGAACTTGCTATGAAAGCACTAAGAGAATTGGATGAAGAAAATTATTTTTACATGATTCATCGTAAAAATCCTATTCCTCTTCTTGATCTTGCTAATGAACAGAACTTTCAAATACTCAATAGAGAAGATACAGAAGGAGACTGGCATATACTTATTTGCAAAAATCCCACTATTGACTTAAATGAGCTCCTAAGTGTTTAATCAAAATGGTCTCTCCTTAGATCAAGCTCCTCCTATCTCTGTTGTTTTTCGTTTCTTTTTTTCTGGAGCTCTTTTTGGTGTACTTGCAGGTGTACTCATTCTTTTTTTTCAAAATACTATTTTTGATGCACACCGTATAGAAGCCGTAATAGTAACGCATACCTTGACACTTGGAGTCATGTTATCTTTTATGTTTGCTGCTCTGTTTCAAATGTTACCTGTCATTGCAGGAGTGACCCTTACCTCTCCAGTTAAAAAAGCCAATTTGGTACAGTACCCTTTCATTTTAGGGGTTTTTTCTCTACTCTTGGCTTTTAACTTTTCTATGCCTTGGCTTTTTCTCACTGCTTCATTTTTACTCGGAGGAGCTCTACTTTATATTGCGCTTGTTATGTTAAAAAACCTATGGCAGCTACCTCATCATAGTAGCTCATCCAAAGGGATGTTAACAGCACTGCTTTCATTAACTATTGTCATTTTATTGGCACTTTATTTGACAGGTACACTTGGAGGACTTCTAGAAGGGTCTTACTATATACAAGTAAAAACAGCCCACTACTCTTTTGGACTTTTTGGATGGATAGCACTGCTTATTATCTCTATCTCGTTCCAAGTGATTGAGATGTTTTATGTCACACCAAGCTATCCTAAACTTGTCAGTCACTATTTACCATTGACACTGTTAATACTACTTGTCATTACAACCATCATAGGGTTATTGAACCCTGCTGTATGGATTATATCAAATACACTACTTGCTTTACTCTTAGTAGGTTATGCTCTTTTGACACTCAAAAGGTTGACACAAAGAAAACGACCTTTAACTGATGCAACCGTATGGTTCTGGCGTATAGGGCTTAGCTCTTTAATTTTAAGTATGTTAACCATGACTGCCACACTCTTTACAGAAATAAGTATACTAAAAAGTCTCTCTTATCTTTTCTTTGCATCCTTTGCTCTTAGTATTGTCTTTGCTATGTTTTACAAAATTGTACCCTTCTTAACATGGTTTCATTTAAACTCTCAAGGCTACTTCACTGCTCCCATGATGCATGAGGTTATCCATCCAAAAACAGCAAAAAAACATCTTTACATTCATATTGCAACTATTGTCACCTTTATATTGTCACTCTTTGTCAATGTTTTTATTTTTCTTGCAGGCTTTCTCATGATACTCTCATTTTCATGGATGGCATATCAGATTGTGCATGCCAACAAACTTTACAAAGAGACGCAAAAAAATGGGGAAAAATTTGATATGGGAAGTATGGGGTAAAAAGAGAGTGAGACTATTGAATGTTCAATAACTCTCTCACCACTTCTCTATCATCAAAAGGATGCTTCACACCTTTAATTTCTTGATAGTCTTCATCCCCTTTACCGAGAATAAGGAGTACTTCATTCTCTTGAAGGGCATCAAGTGCTAATTTAATAGCTAATTTTCTATCTGGACAAGCGGTAACATTGTCTTTACCGCGTAGCCCTACTAAAATATCTTCGAGTATCTGCTCAGGTACTTCATCACGTGGGTTATCTGATGTAACATAAATCTTATTGGCATATCTACCAGCAACAGATCCCATACGAGGACGTTTCTCTTTGTCACGGTTTCCACCTGCTCCAAAGACTACAGAGATATCTCTATCTTTCATTGACTCTAGTACTGCATGCATTCCATCATCTGTATGGGCAAAATCTACAATAACCAATGGATCACGACTTACCACTTCCATACGTCCAGATACACCTGCAAAATACTCTACCACATCACATATCTCTTCAATCGGACGTTTTGTCAACATCTGCACAGAACCTACTGCTGCCATAAGATTAAAAAGATTAAAAAGTCCTACCATAGGAGAATGGAAAGTTGCTTCTACCTGCAAATGTTTTATCCCTGCGGTGATACCATGCAATAGTGAAAAAGCCTGTACTCTAAAAGTAGCAGGTTCATCTACACCATAACTCTGAGCGCCTATAGGGTTATAGGTAATCTTTTTAATATCATCTTTATTGAGTAACTTAGGTGTTTCATCAGCAAAGAAAAGACTCTTTACACGTCTATACTCTTCTATAGTACCATGATAATCTAAGTGATCAGATGTTACATTCGTATGTACCTTGAGTGCAAAGTTAATACCCTCTATACGTTTTTGATGAATGGCATGTGAGCTCACTTCCATAATGAAATAGTTACACCCTAAATCTGAAGTCTGCTTCATATTATGTAGTGTTTCCAAAATAGAAGGTGTTGTCATGCTTTTATCTTCTATACGCTTCTCTTCAGCAAAAAGACCTCGTGTACCCTGTAAGGCTGGCTTCTCATCCAAATCAAGGAGAAAAGAGTAAATAGCCGCAGTTACGGTCGTTTTACCATTGGTTCCAGTCACTCCCACTACTTTCATATCTAAAAGTTCCCATGATGATATTAAATCCTCCGGCGTAATACTCTTTGGTTTAACTTCTAACTTCTCATAGTAAGGTATATTCTGTGCTGTCTTTAGGAAGAGTGTATCTTTATCTAGTTCACTCGTATCATCTGTAATGAACTTATAGTCATCTTTTATAAAATCTAATTTCAATTTATTTACCACTTACAACATGATATAAAGCAAGCACATCTTGATCATTTCCAAAAAGATGACTTGAAGCATCGAGGTAGCCTAATGCCATCTCATCAAAACCTTCATTTGAAAGCTGTGTAACAAAATCAATAAACTCATCTTTGTTAGTAATAACTACTTTTGTAGAAAACATAATATCTTCAAATGTCTTTTTAAAAGAGCCTCTACTCTCTACAAGTTGTAGAAAATCACTATATCGTATGCCATCACCATATTCTACTTGTTCTTCAACAGGGTCAAGTAAAAGTTCTTGTATCTGTTGTTTGGAGCTATCAAGATTTTCAATCAACCCATCAATAATATCTACCGCATTCTCTTTTTCACTTTTAATCAATTGATAATAGTCAAACAGTGCCTGTGCCTCATCTTCACTCTCAATACCAAGATCACTCAAGTAAACACCAATTTTTGCTTCA
>Ga0256827_10003396_pt1 | contig 10096 bp, 8 predicted proteins | sample CV84metaG_FD_185977 | JGI IMG/M metagenome (GOLD analysis project Ga0256827, IMG submission 185977) | Hydrothermal vent microbial communities from East Pacific Rise, Pacific Ocean - CV84 | ecosystem: Environmental > Aquatic > Marine > Hydrothermal vents | place: Pacific Ocean: East Pacific Rise...
ATATTGATACTCAACGAAACTATCACTTTTTTTGCTACCTAAACCAAAAAAGAATAAAAGAAATTTACCCATATCACCACATCCCTATAGATTAAAAATATCCCTTTCTTTTTGGAAAAACTCAATATTAATAAGATATTTTTGAAAAAGAAGAGGAGAAGAGTCTAAATTGGTTATCTGTATAAATTGAATAATTTTTTTTCAAAACTTTATTATTTATAATTTTAAAAATATAAAAATAAAAGTTATTTATCAAACTAAACATTTCAGTAGAAACCTCATAATTGACTATTTAATATAAAATATATTATAAGTTTTTAGCTTAAAATCAGCTTAAATAAAGTATTTTTTAAGAAAGAATAGTTAATATGGTCGTTTTTATGCTTATTTTTAAAATAATATAATTAAATTAGCTTAAGAACTTTTTATAGAGAATACCTTTAAAGTTATAAATAAACCCCACGCTCACAAAGCAAGGTATAGTCACAATATTGACACCTACTAACATCATCACACTTTGAGGCAACTACCTCTTTTGTGGCTTTTAAATCATCTATAATCTCATATAAAATATCTGTCTTCTCTTTTAGCATTGTTATCTCGGTGGTTTTATCATTAAAAATCTCTACAAAAGCCAAGCTCATACTGCTATAGGTTGGTTTTAAGATTTCAGAATAGATACTCATCTGAAAATCGGTTAGCTTCTCTAGGTTTTTGGTTCGGTTTGCCTCTTTGATTGAACCACTTTTATAGTCAAGAATAATGGTTTGGTTTTGGTTTTGGTCTATTCTGTCTACTACACCTTTAAAGTTTATACCATTTATACCACCCACAATATGTTTCTCTCTCTCAACTACTCTCCAACCCGCTTTAAAGTGGTATATTTGAGCATGAATAAACTTCTCCATTTTACTCTTCCATAGCAGTTTAGAGTAGGCTATTTTTGGGCTTTTTGTCTCTAGGAGTTCATCTAAGAGTCTGTCTATATTGGCTTTTAGCTCTTGGGGTGTTTCGTAAAAATCTCTATCTTTAAAGAGATGCTCCAAAACTCTGTGCAAAAATCTACCCTCGTTTAGCTCCTCATCATCTTTTGGTTTTAGTTGCTCTTGGTAGTTGTAGTAGTATTTTCTTTTGCACATTAAAAAGGTCTTTAGCCTTGTGGCAGACCATGTTATATTGGTGGCATCAAAATTTTTGATAGTTGGCTCTTTTTCATCTACCACCATATTTGGTTCACTATAGAGTAGCTCTAGATTTGCAGTGACAGCCTCTCCTAACCCTAAACCTAATTCATAGAGATAAGAGGCAGGAATTCGGTTGTTTGCCGTAGAGTAGATAATAGTTGACTGCTCGGCTTGTTCTAATATTCGTTTATAGAGCTGTTTCTGTAACGCTTCACGATCATTTTTGGTTGGAAGCTTGGCAAACTTACGCAGAGATGAGTTTAAGAAAGCATCTTTTGCAGGGATACTTGGCACAATTCCATCATTAAAATCAACCACAACCACACCTCTAAAGGTTACTCCTCTGGTCTCTAATGCACCCATAACGGTTACTTTTCCACCTTGAACATCATCAAGACTAAGGCTGATTAAACGTTTTAGCCATAAAAAAAGCCATGATTTAATTGACATTTTATCTTTAAAAAAAACCCTTTTAAAGTGTAACATAGCCTCTTCAACTACAGAGCTTTGGGTATCGACTCTAAATGGCTCTATGGTTTTAAAAAACTGCTCTACACCTACAACTACAGAGCTTTTTATCTTATTTAACTCCTCTATTTCAATCTCATACTTTTTTAATAAAAATATAGTTTCAGTCGAGAATCCTCTCCAATGATTATAGATAGCTTCTAGAGATTTATAAGCTTTTGTTCTAAAATAATCAAATCCCATTGCAAAATTAAAGTTATTAAGTTTATCATATAGTTTAAGAGTCTCTTTAAATGATTCATCAGGCAGAATAACCACAATATTATTGGGACTAATACCAACATCTACCATCTTCTGTACAGACTCTAACAAAATAGGTATCTGTGCTATACGCTCTTCAACAGAATAAACTTCTGCTTTTATCTTCTGCTGATTTGGGATACTACTTATTATTTTTTTACTCTGTAAATCAAAAGAGACAAAAGAGTCAATATCTAACTTTACCCCCATCTCTAAAAAACGCTCTTGTACCTTTTTATTAAATTTAGATGTATGCATATGAATAATAAATGATTTTGTTTTGGCAATGTGTTCGATAATACTTAATTCAAAGTAGCTCATATATCCCTCTAAATAGAGTTCAAATCCATCATAACTATCTATAAAACCTTGATTAATTCTATAATTTTCAGGAATAAACACTCGGTCTGTCAACCCCTTTTTATTTAAAATAGTTTGATAGTTATCTAACAGCTCTTCGAGTATCTCAATATGCTCCCCAAACTCTACATAGGCATCACCTTCGACCAAATCATAAAAATCTACATGCTCATGACTCAACTCTTCAAAAAATTTAAAAATAGCATCACTTTTGGTAAAAAACTTAACCAAATCACGGTTAATTTTTAGCCTCTCAAACCCATTAAAAGTGGTTGCCTCTTTTAAAAGAAGAGTTCGTTGCAACGAATCAACCATAGCAAGATCAGGAAGCAGAATAGCACGTTTTTCAAAATCATCAATACGCATAAGCGAAGGGAGTAGAGAGTTCTCTTCTCGTTGAGCATTACGAACATTACGAATGGCTCTAGAAGTTGGATAGATTTGTAATTTTTTCATTTTGGTAGTATAGCAGATTTCAAAAAAGATATTTTTATAAATTTATTTTAAAAAAATAACTATTAAAACAAAAAAGAGTATTATTTAAGATAAAATAATATAAAAATTAGGGATTAAACCATGAAACTTGTAATATTAGATAGCAAAACACTTGGCAATGATTTAGATTTAAGCCCGTTAAAGGCTTTTGGAGAGCTGGTTAACTATGAGACAACAACCAGTAATAAAACTTTAGAAAGAATTAAAGATGCAGATATTGTAATTACAAATAAAGTTGTAATTACAAAAGAGATAATGCAAGCCTCTTCTAACTTGAAGTTAATAGCTGTAACAGCAACAGGTATGAATAATATAGATTTAGAGTCAGCAAAAGAGCTTAATATTACTGTTAAAAATGTAGTAGGATACTCTACCAAATCTGTTCTGCAACATACAGTTACAATGGCTCTACACCTTGTAGGTAGAATCAATTACTATAAAGATGTTGTAAAAGATGGAAGATGGAGTAACTCAGAACTATTTACTGATGTATCACAACCTTTTAATGAAATTGCAGGAAAATCTTGGGGTATTATTGGTTTGGGAACAATTGGTAAAGAGGTTGCACAGATAGCCGAACACTTTGGAGCAACAGTTACATATTACTCTACTTCAGGTAGAAATAAAATTAATGACTATCACCATGATGAATTAGATAAACTATTAAGTAAAAGCGATATTATTTCTATTCACTGCCCATTAAATAGTGATACAGAGAATCTTCTTAATAGCTCTAATTTGAATCTTTTAAAAGATAAAGCTATTCTACTAAATCTAGGAAGAGGTGGAATTATCAATGAACTAGACTTAGCAAATGAGTTGAATAGACGTGAACTCTATGCAGGATTAGATGTTTTAACATCAGAACCTATAAAAAAAGATAACCCATTATTACATATAGAGAAACCTAATAGACTACTAATTACCCCACATATTGCATGGACAAGTGTAGAAGCAAGAGAGAAACTTTTAGAGGGAGTTGTTGAAAATATTAGTAAATTTATAAATAGATAAAAGATAAAAAAGAGACTAACTCATCTAAAAAAACTAAATTTAATATAAAGCATTTATCTCTATTTAGAATAAAACAATATCTCATTAAGCATACTTAAAAATTAAAATAAACTTAAATTTTTTAGATAATTAAAGTTTTAAATTAATTTTTATATGCTATAATTTTCTTAACAGGATATATCTTTAAAAGAACTCCTCCCTTAAAAATAAATTAAAATATTTATATTCCTGTTGAGATGCTTTAGCTATTAGAATTAAACAATTTTCACTCATTCTCCCTCCTTTAAAATAAAATCTAGCTAAAACATCTCTCTAAACTCCTTCAAAGAACAGCCAAATCAAAGCATTCACTAGATATTTTAAAATATTAAATCTCAATGGAGAAATCATGTTAGATATTTTAATTATCGGTTCAGGTGGAGCAGGATTATCCTCTGCACTTACAGCAAAAGAGAGTGGTACATCAGTATTGGTAGTTGGCAAAAGTTACCCCACAGCCTCTCAAACATCTATGGCACAAGGTGGAATGAACGCCTCTTTGGGAAATGTTATCCCTGATTCAACACAAGCACATATTGATGATACTATGAAATCAGCCCATAAGCTCTGCAACTCTAAAATGGTAGAAGAGCTATGCCAAGATGCCCCAAATAGCATAGAGTGGCTAGAGAGATTGGGTGTACCTTTTGATAGAACAGATGAGTTTAAAGTAGCACAACGTCAACTAGGTGGAGCATCTAGCAAACGAGCCTGTTATGCACAAGACTATACAGGTCTTAAGATTTTGCATACTCTTTATGATACCTGTTTAAAAGAGGGTGTTGAGATGTTAGAAGAGCATTTTCTACTTAACCTCATCATAGAAGAGGATAGCATTGGAATCGGAGGCTTTAGCCCCGAACAAGACGAGGCTAAAGCCGTCGATTCCAAACCATTAAAAAATAAAACTGTTTTGGGTGCAACCTTTTTAGATATTGTAACAGGAGAGGTTAAAGAGATAAGAGCCAAAAGCACCATTATTGCAACAGGTGGATATGCTGGACTATACAAAGGGTATACAACCAATTCAGAAGGGGCAACAGGAGATGGAGTTGCTTCGGTTCTTCGAGCAGGTGGAAGAGTTAGTGATATGGAGTTTATACAGTTTCACCCCACAGCACTTAAAAGCTCTGCTACTCTAATTAGTGAGAGTGCCAGAGGAGAAGGTGGTCATTTAGTCAATAGCAAAAATGAGCGTTTTGTAGATGAACTACTTCCAAGAGATGTGGTAGCAAGAGCCATAGCTTTACAAATTACCAATGGAGAGGATGTCTTTTTAGATATTAGACACCTAGGAGAGGAAAAACTACTTCATCTTATGCCCCAAGAGGTTCATCTGTGTAGACTATATGAGCATGTAGACCCAATAACAGAGCTTATCCCTATAAAACCTGTAGCTCACTACTCTATGGGTGGTATAGATGTAAATAGTAACCTAGAAGTAACAGGCTTAAATAACTGTTACGCAGTAGGAGAGTGTAGCAACGCTAAGATTCACGGAGCAAATAGATTGGGTGGAAACTCTCTATTAGAAATTATCTCAATGGGAAGAAAAGCAGGAATAAATGCTTGTAGGTCGGGGGGTCCTCTCCCCGACAATCAAAACCATAATCAATTAGAATCCGACCAAGAGTATATAGAAGGCTTATTCGAAGAGTACCCTTTTGAAAGAAACTTCTATACAATTCAAAATGAACTAGGAGAAAAATTCTACAAACAAGCAGGAATAGTAAGAGACAACACCGAACTAAATAACCTATTAAACGAGCTAAGAGTAATAAAAGCAGACCTAGACAATATGGGAATAGGCGACAAGAGCAGAGAAAACAATACAAACTTGGTAGATTTTCTACAGTTTCAAAATAGCCTAGAGGTAGGAGAGGTTCTTTTAGATTCTGCACTGGTACGCGATGAGAGCCGTGGAGCTCACTATAAAGAGGCTTTTCCTAATGAAGATGATAAGTTATATAGAGTCAATTCAGTTTACTGGATAGAGGATGAGGTTTTACAAAATAGATTGGTAAAGGTGATGGATTAAGATGACAAATATTAAAATAAATCGACACAATAAGATAGAGACATTCAATATCCCATTCAAAAGCACAACCCTACTAAAAGCCCTATACCACATTAAAAATAACCAGGACAACACCCTAACCTTTAGCTCTAGTTGTCGTTCAGGTGTTTGTGGAACTTGTGCTGTAAGAGTAAATGGCAAAGAGGTTTTGGCTTGTTCTTATAATTTTAAAAAGGATGATTTGATAGAGCCTTTGGCTTATCATGAGGTTCAACGAGATTTAAAAGTTAATAAACAAAAAGTAAGAGAGACTCTAAAAACATCTACAGCTTGGTTACAAAACTATCAAGAGGCAACTATTAGCGAATCACAAGTTCAACTAACAGAAAAGCAGAGTGATTGTATTTTGTGTGACTCATGTTACTCATCTTGCCCTGTACTTGAGATTAACCCAAATTTTATAGGACCTTTTGCCTTGACACGAGCTTATCGTTACACAGCAGACCCAAGAGAGGGAAATATTCAAGTTATAGTTGATAATATCCAAACCAATGGTATTTGGGACTGTACACTATGTGGAAACTGTACAGAGGTGTGTCCACAAGGGATTGACCCAAAGATGGATATTACTATGCTTCGTGGTATATCTAGCCAATTTGGTTATAGTGACCCAAATTTTCAGGCTATGGATTTTGGTTTTGGTGGTGCTTTTTAACTAAACAAAAGTTAAGAACTATTTTTTAGGTAGAGTAATTTTTAAAATACCGTTATTGTAGCTTCGTCTCATTCCATATTCATCTGCATCGGTAGGAATAAATAGTGAACTGGCAGAAGAGCTAATGGTTGTTGATTCAGAAATATCTGTTTTTTCAGTTACTCTTCTGGTTGTTGAGATAGTCAAAATCCCATCTCTTAACTGAACCTCTATTTTAGTTTGATTATAATCAGAAATCTCTCTTGTTAACTGATAGCTATCTTCTTTCTCTTCAAAATCATTAATAGTTATGGTCGGTTCTTGATCTAAATCTTCATCATCTAAATATAAACGATTATGTCTATCAATGGCTCTATTCATCTTTTCATCCATTGCCATCATCTCTTCAGCTGCATCATAAATACCTCTTTGCCTATCAATATCTGCGAAGAGTGTTGTGCTATAAATGATAAAAATAAGAGGCATTACTTTTATTATTTTTTTATACATTGGGAAATCCTTTAAAAGTTTTAACCTATTTTACAAAAAATATATATTAATAGGATTGATTTTAAATATTAATTATTTTTATTAAAAATTATTTAATAATATTAAAATTAAATAGTTTTTAGATACAATTAATTTATTAAAGTAGAAAGGATAGGAGTGAGACTAAAAAAATTTACTATATTATATGTAGAAGATGACAAAACAACACAAGAGATAATAAAAGAGATTCTAAGATATTCATGTAAAGAGGTTTTTATAGCAGATAATGGAGAAGATGGTTTAAAACTATATAAAGAGAAAAAACCAGATATTGTATTGAGTGATATTGCAATGCCATTAATGGATGGGCTAGAGATGAGTGAAGCGATTAAAAAACTTAACCCAAACCAACCCATTGCACTTTTTACAGCATTTAGCGAATCATCTTTTTTAAAAAAAGCATCTGAATTAGACATATCAACATATATACTCAAACCATTAGAAGAAGAGCAGTTCTTTAACTCTTTAAACTATATGGCTGTAGAGCTTGAATTCAATATTAATAAAGTGACGCAAGGAGAGAATAATGGAAAGTAATTTAAATAAAATATCTAATTTAATCAATAATCAAGATAATTTATCTAATGAGAAAGAGTTTAAAATAGCATCTGCCTCTTTAGTATGCTCTATTGTAGATATTGCTCAAGTAGACTCTAAAAAATATTGCCCTATTTTCAAAAAAAAGCTCAATATAGAAGAGGAGGAGTTTGAACAGATAAAAAATGAAATATCTAATGATGCCCTAAATATAGAAGAGAAAGTCAATCATATCAAAAATGCTTTAAACAATAACATGTTTCAAATTATGGAGTTTTTAAAGATTCTTAATAGATTTGCTATTATTAATGGTTGTACAGCAAAAAGTTACCGTGAATTTGAGCTTATTAGAGATAAATTTTTAAGAGAGTTTTATTAAGAAGAGTCTGACTCTTCTTAATTCTAAATATGATATGCCCAATGTAGAGGCTCTTGCTTAATTTTTATTGTTGTCAAGAGTCCACCATCTCTATTTTCACTAATTAGCAAACCCCCCATTGACTTTTCAATAATCATCTTAGACATATACAATCCTATTCCTGTTCCATGACTTTGAAATTTAGTAGTAAAATATGGTTCAAAAATACGCTCAAGAATATCTGGATCAATTCCTCCTGCGTTATCTTGAATAGTTATAATAACCTCTTTTTCAGATTGAACTGTTGTTACTGTTACAATAGGATTTTTTATTCTATTTTCAACAATAGCATCTTTAGAGTTATTAAATATATTTAAAAGTACCTGTATTAGCTCATTTTTATAAGAAGTTATCTCTATGTCTGCATTTGTACAATGTAAGATTTTTATCTTATGTTGACCATAAACATCACTAATAAAGCGTATTGAACTCTCAATAGCCCTATTAAGATAAAAAATCTCTTTCTCTTTATTTGGCTGAAAAAAATTTCTAAAATCATTAATAGTCTCACTCATATTTTGAATAATATAATTAGACCTCTCTTTAAATCTCTTCATCTCATCAGATGTAAGGTTTCCCATTCTATATTTTATACCTAAACCAACATTTAAAGCACTAAGAGCATTAAGAGGTTGTCGCCACTGATGAGCAATATTTCCTATCATCTCACCCATCACTGCCATTTTAGCTTGCTGTTTCATAATTTGTGCCTCTTCTTCTGTTGATGGGTAAGCTTTATAATTTTTTGAATGCATAATATATTAACCTTTCTATCAATTTTATCAAAATATCCCCTATTTACTCAATATCAATTACAATTTGAGTTTTCTTTTGTTATCATATAAAAAAACAATACAAAGTAACATTACATGAAAAATCACTATCTATTCTCTCAACCCCATCAGCCTTTTTTCGTTTTGGCTTTTGTAAACGCTATTCTTTCAATGTTTATTTTTATGCTTCTATTTAAAGGGTTAGTAGCTTCAGAAATTTTAAGTATTAATTATCATGCATATTCATTTATTTTTCTTATGTTTACACCTGCATTTTTAGCATTTTTGTTTACAACATTTCCAAGATTTTCAGCAACCGAACCGATAAAAAAAGAGCATTATATGTTAATTTTTAGAGCCTTTTTAGGAGGCTCACTACTATTTCAGGTTGGTGCTATTTTCTCTACCCTACTCTTTACATTAGGAATGATACTAACTATTGTAGCTCATACAGGAGCTACCTATATCCTTTATAATATATATCAAACTTCAAAAATGACAGAGAAAGAGGATCAAGCATGGATTTTAATTGCAATGGCATTTGGACTATTAGCACATCTTACTTTTATAATAAGTATTTGGATACCAACAATTCATGCTCTTTCAATTGAGATAGCCATCTATCTTTACCTATTTATTCTTATCTTCACAGTAGGACAGAGAATGATTCCATTCTTCTCACATACTCCAATAGAGAAACATCAAGAGAGACTCAAAGTTATTATTGGACTGCTTGGACTACATGTTATATTAGAGATGATTCAAAACAACTCCTCTTTTTTAGTAGATTTTCTACTCTCATATCTTATAGCTAAAGAGCTATATAGATGGAAATTACCATTTCCAAACCCAAACCCTTTAATATGGATTTTACACCTTGCACTATATTGGATTCCTGTTGCTTTTATGATAGAAGCTATTACCAATATTATTACACTGAATAGTGGTACAAACTTTTTATCATTAGGTCTTCATACATTAACACTAGGATTCTTTTTAACCGTTCTTATAGGTTTTGGAACACGTGTAACCTTGGGACACTCAGGAAATATGATGCAGGCAGATAGATTAACAACCACTCTATTCTACTGGACACAAGTTGTTGTTCTAATTCGAATCTTTACATCTTTAGCAGTAGCTAACAGTTGGAATTTTGTTGTATTTTTTGATTTATCCATAACTGTATGGGTTGTACTATTTGCTCTATGGGGAAGTCGTTTCTTTCCTGTCCTTATTTTTGGTAAAAAA
>Ga0256827_10003397_pt1 | contig 10093 bp, 7 predicted proteins | sample CV84metaG_FD_185977 | JGI IMG/M metagenome (GOLD analysis project Ga0256827, IMG submission 185977) | Hydrothermal vent microbial communities from East Pacific Rise, Pacific Ocean - CV84 | ecosystem: Environmental > Aquatic > Marine > Hydrothermal vents | place: Pacific Ocean: East Pacific Rise...
GAAGAGAGAGTGCTGTTTTTGGAGTTTTATATCTTCTCTTTTGTTATTGAACATGCTGATTTGCATGTTAAAAATATTTCTATTATCAATATGGGAAAAGATAAGTATAGGCTCTCTCCTCTTTATGATTTGATATCGAATGGAGTCTATAGAGGAGACAGTGATGAGCTTGGCTTACCTTTGGCTGGAAAAAAGCACAATATTACGATGAGTGATTTTTATGATTTGTCTTCACGATTAGGCATCAGTAAGTTACAAACAAAAAAGAGCCTGACAAAAATAGTCAATACTTTTGTGGAGGAGTTTCCTTCATACATTAAAATAGCTCAAGAGATAAAAGAGTTTGAGGGTATGAAGATAAAGAAAAATAGATACAGCTTTGGTTCATTTTCTGAAAATTTAGAAAAGTTTTATGATAGAAGAGTTAAGTGTCTAAAAGAGAGAGGGTTTTTATAATGACCCCGAATTTAAATCTTAAAGTGTAATTTCACCTCTAGAACTGAGAGATTCGCCAAAGTCACCAGAAGTGTAGTTTGAGAAGCATTGTAAAAAGGGTGATTGTGGAGAGTATCTGTCTGTAAAATTTAGTAGTATACTACTAATTCAGCTTCGCTTCAAGGGTTCAAATATGCTGTGCCTTTTGGCTTTTTGAAGTAATTTACCCCAAAGAGCAGTTGATTAGTGCTGATTTGACCATTATGCATAATCATAATTACTGTACTATAGTGCATACTAAAACTTGGGGAAAACCTTTTATGTTAAATATTCAAGATACACTACTTTTTATACTTTTAATCGTTTTTTTAATGAACTTTCAGACCATAGTCAGTGGGTTTGTTCTTTACTTTTGGAAACTACGTGATTTGGTCGTAAGAAGCATATCAGTAGATGAGATAAACGACTCGGTTAAAGAGATTGTTCGTCCACAGGAAGAGTTTTTGTACTCAAAAGGTTTTGTCTATAAAAGTAGTCAAGTTTATGACAATGTTTGGGAACGTTTTAATGAAGAGTTGCATACCTATTATTTCTATAACGAAGAGTTAGATGTACATGCGTTTATAGATACGACACCTTACCCTGGTGCTTTGTCTGGGTCGATTATAAGTTTTACAACATTTTATGAAAGTTATAAAAGAGCAACTACCTTTGACTGTTTTGCATACAATATCTTCCCCTCTGATGAAAGTTATGTTTTTGACCATTATTATGGCTCATATGAAGAGGCGTTGGAGTCACATTTGCATGACAGAGTAATAGAAGGTGAGGTAATAAGCAAAGGTGCTCTTAGTGAAGAGGGAGCAAAAGACTATCAACAGTATATTATAAATGAGAACTTTGATGAGATGATAAAACGTAATATCCTTAAAAAAGTTTCGGGAGGGTATCGGTACTTGTTTACTTCTGCGTACATGCAGTATATTTATGAGGGTTTAAAAAAATACAAAGAGGTAAAAAAAATCTATGCCTCCAAAGGTGTAAAAGTTAGAGAGCAACAAAGCCCAAAAGAGCATCAGTTCTATAAAACGAGTGAAGAGCATTCATTACTGGCTATGTTGACACATAAGCCCAATGAAAAGAGTAGAGAAGGGAAGATTAGAACCTTTCTTATTTCTGGTGCATTGTTTGTTCTTCTCTTTGGGTTTATAGGTATTCCTTGGACGAGTATGCCTATTATTGTGGCTGTATTACTCATACATGAACTTGGACACTATTTTGCTATGAAGTACTTTGGTTATAAAGATACAAGTATATTTTTTATACCTCTTTTTGGTGCAGCAGCAAAAGGAGAGAAGGAACATACGAAGCCATTTGAAGAGTACATTATACTTTTGGCTGGACCTTTACCGGGGATGATTATATCTTTAGCTATAGGATTCTTTATGTTAAAAGATCCCAGTTTAGCAGCTAATACTTACTTGCAAGAGTTTGCTATCATGTCCTTTGTATTGAACTTTATCAATCTTCTTCCTATTTACCCTTTAGATGGTGGACGTATTGTCCATACCTTGGTTTTTTCACGCTATCCTAAGGTACAGTTTTACTTCTTTTTACTGAGTTTACTTGTTATTATTATTGCTATGTTGATGCTTAAAAGCATTCTTTTAGGACTCTTTGCTGTGGCACTTTTTATGGGGATTAACCATAATTATAACTTGTCACTGCTCTTGTCAGACCTTCAAAAAGTACAAAGCGATGTTTCGGTTAAAGAGAAGATTGCTCATTATCTTACAAGTAATGAAAGATTTAAAAAATTAACAATTGATAAAAAATTACTTTTGGCGAAAGAGGCATTGAAGCTGTTAAACACAGAAGTTTCTAGTAAACTTCTTATGTTTTCAGGCATGGCTTTTTATCTTTTTTTACTTATTAGTCCGTTTATTGTCTTGTTCTTAACAGCACCTAGATAGAGACTTTTATCATTTGTATCTGCTACTTTTAGAGTAAATATACGTTGAAGAGAGTTTCATGTTATGAACTGAGGAGTGGGTAAATATAGCATAATCTATAAATCTTAAAATATAGGCTATAATCACGCATTAAAAACAAGGTTATAGCATGTCAAAACGTCCTACACTTCTACAACATTTTCGCTCTTTTTCTTACCAAAATAATATTACAAACTTTGATGTCGCATTAGAATATTTTACCGTATTTGGTGGAACAGGATGGGATATAGATACCTCTAAAAGTGTTGATGAACTCATAAAAGAAAAGGTGCTTTGCAACTATGAAGCTCTACATAAGGGTGTTGTAAACTTTACGCATGGAAATGGTTTGTACCATATGATGCTGACGATTATTGCTTTAGGTGTAGAGTATGAAGATGATGTCTTTAAAAAAGCTGGTGTGGGTAGAGACAAAGGTGAAGATGCTGTTGATTATTTGGAGTTAAAAAGTCTGCTCAAATTTGATACATCTATAGCAGAGCCTCGTAATGAACGTTATAAACAGTCAGACAAGTTGTTGTTTGAGTTTCCTTTTATGCGTTTTTGGTTTGCGACTATTTCTCCTTATTATCAGAGTATCTCTACAGGAGACTTTTCTGAGTTTGAAACAAAATGGAATGTGTTAAAAGGAAACTTTTCTATTTCACTGAGTAATCTTTTGGCATTGGAGTTGGTAAAAGAGTGTTTTGCGACCAAGTTTGAGAGTGACCCTATTGTCTCTATGGGTTCTTATTATGACAAGAAGATAGAAATAAGCATTTTAGCTAAAAGAAAGTCAGGAAAAATGTTGGTAGGTGAGTGCAAGTACTCAAAGACCGAAGCAAAAATGCACATGCTGAGTTCCGTAAAAGAGAAGTGCGAAAAAGTAGGACTAGAGGCAGATGAGTATGTTCTTTTTTCTAAAAATGGGTTTACTTCTGAACTCAAAAAGCTTAATGATGATAACCTTATGCTTCTAAGTAATGAAGACTTTTCTAGTCTATTAGAGAATTTGAGTGAAAAAGATTTATTGGTCTATAAGAATAAAAAGTATTAGATAAAAAAGCAATATCTAAATATGATTAGTTCTCTTTTGAGTGTAAAAAATCTTCAATCATCTTAAGACCCTCTTCATGTAAACCATACTTTTTAGCGACAGCTACGGTAACGGATTTACTTAGCCATTTAATCTCCCAGCGATTATTTAAAAAGTCATCAGCAATAATAACACTCTTGCCTCTTCTTTTCTTTCTATAGAGTCGTAACTCTTCTCGTTTGTGCCACCATGCATAGCTAACAAGTTCGGTACATGAGAATGCACCGTCATACGCTCTTATGTATCTTTGGCTTTCGATTAAATCTCTTTTTGCTTTTACTTTGTCTTTTCCTGTATAGTACTGTAGCTCTTCTTCAATATCGAACTTGAAATTAACATCATATTTTTCTCCAATAACATGTTTTGCTTTTTTACAAGCTCCTTTTCGTTCATTGTCAGTAACATTTTTTGGGCTTAAAATAATGCTAAAGTCTGAAAAGATTGGGTAAATGGCATTTCTAAGTATAACGCCTTCGCTAATAGCCTCTGTAATTTGAGGATTACTTGTGCCATCTTGAACATGAATCCATGCATGTTTCATAAAACCAGGAATAGCAAGGTTTGACAAATACCCTGAGTCTCTATGAATACCAACATCACCATAGGTAATAAGAGGTAATGCTTCTAAAGCTTCATCATAGTCAACTTTATGCTCATGTACCGACCATGTTATATAGGGAAATGTATTTAAACGACGAATATCACCAAAAAAGAAAATGAGTTTTCTATAAAGTTCTTTAAACATTTTTAATCCTCTTAAATTAAGTCTATAATTTAATTATATAGAAAAATTGTTTTAGAGGTGTTTCATTTATAAATTTTCTCAAAATTTAAATCACTAAAAATACAATTAATTTTTCATTTAGATTTTGTAAAAAGTATGCTTATTATCTTAAATTAAATTTATAAAGAAATAATAATATTTATAGGAAAGTAATATCTTTGGAACAAAAGAGCTTAAAGTAGATTTTACTAGCTTAATTGAAGAGATAGATGGGTTGTCTTTAAAATTTTATGTATAATTAATTGATTGGGAATATTTGAATAGAGAAGAAGGGATAGTTAGGTAAATGAAGAAAACAGCACTTATTATAATGCTTATCGTATGGGGATTATTTACACTTTTTACAGAGCATGATGTAGAAGAAGGTACTTATAGAGAGAAAGCCTTAATCTCTTTAAAATCTGATTTTAAAGATTTTCAATCGTTTCCTTCTTATTTAAAAAATGATGAAAGTTTTTTAAAGGAAGCACTTAAAGTAGATGCCAAAGTATTTCAATATTTTCCTAAGAAGTATAAGGAGAACAAAGAATGGGTACTTTTAGCTGTCAAAGAGAATGGTTTGGTTCTTGAGTATGTCAGCAATCTATTTAAAAGTGATGAAGATGTGGTTACTGAAGCTATAGAAGAAGATGGATATGCTTTTAAATTCGCTCATGAGTACTTAAAAAAAGATAGAACTTATGTTGAAAAACTTTTAAATGAGAAAGAATTTATTTTTGATCATATTGATAAATCATTACAAGAAGACCAAGTGTTGATAGAAAAGGCACTAAAATATGATGGAAGTGCATTTGAGTATTTACCTGAAAATTTTAAAAAAAATAGAGCATATATTGTAAAACTTTTAAAAAAGAATGGTTGGATTTTTAGTTACATTGATGAAAAATTTAAAAAAGATAAAGAACTTATAGCTATAGCCATTGAAAATGCTCCTGCGATTTTGGAGGAAGATGTCCCTGAAGAAGTAAAAAAAGATAAAGATTTTTTATTTTCATTAATTAAAATAAATAAAGAAGTTGTAGAGTATATAGATAAAAAAACTTGGGAAGATAATGACTTTCTTTTAAAAGTTTTGAAAGAGACAGGGTATGGTTTACAGTATGCAACAAAGCAGCAACAGAACGATATAGAACTTGTAGTAAAAGCAATAGCTAACGATGGTTTTGCTTTAGCCTATGCAAGTGAAGAGTTAAAAAAAGACAAAGCTTTGGTACTTAAAGCCATAGAGAGTTACTCTGACCCATTAAAATATGCCGATAGTAGTTTACAGAATGATAGAGCATTTATAAAAAAGGCTATAGAGGTTAATGCATTTGCTATAACCAGTGTAGAGAGTGCATTAAAATCGGACAGAGAATTACAAAAAATGGCTGTAATGCAAAATACGTATGTACTTGACTATTTACCCGAATTAAAAAAAGATAAAGCATTTATGCTTGATATGATTAATGAAGATATTAATGTTGTACCTTTTATAGATGAGAGCTTAAAAGATGATAGTGATATAGTAGAGGCAATAGAACATGTAGCTCATAAATATAAGTATATAGAGGAGTTGTTTACTTGGGTAGCTCTGGCTCTATTTATGCTCTTTCTCTATTTGTTGTTGATGAAACATAAAAAGAATTATAAGCTTTTAATCGCTTCGGTTTTACTTTTGATAGTTGTAAAAATTTTACAAACATATTTTGTACATGGTGTTTTTAGAATTTCTTATGAAATAGTAGACAAATCTCATAAATTTGGTTTAAAACAGACCCACTGTTGGATGGGAGAAGAGCCAACCCTTTCAAGCTTGGAGTGTTACGATATGTATGTACCTGAAATTTATAATGACATTAATAGTAATATTATTAGCTTTCCGGTTCGGGTATTTAGAAGTTCTGAGATCTTTTCTACTAAAGCACCTCTGCTTCATTTAGGAGGAGGGGGACCAGGTGCCCAGATGGCTTTAGATAACGTTTATGCATTAAGCTTTCATTTACTAGATCATGATGACTTTTCTTTAAACCAAGGTAGAGACTTTTTTATAATAGACCCTAGAGGTGCAGGGCTTTCTGAACCTCTTTTAACCTGTGATACCTTCGTAGACAATTTTTTACTCAATATGAAGAAAGATTTAACCTTAGAAGAGAGCTATAGAGAATCAGAACAAGATTATGCAAAGTGTATTCAGAAATTTAAGAAAGCAAAGATTAATTTTAATGGTTATAACAGTGAAGCTCTTGCTGATGATATTCATACTTTAAGCCAAGCAACATCTGTAGACAAATGGGTTTTGTTTGGAGTCTCATACTCTACTACCTATGCCATGTTTGTAGCTAAAAAGTATCCTGACATTGTCAAAGCGATGATTTTAGATAGCAGTTGTTTTCCCGATTTAAAGCGAGATTATAATTACCGTATGCAGGTTATGGACAGATATAATGCACTCTATAAGTATAAAGATAAGGTTAAAAATAAAGCCTTGCTACACCATCCTGATATGAATAATAGTCAAGAGAGGATATGGTCACTTTATGAAAAGCTCAATAAAAATCCTATCGAGATAGATTATTTAGATTTAAAAGTAAATGGAAACTATTTTATATCCTCATTATTAAATGGGGTTTATGGAACAAAAATTTTTGAAGATTTAGAAGATATTATACTTGAGATGGAGCAGAATAATACCAAACACTTTTTACCTTATTTTGAGAGTTATATTGACTTTTTAATGGACAGAGAGTATGCTGACGTAAGTGCTATGGCACATTATTGTTATGAAGATAAACCATTTATAAATTTTTCTAAAATAAAAAAGGCTCAAGATACATTACCAAAAGGGTTTATTAAAAATAATGCTATTTTGGCATTTAAGAGTAAAGATTTCTGTAAAGAGATGAACATAAGTTCAAACAACAAAACTCTGGCAGAACCCATAAAAACTGAGATACCTACACTTTTCATTCATGGTGAGTTTGATTCTGTAACCCCTTTGCGAGATGTAAAAAAAGAGATGAAAAATTTTAAACATTCAAAACTTTTGACCTATAAAACATCTCACGCTACACTAGGTACAGAGCCAAAGATTGAAAGAGATGTGGCTAAATTTTTGGAGGACTTTTAGACCTTATAGTGCTTCTGCTATAAAAGTCTCTATGGTATCTGTTCCCCAGTGAGAATTAAAAATAACTTTCGTACCATCGGGACTTGCTCCACCGAAGGTTGCACCAAAATTATTGTCTATGTATGTTTCTGTAAAGTTTTCTACATTTTCATCACCTGTATTATCCAGTTTTAGTGCAAATATACGTTTTAGTCCATTTCCATTTGAGTCGGTGTTGGCTGTGACATAACACCAGCCTTTACGTTTTGTGTTTCTACAGCTTACATGTCCACCACCATAAGGTGAGCCTAAAAGCTCATGACCCAGTTCATCTGGATGGTCAAGATTAAAAGAGTAGACACCCAGACCTGTTAAAAACTCTACTATTACTTCATTTTGGTTTTGGTCATATCCCATGTCTCCATGTCCACCTTCACTGTAGAGTGAACCATTGTAGTTATATTTTAAAAAAGCATGATTTTCAAAGTTGATATCATATCGACTTAAGCCCTCTGTATAGTTGGCTTTACTTCTATTGTTAATGACAATATACCTTCCTGATGGTGAAACCGATATCCAATCCATAACAGCAGGTACCCAGCCTTCGTCATAAACCCAATGGTCATCGGGTAGTATTTTTGTCCAAACTCTTGTATGCTTAGGTATGTCATAAAGTATGAGGTAAATAGTTGTATCATTCTCTTTTTTAGCAGAAAGGAGTAAGTGTCTGTCGTTCTCGTCAATATTTCCTTCATGTGGACCTATATGTACGATTTCATAATCTGAAAAGGATTCTAAAACATTTGTACAATCTACACTGTTATTGTTGTTTAGTTGACCTTGAATCAAATGATTAGAACTGTCAAGTACAAAAAATCTATCAGAATTGTTGTTTGACCATCTAAAATAGTCACTGTTTCTAGAACAAAGGGTTGCATAAGGGTTGTCACTGTTTTTTGTATAGAGACTCTCTTCTAAAGTTTGGGCATCATAAAGTCTGTTACCTATACGCATAAGCGTCATATTACTGTTCCATGTCTGAACTTTAGGATAACTACTGATTGCAGTATCACTTTTATCTAGCATTTCTATGCGTGTGTTAAAAAGCGTATCTATTGTTGGGGTATTAACCGTAGGTTTTAAAAGCTCAGTGTCTCTCTGTATTTCTTCCAATGTCACTGTCTCTGGATAGTTTTTTATACTTGAATTTGTATTTCCTCCACAACTTATAAATAGCCCCATTAATAATACTAAGCGTAACTCTTGAAGTTTCATTTAATTTCCTTTTCATAGAATTATCAACTATTATATCAAAGTATGATTTAGTGAATATTATTGTTTGTTATTAGTTTGTAGTTGCTGAGGATAGAAGCTTTTCCCCCTTTCTAAGGAAAGGGGGGGATGAATAAGATAAGTTTATTTACCTTTACTTTTACCAATAACAAAAGAAATTTTTGCATTGATTCTGTATTTTACAATTTTACCTTTTTCTACTTTTGCATTCATGTTTTGAATGTTAATAGATTTAATATTGTCGACAGACTTACTGGCTTTTTTAACAGCTTTTTTAGCTGCATCTTCCCAACTTTTTTCTGATTGAGCTAAAATTTCTATTACTTTTACTATTTGTGCCATTTATTATCCTTTTAAATTTAATATTACCATAGTATATAGTTATTTTTTTAGAATAAAATTAAACATAAAAAAATTATTAAAAATAATAAAAAACCTTTAATAGATTATTTAGACTCTACTTTTAGGTTTTGAACCTCAGCTCTTAATTTGCTTAACTCTTTTAAAATAATGTCTAACTTTTCATCTTCATTTTCTTTTTCTTCTTGGTCTCTTAGTTTTTCCATTTCACCAATGATAACAGCAACAAAAAGATTAAAGAATACAAATCCAGCAATAATGACAAAACTCACAAAGTAAATCCATGACCAAGGATGAATTTTCATGGCTTCATACATAATATCTGTCCAGCCTTCAAAAGTAAGAATCTGAAAGAGGGTTAACATTGCAACTAAGAAGTCTTTCCATAAACCACTAGGAGCAGAAGCAAAAAGAAAGTTACCTAAAATAGCATAGATATAAAAGATAATAAACATTAGTAAAACAATATCTATAATAGAAGGAATTGCTCCGATAAGCATGTCAATAATACGTTTAAGCTCAGGACGTGAGGTAATAAGTCTTAGAATTCTAAAGATTCTAAAGAGCCTTGCTACAGCAGCCATGGTTGTATTTTCTAGGGGAATAAGGGTAACAACGACTATAATAAAGTCAAAAACATTCCATCGGTCTTTAAAAAAATCCTTCAGATTTTTTTCTGCTGACATTTTTATAAGAATCTCAAGAAGAAAATATATGGTAATAAAATAGTCTAAAAAATAGAAAAATAATAGATAGGTATTGTCAAGAACAACGACTGTTTTTAAACCAAGCATAGAGGAGTAGATAATGATAATTGCTGTGGTTAAATTAGAGAACCATTTTGCTTCTCGTATTTTAATTATAGATTCTTTTAAATTCATAAATAACCTTTGTAGTAAAAAAGTAAAAATTATAGACAATTTTATACTTATTTAAGCTTTATTCCCCTATAATCTCACTCCACAAAAAGTGGAACTACATACGGACAGTTGGGTGAGTTGGCTGAAACCACATCCCTGCTAAGGATGCGTACTGGTAACGGTACC